>Ga0209378_1000285_pt1 | contig 37697 bp, 37 predicted proteins | sample GraSoiAngelo_156_FD_186170 | JGI IMG/M metagenome (GOLD analysis project Ga0209378, IMG submission 186170) | Grasslands soil microbial communities from the Angelo Coastal Reserve, California, USA - 14_1009_13_40cm (SPAdes) (version 2) | ecosystem: Environmental > Terrestrial > Soil > Grasslands ...
CTCGGCGGTTTTCTTGCCGATACCGGGCACTTTGACCAAGCGGCCCGCTTCCTGCATCGCCACCGCCTCGGCCAGGTCGGCGACCGACAGCCCGGACAGCACCGAGAGCGCGGTGCGCGCGCCGATGCCCGAGATGCGGATCAGCTGGCGGAACGCCGCGCGCTCCTCGAGCGTCGCGAAGCCGTACAGCGTGTGCGCGTCTTCGCGCACCACCAGATGCGTGAGCAGGCTCACCGCCTCGCCGGTCGCCGGCAGCTGGTAGAAGGTGCTCATCGGCACGTCGAGCTCGTAGGCGACGCCGCCGACGTCCACCAGCACCTGCGGCGGGTGCTTCGCGGCGAGCCGCCCGGTGAGCCGGCCGATCAGACGAGCCTGCCTTTGCGCACGCGAAAGCCCTTCGTCGAGAGCGCGCCGAGCTTAGAGCCATGGGCATGGCAGATCGCGCAAGCGAGCGCGTCGGCAGCGTCGGGCGCCGGGTCGCCCGGCAGGGCGAGCAGGCGCCGCACCATGTGCTGCACCTGCTGTTTTCTGGCGTGGCCGTTGCCGACCACCGACTGCTTGACCTGGAGCGCGGTGTACTCCGCGACCGGGAGGCCGGCGAGCACCGCGGCGCAGATGGCCGTGCCGCGCGCCTGCCCGAGCGCGAGCGTCGATTGCGGATTGGCGTTGACGAACACTATCTCGACCGCGACCTCGCCGGGGGCGTGCGCCGCGATGATGCCGTTCAGCCCCTCGAGGATCGCTTTCAGCCTGGTCGCCAGATCGCCGCCGCCGGATTTGACGCAGCCGCTCGTCACGTAGCGCAACCGCGCGCCGCTCGACTCGATCACTCCGAAGCCGGTGACCCGCAGCCCGGGATCGATGCCGAGGATTCTCAGTCGATCACCGCGGTGGTGTACACGTCCTGGACGTCGTCGAGATTCTCGAGCGCCTCCAGCAGCCGGCGCAGGCTCGCGGCCTCGCCGCCCGCGAGCGAGCTCTCGGCGTTCGGCTTCATCGTGATTTCGGCGAGCTCGGGCTTGAGGCCCGCCTTTTGCATCGCTGCCTTCACCGTCGCGAAATCGGCCGGCGCGCAAATCAGCTCGACCGAGCCGTCGTCGTTCTTGAGCACGTCCTCGGCGCCCGCGTCGAGCGCAGCCTCCATGACGCGGTCTTCGCTGGTGCCGGGCGCGAATACGAACTGGCCGACCTGGCGGAACAGGTAGGCGACCGAGCCGTCCGAGCCGAGGTTGCCGCCGTTCTTGGTGAACGCGTGGCGCACTTCGGCCACGGTGCGCGTGCGGTTGTCGGTCAGGCAGTCGACCATGATCGCAGCGCCGCCCGGCCCATAGCCCTCATAGCGCGCCTCGTCGTAGGTCACGCCGTCGAGCTGACCGGCACCGCGCTTGATCGCGTTCTGCACGCTGTCCTTGGCCATGTTGGCCTCGCGCGCCTTGTCCATCGCCAGGCGCAGCCGCGGGTTGGTATCCGGATCGCCGCCGCCGAGCCTCGCCGCGACCGTAATCTCCTTGATGAGTCGCGTGAAGACCTTGCCCTTCTTCGCGTCCGCGGCGGCCTTGCGGTGCTTGATGTTCGCCCATTTGCTGTGCCCCGACATAGTATGATTTTACGTCATGGCCTCGCCTTTGCTCATAGCGAAGAACCGCCGTTGAGCGAGGCGTCGTACCGGGCCTGGGGCGTGGCATTCGCGCTGATCGGGGCGCTCGCGTTCTCGTTCCGCCCGATCCTCATCAAGCTGTCCTACGCCGCCCATCCGGTCACGCCGACCACGCTGCTCTTTCTGCGCATGATGCTGGCGCTGCCGTTCTTCGCTGCGATCGCATGGTGGCTGCGCGGGCAGCAGCCGCGCCTCGGCGCGCGCGACTGGGCGGGTGTCGTGGCGCTCGGCTTTATCGGCTACTACGCCGCGAGCTTTCTCGATTTCATCGGCCTGCAGTACGTCGGCGCCGGGGTCGGCCGGCTGGTCCTGTTCCTCTATCCCACGCTGGTGCTGCTGCTGTCGTTCCTGTTCCTCGCCAAGCCGGCCAGCCGCCGGGAAGTGCTCGCGCTCGTGCTGAGCTATGCCGGAATTGCCCTCGTGCTGTCGAACCAGGTCGACGCGACGCCGGAGGGCAGGTTGTTCGTCCTCGGCGTGCTGCTGGTGTTCGCCTCCGCGCTTTGCTACGCGGTCTACCTCGTCGCCGGCAGCCAGATGGTGAAACGGGTGGGCTCCATGCGCTTCACCGCGTTTACCATGGTCGTTGCCACCGTGCCGGCCGCAGCGCAGTTCCTCGTGCTTGAGCCGGTTTTCGCCCTCGAGCTGCCCGCCGCGGTATGGTGGTACGCGGCCATCATGGCGACCTTCAGCACGGTGCTGCCGGTGTTCCTGCAGGCCGAGGCGCTCAAGCGCATTGGCGCGAACCGCTTCGCGCTGATCGGCGCCGTCGGGCCGGTCAGCGTCGCGGCTACGAGCGCGCTCGGCCTCGATGAGCCGTTCACGTGGCGGCAGGCGGCAGGCGGGCTGCTGGTCATCGCCGGGGTCCTTCTCGTCACGCTCAGGTCACGCTCATGAACATTTTCAAGCCCTAGGAAAAATCATGGACCTCGGAATTCGCGGCAAGACCGCCCTCGTCTGCGCGGCGTCGAAAGGCCTCGGCAAGGGCTGCGCCGCGTCCCTCGCGGCGGAAGGCGTGAATCTCGTCATCACCGCGCGCGGGCGCGAGGCGCTCGAGGCGACGGCCGCGGAGCTGCGCGAGCGCTTCGGCATCGAGGTGACGGCGGTGCCGGGCGACATCAGCACGGAAGAGGGCCGGCAGGCGGCGCTGCGCGCCTGCGCCTCGCCCGACATCCTGGTCAACAACGCCGGCGGCCCGCCGCCGGGCGACTTTCGCGACTGGGACCGCGAGACCTGGATCAAGGCGCTCGAGGCCAACATGATCGCGCCGATCCTGATGATCCGCGCGGTGGTCGACGGCATGATGGCGAAGAGCTTCGGGCGCATCGTCAACATCACCTCGGGCGCGGTGAAGTACCCGATCCCCGAGCTCGGCCTGTCGAACGGCGCGCGCACCGGCCTCACCGGCTTCATCGCCGGGCTGTCGCGCAAGACCGTGCGCCACAACGTGACCATCAACAACCTGCTGCCCGGCCCTTTCGACACCGACCGGCTGCGCTCGAACTTCCAGTTCAACGCCAAGGCGAGCGGCAAGAGCTACGAGGAGCTGCGCAAGGCCCGCGCCGAAGCGAACCCCGCGGGCCGCTTCGGCAGCATCGAGGAATTCGGCGATGCCTGCGCCTATCTGTGCAGCGCGCAGGCAGGCTACATTACCGGCCAGAACCTGCTGCTGGACGGCGGCGCCTATCCCGGCACCTTCTAGCCTTAGAATTGGACCGAGGAGGAGGATCCCATGACGAGATTTGCGTGCTTGGCGGCCCTGCTCGTGGCGAGCGCCGCGGCTGCGCAGAGCTACCCGAATCGCGCGGTCAAGGTCATCGTTCCCTGGACGCCCGGCCAGGCGACCGATATCGCGGCGCGCGTCGTGGCGCAAAAGCTCCAGGAAGCGCTCGGCCAGGCTTTCGTGATCGACAACAAGCCCGGCGCCGGCGGCGCGATCGGCACCGACGCCGTCGCAAAGAGCCCGCCCGATGGCTACACGCTGCTCGCGGCTTCGAGCGGCCCGCTCTCGATCATGCCCAACCTGCAGAAAACCCCTTACGAGCCGCTCAACGACTTGGCGCCGATCAGCCTGGTCGCGATGACGCCTTTTGCGCTCGTCACGCATCCGGCCTTTCCCGCGAGCAACGCGAAGGAGTTCATCGCGCTGGTGAAGGCGAATCCTGGCAAGTACACCTTTTCCTCGTCGGGGACCGGCGCCACCGCGCACCTGTTCACCGAGCTCTTCAATTCGATGGCGCAGATCCAGGCGCGCCACGTGCCGTACAAGGGCAGCGCGCCGGCGATCACCGATATCATGAACGGCCAGATTACCTATACGATCGAGACGGTGGCGGCGACCGTCGGCCATATCAAGGCCGGGCGGCTCAAGACCTTCGGCGTTTCGACCGCTCGGCGCACCGCCGCGATGCCCGATGTGCCGCCCCTTGCCGAGACCGCCGAATTGCCGGGCTACGACGCCGCCGCCTGGGTCGGCTACGCCGCGCCGGCGGGAACGCCGCGCGACGTCCTGGTGCGTCTGTCCGCCGAGATCCAGAAGGCCCTGCAGTCCGGCGACCTGAAGGATCGCATGGTCAACATCGGGCTCGACCCGGTCTCAAGCACGCCCGACGAGATGGCCGCCTTCATGCGGCGCGAGCAGGAGCGCTACGCCGCGATCATCAAGGCGGCGAATATCAGGCTCGAGTGAAACTGGAGGTCAGGCGCATCGCCGGCGCGCTGGGCGCCGAGATCCTCGGCGTTGATCTGACGCAGCTTTCGAGTGAGACCGTCGCGGCGATCCGGCGCGCCTTCCTCGAGCACCAGGTCATCTTCTTCCACGACCAGCCGCTCACGCCGGCGCAGTTCATGGAGTTCGCCGAGCGCATGGGCCGGCCGATCGAGTACCCGTTCGTAGAACCAATCCCCGGTTTCCCCAAGATCATCGAGGTCAAGAAGCTCGAGCACGAGCGCCAGAACTTCGGCGGCATCTGGCATTCGGACACCGCTTATCTCGAAGAGCCGCCGATGGGCTCGCTGCTGCTCGCGCGCGAGGTGCCGCCTTACGGCGGCGACACCGAGTTCGCCAGCCAGTACCTCGCCTACGAGACGCTGTCCGCGGGGATGCAGCGCTTGCTGGAGGGCCTCACCGCAGTCAATGCCTCCGCAAAGGCGGATGTGACCAGGACGCGTGAAGATCGCGTCAAGGAAAAGGGCGGTGACGGCAGGGATTATGTGGCGGAGCATCCCGTCGTCCGCACCCATCCGGAAACGGGCCGCAAGGCCCTCTACGTGAACATCGCGCATACAGTGCGCCTCAGCGGCATGACCGAGGAGGAAAGCGCGCCCTTGCTCGCGTTTCTTTTCCGCCACCAGGTCAAGCCCGAGTTCACCTGCCGCTTCAAGTGGCGCGCGGGCTCGCTGGCGTTCTGGGACAACCGCTGCACGCAGCACAACCCCGTGAACGACTATCACGGGCACCGCAGGGTGATGCATCGCATCACCCTCGCCGGCGACAAACCCCGCTAAGCCTTCAGCAGGCTCGGGTCGAACGGCAGCCCGCGCAGCCGTTTCCCGGTGAGCTTGAACACGGCGTTCGCCACCGCCGGAGCCACCGGCGGCAGGCCGACCTCGCCGATGCCGCCCGGCTTGTTATCGGTGACGATCACCCTGACGGTGATTTTCGGCACCTCGTTCATGCGCAGCACCGGGTAGTCGTGGAAATTCGACTGCTGCGGCGCGCCGTCCTTGTAAAGCAGCTTCTCCTTCACCCCGCTCAGCCCGAACACGGCGGCAGACTCGATCTGCCTCTCCACGTTCCTCGGCTGCAAGGCGACGCCGGTGTCGACCGCGCTCCAGATCTCGTGCACGTTGATGCTGCCGGTCTTGCGGTCCACCGACACCTCCGCGACCATCGCGCAGTAAGTCTCCCAGATGTCGCTGTAGGCGATGCCGAGCGCGCGCCCGGCGGGACGCGGCCGGCTCCAATCCGCCATCGCCATCACCTCGCGCATCACCGCCTGGCCGCGCGGATCCTTGGCGAGCAGCCGCATGCGGAAGTCGACCGGATCCTTGCCGGCCGCGGCCGCGACTTCCTCGATGAAAGTCTCGATCGCGAACTTGGTATAGCCGCCGCCCACCGCGCGCCAGACCGCGACGTCGACGCCGCGCTCCTCCAACAGCTGCTCGAGCGCGAAATTCGGATAGGCATAGGTCGGCTCGTAGGCGCCTTCGCAGAGCGGCAGGTCCTTGCCGCCGCTCGCCTGGAACGCGGGCGGCGCGAAGCGCCGGTAGATCGACTCGCCGACGATGCGGTGGTGGAACGAAACCAGGTTGCCCTGCTCGTCGAGCCCGGCCTCGAGCCGCTGCACGGTGAGCGGACGCGGCTTCGTGAACTGGATGTCGTCCTCGCGCGTCCAGATCAGCTTCACCGGGTAGCCGGGAACCGCCTTGGCGAGGAACCCGACGTCGACCGCGTAGTCGTTCTCGGCGCGGCGGCCGAAGCCGCCGCCGAGCAGCGTGACGTTGATCTTCACGTTCTCGGGCTTGAAGCCGTGCGCCTTGACGGCGGCGAGGAACACCCCGAAGGGCGATTGCGTCGGCGCCCAGAACTCGATGCGCTCGCCGTCCACGCGCGCCGTGCAGTTGATCGGCTCCATGCAGGCGTGAGTCACGTTGAGCGACGTGTACTCGGCCGTTACGCGCTTCGCGGCCTTCGCCATGGCTTCTCTCGCGTCGCCGTGCGCTTCGTAGACGGCGCCTTTATCGGCGAGGTTTCGCGCGCGCTGCAGGTACTCGGGAATCAGTTTCTCCGAGGTATACGCCCTCGCCTTCGAGCGTTGCGTCCACTCGACCTTCAGCGCCTTCTTCGCCTTCAGCGCTGCGGGATAGGTGTCGGCAACGACGCCGACGCCATACGGCATGCGCACGATCTGCCGCACGCCTTCCACTTTGCGCGCTTCGCTGTCGTCGACGCTGAGCGGGGCCTCGCCGTTGACCGGCGCGCGCAATACCGCGCCGTACAGCATGCCCAGCAATCTTACGTCGATGCCGTATTTAGCCTGTCCGCTCACTTTGTCCGGCACCTCGATGCGCGCAATGTCCTTGCCGATGAGGCGAAACTCGCTCGGCCGCTTGAGCTGCTCGCGCGTGAACTGCGGCGGGCTGGCCGGGACCGTGGCGAACTCCGCGATCTCGCCGTAGCTGAGCTTGCGCCCCGACGCCTTGTGCACGACGGCATTCGGCTCGGTGCCGAGCTCGCCGGCCGGCACGTCCCATTTGAGCGCCGCGCTCTGGATCATGATCTGGCGCGCCTGCATGCCCGCGAGCCGCATCACCTCGTAGTAGCCGCGGGTCGTGCGCGAAGCCCCGGCAAGCATGTTGCCGCCGAACAGGGGGTTGCCGAACAGCTTTGGGTTGTACGGCGCCTGCTCGACGCGAACGCGGCCCCAGTCGAGGTCCATCTCCTCGGCGATGAGCAGCGGCATGGCGGTCATCACGCCCTGCCCCATTTCGCAGGCGGGCGCATACACGGTGACGATGTTGTCGGTGCCGACGCGCACCCAGCCGTTGGGGGAAAAGGGCTCTAGCTGGGCAAATATTTTGTCGGAAAAGGAACCAAAAGCGATGCCGACGGCGGCGGCGCCGCTCGAGATCAGGAATGCCCGGCGCGAAATGCCCTGGAAGGCGATGCCTTCGAATCCCGGTTTCATGGCCGCCTCCTCATGCTTCCCTCGCCGCGCGCTGGATCGCGGCGACGATCTGGTTGTAGGTGCCGCAGCGGCAGAGGTTGCCCGACATGTGCTGCACGATCTGCTCTCGCGTAGGGCTTTTCGTCCTAGCAAGCAACGCCGCCGCGGCCATGATCTGGCCCGACTGGCAGTAGCCGCACTGCGGCACCTGCTCGGCGATCCACGCCTTCTGCAGCGGATGATCGCCGTCGGGCGACAGCCCCTCGATGGTGGTGATTCTCTTTCCCTGAACCGCCGATACCGGGGTGACGCACGATCGCGTCGGCACGCCGTTCACGTGAACCGTGCACGCGCCGCACTGCGCCATGCCGCAGCCGAACTTGGTCCCGGTGAGACCGAGCTCGTCGCGGATGACCCACAGCAGCGGGGTATCGGGCGGCTGGTCGGAAAGCGTTTCCCTGCCGTTGATGGCAAACGTGATCATGGTGCTTCTCCTCCAGAGTTACGACGCATGCTAATACCGATACGCGCGCCGAATCAACGGAAAGCACAGCACGGCGAGCGCGAGCGCACCGAGGCCGCCGGCGATCGGCCGCTCGAAAAATGCGAGCAGCCGTCCGTCCGCCTTGATCATCGAGCTGATGAAGTTCTCCTCCAGCATGCCGCCCAGCACCATGCCGAGGATCGCCGGCGCGATGGGAAAGCCGTTTTCTTCCATCACGTAGCCGATCACCCCGAAAACCAGCATCAGCGTGACGCCGAAGATGGAATTGTTGATGGCGAACGAGCCGACCACGCAGAATAGCAGGATCGCCGGCATCAGCACGGAGCGCGGCGCGCGCAGCATCTGCTTTGCGCCCTTGATGGCCGCCCAGCCGAGCGGCAGCATGAGCAGGTTGGCGAGGATGAACACCATGAAGATGGCGTAGATCGCCACCGGGTTGTTCATGAAGATGGTCGGGCCGGGATTGAGGCCCTTGATGTAGAGCACGCCGATCACGATCGCGGTGATCGAGTCGCCCGGGATGCCGAACACCAGCGCCGGAATCCAGGCGCCGGCGAGCGCGCTGTTGTTCGAGGCGCCCGCTTCGATGATGCCCTCGACGTGGCCGGTGCCGAATTTCTGCGGCTCTTTCGAGAATCGCTTCGACATCGCGTACGACATCCAGGCGGCGATGTCTGCCCCCGCGCCGGGCAGCGCGCCGATCGCGGTGCCGAGCGCGCTGCCGCGAAGGATGGACAGCCAGTAGCGGCGCGTGAGCTGCCACATGCCGTTGAACACGTTGCCGATGCGCGTCTGGGCCATCTCCCAGGGCTGGTCGATGGTGGCGACGTTGCGGATGATTTCCGACACCGCGAACATGCCGATCATGATCGGGATCAGCGTGAGGCCTCCGGCAAGCTCCGCATTGCCGAAGGTGAAGCGCGGAAATCCCGCCGGGTTGTCGAGCCCGACCGAGGCGACCAGCAGGCCGGCGAGCAGCGAGACGATGCCCTTCAGCGGATTCGCCAGCGCGAGGAACACCGCGCTCGCCAGGCCGAGCACCACCAGCCAGAAATATTCGAACGACGAAAACTTGAGCGCGATCTCGGCCAGCGCCGGCGCCGCGGCGATCAGCACCGCGGTGCCGAACAGCCCGCCGATGACGGAGAACACGAGCCCGGCGCCGAGCGCGAGCTCGCCTTGCCCCCTCTTCGTCATCGCATAGGCTTCATCGGTGTAGGCCGCCGAAGCCGGCGTTCCCGGCATGCGCAGCAGGCAGCTCGGAATGTCGCCGGCGAAGATCGCCATCGCAGTAGCCGTCACGATGGACGCAATGGCCGGCACCGGCGGCATGAAGAAGGTCACCGGCACGAGCAGTGCCGTGGCCATGGTGGCAGTGAGCCCGGGCACCGCGCCGACGAACAGTCCGAACACCGCCGAGCCGAGGATCACCCAGAGCACGTAGGGATCGAACAACTGCGACAGCGCCTGGGCGAGGACGGTGGCGGTCACGTCAGAACGCGAAGCGCTCGAGCACGCCCCAGGGCAGCGGGATGCGCAGCAGCTTGTAGAACGCGAGGTGGATCACTATAGGCGCCAGCACGGCGACCGGGACGACGATGCGCCAGGACGCTCCCATCAAACGCGTCCAGAGGGCCATCAGAAGTAGCGCGGTGAAATGAAACCCGAGCGTATCGGCGGCGATGATGTAAAAGCCCAGCCCGCCCAGGACCGAGGCGACGGCGGCCAGCGGCCGCCCGCCGTGCGCCCACTCCGGAAGGGTCATCCAGGGACCGCGGTGCCGCGCGCCTGCGTAGACCAGCCGCGCGCCGCAAACCCCGAGGCCGATCGCGATCAGCCCCGGAAACCATGCCGGCCCGAACTTCTGCCCCGGCATCTCCGGAAATCCCTGGATATGCCAGAGCAACACCGCCGCGAGCGCGAGCAGGGCCACGCCCGTGACGGCGTCATTGACTTTCAAGCTACTTGGCGAGGCCGACGGCTTTGAGGGCGGCACCCAGATCGCTGTCCGACTTGGCCATGAACTTCGCCGTCCCCTCGGGATCGGCCCACACCACGCCGAAGCCGCGGCTCGCCATGAAATCCTTGTAGTCCCTGGAGTCGTAGACCTTCTTCAGCGCGTTGACGAGCGTCTTGTGCACGTCGGCCGGAATCCCCTTCGGCGCGGCAATCACGCGCCAGGCAGCGATGGCCCAGTCGGTGCCGAGCTCCTTCCTGAGGGTCGGCACGCCCGGATAGAGCGCCGGCGGGTTGGCATCCATGATGGCGAGCGCCCGCACCTTGCCTGCATCGATCATCGAGCGTGCCTCGGGAATCGAGCAGGGCACTACGTCCACGCCGCCGGCGACGAGGTCCTGCAGCCCGGGCGCCGCGCCGTTCGAGGGTACCCATGGCAGCGCGGTGGGCTCGACGCCCTGGTCCTTGAGCAGTCCGGCGATCGCCAGATGCCAGATGCCGCCCTGCCCGGTGCCGGAGGCTTTCATCTTTCCCGGCGTCGCCTTGATCGCGGCGATCAGGTCCTTCGTGCTCTTGTAGGGCGAGTCCACCCTGACGTGGATTCCCGCCGGGTCGGCGTTCACCAGGGCGACCGGCGTGTAGTCCTTGTAGGTGAGCGGCGTGAGCCCAACCCAATGCATCATGGTGATCTCGACGGTGATCATGCCCAGGGTGTAGCCGTCGGCCGGCGACGACGCGATCGCCTGGTGCCCGACGACCCCGGAGCCGCCGGTGCGATTGACGACGTTGATAGGCTGCTTCAGCTCCCTCTCGAGGAGGCTGGCGATGATGCGGGCGGTGGCGTCGGTACCGCCGCCCGCGCCCCAGGGCACGATCAGCTGGACCGGACGCTGCGGATACTGCGCGTGCGCGGCGGCGGCCGCGAAGAACAGCAAAACTGCGATGAGTCTTTTCATGGTCTCCTCCTCCGGGTGACGCGGTCATTGTAACCATGCCGAGAGTAGAATTTTCGTTTTGGAGAACGCCATGAACGCCCCCGCGCAAGCCGGCCTGCCGGCGCTCCCTCTCAGAGACCCGAAGCTGTTCCGCGAGCAGTGCTATATCGATGGCCAGTGGGTCGGCGCGGACGCGAAGAAAACGCTCGCCGTGATCAACCCCGCCAACGGGCAGGCGCTCGGCACGGTCCCCGACCTGGGCGCCGCCGAGACGCGGCGCGCGATCCAGGCCGCGGAGCGCGCCTGGCCGGCGTGGCGCGCGAAGACCGCCAAGGAGCGTGCCGTCATCCTGCGCAAGTGGTTCGACCTGATGATGGCGAGCCAGGATGACCTCGCGCAGCTGCTCACTGCGGAACAGGGCAAGCCGCTGGCCGAAGCGCGCGGCGAGATCGCCTACGGCGCTTCGTTCATCGAGTGGTTCGCCGAGGAAGGCAAGCGCGCCTACGGCGACACCATCCCCTCGCCGTGGACCGACAAGCGAGTCCTCGTCATCAAGCAGCCGATCGGCGTCGCGGCGCTGATCACGCCGTGGAACTTCCCGAACGCGATGATCACGCGCAAGGCGGGGCCGGCGCTCGCCGCCGGCTGCACCGTGGTGCTCAAGCCCGCCGGCAAGACGCCCTACTCGGCGCTCGCCATGGCTGAGCTCGGCGAGCGCGCCGGCATCCCGAAAGGCGTGTTCAACGTCATCACCGGAAATTCGCGCGCTATCGGCGGCGAGCTGTGCGCCAACCCCAGCGTACGCAAGCTCTCCTTTACCGGCTCCACGGAGACCGGGCGCACGCTCATGAAGCAGTCCGCCGACACGATCAAGAAGCTCTCGCTCGAGCTCGGCGGCAACGCGCCGTTCATCGTGTTCGACGATGCCGACCTCGATGCCGCGGTCGAAGGCTCCATCGCCTCCAAGTACCGCAACGCCGGCCAGACCTGCGTCTGCGCCAATCGCATCTACGTCCAGGACAGCGTCTATGACGCCTTTGCCGCCAGGCTCGCGGAGAAGGTGAAGGGGTTCAAGGTCGGCCCCGGCACCGAGCCCGGGGTCGTGATCGGCCCGCTGATCGACCAGCAGGGCCTGGAGAAGGTGGAGAAGCATGTCGCGGACGCGCTCGGCAAAGGCGCCAGAGCGATCGTCGGCGGCAAGCGCCATGAGCGCGGAGGCCTGTTCTTCCAGCCCACCGTGCTGGCGAACGTCACCCCCGACATGCTGGTCTCGCGCGAGGAGACCTTCGGACCGGTGGCGCCTTTGATCCGCTTCAAGACCGAGGAGGAGGTGATCCGCCTCGCGAACGACACCGAGTTCGGGCTGTCGGGCTACTTCTACAGCCGCGACGTCGGCCGCATCTTCAGGGTCGCCGAGGAGATGGAGACCGGCATCGTCGGCGCCAACGTCGGCATCATCTCGACCGAGGTTGCGCCCTTCGGCGGTGTGAAGCAGTCGGGCCTCGGCCGCGAAGGCTCCAAGTACGGGCTCGAGGAGTTCCTGGAAGTCAAGTACATCCTGCTGGGCGGCATCGACAAGTGAGCGAACCCGCTCGCGGCGAAGAATTCAAGGACGACTTTCGCAAGGCCCTGCCGAAAGAGCTCGTGCAGCGCCTCACCCGCCGCTCGGCGTGGCGCGCCACTGTGGCGCTCGTCGAGGACGTGTCGGTGATTGCGATCGCCATTGCAGCTGCTCTCGCCTTCTGGCCCAATCCTCTGATTATCCTGTTATCAATAATCATCGTGGGCACGCGGCAGCACGCGCTCTTTGTCATGGCGCACGACGCAGCGCACTATCTGCTCTACGACTCGCGCTGGCTCAACGACGCCGTGGGCCGCGCCTGCTCGACGGTGCAGGGGCTCTCGATGCGCACCTACCGCGTGATCCATCGCCTGCACCATAACCACCTGTACGGCGAGCTCGATCCGGACACGGCGCTGCATGGCGGTTATCCGCGCGGTCGCGCCTACCTCGTCAAGAAGCTTCTCAAAGACCTCTTAGGACTAACGGCGTGGAAAACGTACGCCTATTTCCTCGGCGGGGCGCCGGCGCTGAACACGGCGACCAATAAAGCAGTCCGGCCGCTCGACGACACTTCATCCAAATTGCGCGACGAAGCGCGCAGCGACAGAAACGCAGTGATCTTTTTTCACCTTGCTGCTTTACTTCTCTTTGGCTTGAGCGGCTACCTGGTCCAATACCTCGTGCTGTGGATCCTGCCGCTCGTGACGGTCGTGCAGGCCATTCTCAGGCTGCGCGCCATTTCCGAGCACGGCGCGACCACCGATTTCTCCTCGCCGCTCACCGCGGCACGCACCAACGTCGCGCCGCCCTGGCTCGAGTGGCTGATCTTTCCGCACCAGGTGAACTACCACATCGAGCACCATCTCTACGCCTCGGTGCCGCACTACAACCTGCGCCGGCTGCACCGCGAGATGGTCGAGCGGGGCGTCCTCGACGGCGCGGAGGTCGTGCCTTTCGCGGTCACGCTGAGGAAGATTTTTGCAGCTTCAGCCGCATCGCCTGCATCGACGAATTGACGAACCCCAGCTTGCGGTAGAGATCCTGCGCGTTGTCGTTCTGCAGGTCGGTGAGCAGCGTGATGCGCAGGACGCCTTCGGCGCGCGCCTGCTGGATCACGTACTCGAGCAGCCGCGTGCCGATTCCCTGCCGGCGGTATTCCGGCTGCACGATGAAATCCTCGAACAGCGCCGCCTTGCCGCCCTCGGCGGTGCTGATGGTGTAAAGCAGGCTCGCCATCCCGACCACCTTGCCGGCTTCGCGGGCGACGAAAATGCGCCCGCGCGAGCGATCGTGGAGGATCGCGTCGAGCGCTTCGCTTTGCTTCTCGGCGTTCGGCGAGAATTCGGGTTCCTGGGTGAAGAGCAGCCCGAGCAGGCGGACCAGGTGGGGAATATCCGAGGGCGCGGCGGAGCCGAAGGTGGTCTGCAGCATCAGACGTTGAAGCGGAAGTGGATGACGTCGCCGTCGCGCACAGTGTAGTCCTTGCCCTCCAGGCGCAGCTTGCCAGACTCCTTCGCGCCCTGCTCGCCGCCGCAGGCAACGAAGTCATCGTACGACGCGACCTCGGCCCGGATGAAGCCGCGCTCGAAGTCGGTGTGGATCGCCCCAGCCGCCTGCGGCGCAGTGGCCCCCGCCGGAATGGTCCAGGCACGCGCCTCCTTCGGACCGGCGGTGAAGTAGGTGTGCAGCCCGAGCAGCTGGTACGCGGCGCGGATCACGCGGTTGAGCCCCGGCTCGTCCATCCCCATGTCCTCGAGGAACAGCTTCTTGTCCTCCTCCGGCATGTCGGCGATCTGCGCTTCGATCGAAGCGCTGATCGGGACCACCGGTGCGCCCTCCTTGGCCGCGTACGCCTCGACTTGTTCGAGGAACTTCTGGGATCCCTGTTCAGCGACGTTGGCGACATACAGCGTCGGTTTCATGGTGAGGAGAAAGAGCGGCCTCAGCAGCGCGCGCTCCTCCTTCGAAAGTTCGGCGCTGCGCGCCGGCAGCCCCGCATCCAGAGCTTGCCTGACCTTCCTCAAGGCGGAAACGAGGCGTTGCGCCTCCTTGTCGCCGCCAGTCTGCGCCACCTTCTCGTGCTTGGCGAGCTGCCTTTCCACCGCGTCCAGGTCGGCGAGCGCCAGCTCGGTGTTGATGGTCCCGATGTCCGACACCGGGTCGATCCTGCCCGCGACGTGGATCACGTTCGGGTCGTCGAAGCAGCGCACCACGTGCGCGATGGCGTCGGTCTCGCGGATGTTGGCGAGGAACTGGTTGCCGAGCCCTTCTCCCTTGGAGGCGCCGGCGACCAGACCCGCGATGTCGACGAACTCGACCACCGCCGGCACCACCTTCTGCGGCTGGACGATCTCGGCGATCACCTCGAGCCGCAGATCGGGCACCTGCACGATGCCGACGTTGGGCTCGATGGTGCAGAACGGATAGTTATCGGCCGCGATGCCTGCCCTGGTGAGGGCATTGAAGAGGGTCGACTTGCCGACGTTCGGCAAGCCGACGATCCCGCACTTCAGGTTCATTTCCTGCCGAACAGGGCTTTCAGCGAAGACTTGAGGCCGCTTTCCTTCTCGGGCTCTTTCTTCGGTTCCGGCTTTTTGTCTTCCTGTTTTTTATCGTCGGTGTGCAGCTTCTGCATGGCGCTCTGGATGTCGCCCGACAGGCATTGCGGCAGCACGGCCAGGGATCTCTCGATGGCCGCATCGATCGCCGCACGTTCCTCGGCCGGGGGTTTTTGCAGCACGTAGTCGGCGCCTTCCATTCCGGCCGGGGGCTTCCCGACCCCCAGGCGCAGGCGCCAGTAGTCGTGCGTGGCGAGGCGCTGCGAGATGTCCTTCAGGCCGTTGTGGCCGGCGATGCCGCCGCCCTGCTTGATCCTGGCGGTGCCGGGCGGGAAATCGAGCTCGTCGTGCACCACCAGGATTTCCTCGGGCTTGATCTTGAAGAACCCGGCGAGCATCTGCACCGCGCGGCCGCTCGCGTTCATGAAGCTCTGCGGCATGAGCAGCCAGGCGCCGCTCGGCTCGTGCCGGCCGACCAGCGCCTGGAACTTGTTGTCCTTGCGCAGCACGATGCCGTTGGCCGAGGCGAAGCGCTCGACGAGCCAGAACCCCGCGTTGTGGCGCGTGCGTTCGTGCTCCTTGCCCGGGTTGCCCAGGCCGACGACGAGACGGATCAAGGTAGGCTACTTCTTCTCTTTTTTCTCGGGTTTTTCCGGCTTTTCAGGCTTCTCGGCGGCCTTCGGAGCAGCCTTCGGAGCGGCCTTCTCCCCCTCCCCAGGCGCCTCGCCTTCCTTCGGCGGAGCAGCCTGCTCGGTCGTCGGTATCTCGGAGGGCGCCACCGCCTCGGCGGCTGCGGCCGCTTCCTCTTCCTCGGTGATCAGCGCCGGCACGATCACGGTCGCGACGACCGGGTTCTCGTCCTTGTGCAGCGCCAGCGCGACGCCCTTGGGCAGCGCGAGCTCGCGCACGTGCATCGAGTGGCCGACCGCGAGGCTGCCGAGGTCGACCTCGATGTATTCAGGCAGATCGTCCGGCAGGCAGATGACGTCGAGCTCGTTGAGCACGTGGCTGACGACGCCGCCCTGCTCCTTGACGCCGGGCGATATCTCGGCGTTCACGAAGTGCAGCGGCACTTTCATGTGGATCTTCTTGTCCTTGACGACGCGCTGGAAGTCGACGTGCTGCACCTGCAGCTTGAACGGGTGCATGTTGACCGCGCGCAGCAGCACCTGCTCCTTGGTTCCGGCCAGCTCGAGGGTCAGGATCGAGGCGTGAAACCTCTCGTTCTTCAGGTTGATGAACAGGTCCTTGTGGTCGAGCTCGATGTTGACCGGGCCCTGGTCGCCGCCGTAGAGAATGCCCGGCACCTTGCCGGCGTTGCGCAGGCGGCGGCTCGGACCCGTGCCCTGCGCTTCGCGCTTGCGCGCCGTGATTTCAATTGCCATCGCGTTGCTCCTGGATTGGGAAATCTACTCGATGAAAAGCGAGCTCACCGATTCCTCGGTGTAGATCCGCAAAATCGTTTCGGCGAGCAGGCCGGCCACCGACAGCTGCCGGATTTTCTTGCACTGGCGGGCCTCGTCGCGCAGCGGGATGGTGTCGGTCACCACCAGCTCGTCGAGAGGCGAGCCGGCGATGCGCTCCACCGCGCCGCCCGAGAGCACCGGGTGCGTGCAGTAGGCGACCACCTTGATCGCGCCCTCGTCCTTCAGCACCTGCGCCGCCTTCACCAGGGTGCCGGCGGTGTCCACCATGTCGTCCATGATGACGCAGGTCCGCCCGCTCACCTCGCCGATCACGTTCATCACCTCGGCGACGTTCGCCTTCGGCCGCCGCTTGTCGATGATCGCCAGGTCGGACTCCAGCCGCTTCGCCAGCGCCCTCGCCCGCACCACCCCGCCGACGTCCGGCGAGACGACGATCAAGTCCTCGTAGCGCTGCTTCCACACGTCGCCCAGCAGCACCGGCGCGGCGTAGATGTTGTCCACGGGGATGTCGAAGAACCCCTGGATCTGGTCGGCGTGCAGGTCCATCGTCAGCACGCGCGCCACGCCGACCGACGCCAGCATGTTCGCCACCACCTTGGCGCTGATCGCCACGCGTGCCGAGCGCGGCCTGCGGTCCTGTCGCGCGTAGCCGAAATACGGGATCGCCGCGGTGACGCGCGCCGCCGAGGAGCGCTTCAACGCGTCGATCATCACCAGCAGCTCCATCAGGTTGTCGTTGGTCGGCGCGCACGTCGACTGCAGCACGAAGGCATCCTTGCCGCGCACGTTCTCGATCAGCTCGACCAGCACCTCGCCGTCCGAGAACTTGCCGACGATCGCGCGTCCGATGGGCAGATTGAGGTGCTTCGCCACGTCCTGCGCAAGGCGCGGATTGGCGTTGCCCGTAAATACCATCAGGCGGTCTAGCGGCGCGCTGTTCATCCCAGTGGTCATCGCGGTCACTGTATATGGCTGGGGAGGAAGGATTCGAACCCTCGTATGCCGGAATCAAAATCCGGTGCCTTAACCAGCTTGGCGACTCCCCAGTTGTTCAATCTGCCCGGTCATGGAGCGGGTGACGCTCGAGCCCCTGCGCCACGAACCCGCTCATCCCCCCCGGCAACTGGGATTGAACCGCGTCCGCCGGCGCCCTCGTCTCGAACTCGGCGAATACGCAAGCCCCGGAGCCCGTCATGCGCGCCTGCGGGCATCGGCTCTTGAGCCACGCCAGCTGCGCCGCAATTTCGGGATAGCGAGCGGTGACGACCGGCTCGAGATCGTTGCGCCCCTGTCCCGAGAAAAAGGGCGGTATTTTGAGTCGTTTCGTATCCGCTGTCAACGCCGAAGCGAACATTTCCTTCGTCGAAACCGAGACTTGCGGCGTGAGCACGAGGTACCAGGCCGCCGGCAGCTCGAGTCCTCGCAGGCGCTCGCCAATGCCTTCGCCGACGGCGTTGCGCCCAAAGATGAAAAACGGCACGTCAGCCCCGAGCTGCAGGCCGATTTCGCGCAGCCTCGCCCGGCCGAGATTGACTTCCCAGAGGCAATTGAGGACCAGCAAGACCGTCGCCGCATCCGACGAGCCTCCGCCGAGCCCGCCGCCGACCGGGAGGTGCTTTTCGAGCCGCAACTCGGCTCCGCGCCTGGAGCTCGTTTCACGTTGCAGAAGCCGCGCCGCCCGGACGCAGAGATTTTCTTCGCCGAGCGGCCCATCGAAGCGCACTTTGCCGTCCGGGCGCGGAGCGATGCCTACGCGGTCGCAGCGGTCGATCAGGCGAAAGACGGTCTGCAGCTCGTGGTAGCCGTCAGTTCGCAGGCCGAGCAGGTGCAGGAACAGATTCAGCTTCCCCGGCGCCGGGTACCAGGTCATTTCCACCGCGAGATGATGAGCCGCAGCTCGATTCCCGGGTAGAGCAGCCGCAGCCGCGCCGGCAATTCGCCGGCGTACTCCTGGTACTCGATCTTCCAGCCGCGCCGCTCGAGGTCGGGGGAAGGCCGGCCGCGCACCCAGTCGGCGAGCCCGTCGAGCGGCAGCCGGAAGCCGAGCACCTGCTGGGTGAGCGACTCGACGTCTGCAGCGTGGTACTCGCGCGGCTCGGCGGTGGTGAGCGCCACCTGGTCGCCATCGCGCACGATGCGCGCCACGCCCTGGCCGAGCGGAGTGGTGATGAGCATCTCGTCGAAATCCTTGGCGTGGCGCCAGGCGATATTGCCGGTGAACGATTCCTCCCCGTAGCGCGCCGCCAGGCGGCCGGCGAGATCGAATTCCGCCTCCCGGGCCGGGCGCGTCTCGAGCTGCGCGCAGCCCCCCAGCAGAAGGCTGGCAAGCGCATAGGCGGCCGAGCGCCGCAGCGCCATCGCCATTACCGCTTGAAGCGCTTGATCGTCTTCTGCAGCGTGTCGTTTTCCGGCGCGGACTTGACCGACTCCTGCCAGATGCGCTCGGCCTCGTCGCGCCGGCCCATTACCCAGAGCACTTCGCCGAGGTGCGCGCCGATCTCGGCGTCGGGCCGCCCGCTGTAGGCGCGGCGCAGCTGCTCCGCCGCGCCCTTCAGATTGCCCTCGCGGTACAGCACCCAGCCCAGGCTGTCGATGATGAAATAATCCTCCGGCGAGAGCTCGAGGGCTTTTTCGATCAGCTTTCTCGCCTCGGCCAGCCGCGTGTTGCGCTCGGCGAACGAGTAGCCGAGCGCGTTGTAGGCATGCGCGTGCTCGGGCTGCACCTCGATCAGCTTGCGCAGGTTCGATTCCATCTGCTCGTAGCGCTCCAGCTTCTCGGCGGTCAGCGCCATGTCGTAGAGCAGGTCGGGCTGCTCGGGATCCTTCTGCAGCGCCTGGCCGAGCAGCTCGAAGGCGTCGCGGCTGTGGTTCGCCTCGCGCAGCAGCTGCGCCTCGGCCACGACCAGCTGCACTTCCTGGTCGGGGTTGTCCTCGGCCGCGCGCTTCAGGTAGGCGCGCGCCTCGTCGAGCCTTCCCTGCTTGGCGATCGCGCTCGCGGCGCGCAGGCGCGCGGGGACCACCTGCTCGCCGCTGACGATCTGCTCGTACCATTCGATGGCGCGCGGCCAGGCCTTCTGCTCCTCGGCGATCTGGCCCAGCAGGTAGCGCACGCCGTTCGCGTCGCGATAGCCCAGGCCGAGCAGCCGCTTCATGTTCTCCTCGGCGACCGGGTAGTCCTTGAGCTGGTAGGCGAGCAGGCCGACCGCGTAGATGACGTCGGTGTTCCCGGGATTCGCCGCGAGCAGCGCTTCGAACTGCTTGCGCGCCTCGGGAAACCGCTTGTCGAGCACCAGGGCGCGCGCGTAGTTCAGCCTGCCTTCGCGCGAGCCGGGGTTCTTCGCGACGAAAGCCTCGAGGCGCTTGGCCGCCGCGGCGGGCGAGCGCTTCTGCAGCACCTGCGCCTCGAGCACCGCGGGCGGCTCCCACTCGGGGCGCAGCGCGGCGGCGCTGCGCGCCGCGGCGAGCGCCGCGTCGTCGTCGCCCGCGACGAGCGCCGCCTGCGCGATGGCGAATTGCGCCGGCGCAAGCTTCGGATGCTTGGCCGCGAGCTGCCGCACGACGCGCAAGTTGGCGCTCTTGTCCGGGTTGCCGGCGAGCAGCCGGCTGAGCTGCATGAAACCGTTCTCGAGATTGACGCCGTCGGCTGCGAGCAGCCTCTCGAGATACGGCTCGGCTTCCTCGACGCGCTTCGAGCCGATGAGCAGCGCCGCCGTCACCTGCAATGCCTGCGGCGACGACGGCTCGATGTCGAGCCAGGTCTTCGCCGCCTCGATCGCCAGGTCCGGCAGGCGCGCGAGATTCGCCACCTCGACGGCGCGGCGCGCGACGCGCGGATCGCGCGTGTGTTTTGCAAGCTCCAGATAAGTTTTCGCCGCGAGGGTGACGTCGCCGCGCTGCAGGGCGATCTCGCCCAGCAGGAAGTCGTACAGCGTCGGCTCGTTCAGCTCCTCGGGCGCGGACTGAGGGGTTGCGGCGCACGCCGCGAGGGACAGCACAGCGGCAAAAATATATTTTGGCATTTGGCTTCGACCCATCTTAGGTATATTTGGTGCCCTGCACAAGCTTGCCGATTAAATGCCAGAACTACCTGAAGTCGAGGTCACGCGGCGAGGACTTTTGCCGCACATTTCCGGTCGCGTCATCTCGGGCGTCGAGATCCGCGAGCCGCGGTTGCGCTGGCCGGTGCCGCCCGCCGTGCGCCGGCTTGCCGGGCGCACCATCAGATCGATTCGCCGGCGCGGAAAGTATCTGCTCGTCGATTGCGGCGACGGGCACCTGATCCTGCACCTCGGCATGTCGGGGAGCCTGCGCCTGCTGCCGCCCGGCACGCCTGCCGGCAAGCACGATCACTTCGACCTGCTGCTCGGCGACCGCATCCTGCGGCTGCGCGATCCGCGCCGCTTCGGCGCAGTGCTGTGGGCCTCGGGACGCGTGGAAGCGCATCCGCTGCTCGCGCGTCTCGGCCTCGAGCCGCTGTCGCGCGCGCTGCATCCGGAGCGCCTGCACGCGCTCACGCGCGCGCACCGCACACCGATCAAGCTGTTCCTGATGGACTCGAGGCGGATCGCCGGCGTCGGCAACATCTACGCCAACGAGAGCCTGTTCCGCGCCGGGATCCATCCGCGCACGCCGGCGAGGCGCCTGTCGCGCGGGCGCTGCGCCCTGCTTGCCGCCGCCATCAAGGAAACCTTGCGCGCCGCGATCCGCGCCGGCGGCTCGAGCCTGCGCGACTTCGTCGGCGCCGACGGCAACCCGGGCTATTTCCAGCGGCGCTACTGGGTGTACGAACGCGCGGGCCAGCCCTGCAGGCGATGCGGCAGCGCGATTCGCCGCATCGCGCAGGGGCAGCGGTCTACTTTTTTCTGCCCGCGCTGTCAGCGCTAGCGGCTCTTGCCTTCAACCGCTTCTCTACCAGCGGATCGACGAACTTCGACACGTCTCCGCCAAACGCCGCGATCTCGCGCACCAGCGTCGCCGAGATGAACATGTGCTGCTCGGAGGGCGTGAGGAAGATGGTTTCGAGGTCGGGATAAAGGCTGCGGTTCATCCCGGCGAGCTGGAACTCGTATTCGAAATCCGACACCGCGCGCAGGCCGCGCAGCACGACGCGCGCCTCCTGCTGCCGCACGAAATCGATCAGCAGGCCGTCGAAGCCGACCACCTTCAGGTTCTTGACGCCGCCAAGCACTTCGCGGGCCATGTCGATGCGCTCCTGCAGCGGGAAAAAAGTGCGCTTCGCCCGGCTGTCGGCGACGCCGAGGATCACGGCGTCGAACAGCCTGCTCGCCCGGCGCACCAGGTCCTCGTGCCCGCGCGTGAGCGGATCAAACGTTCCCGGGTAGACGGCCTTGATCATCGCCTCTCCATTCGAGCAGCTGGTAGCTCACCTGTCCGGCGCGCGAGCGCTTGAGTTCCTCCCACGCGGCGCGAGGCTCAAGCGGCGCCGCGGCTTCCACGTAGACGCGCGCGAGCGCCTCGAGCCGCGCCGGCAGCCGCTCGAGCACCGCCGGCAGCGCATTCTGCCTGAACGGCGGGTCGAGGAAAACCACGTCGAATTTCTCGCCCCGCCGCGCCAGATAGTCGAACGCGTCGCCTTGCACGATTTCGACCTGTCTTGCACCCATCAGAGCGCGCATGCGTTCCAGATGCGCGGACACCGCACGGTCATGCTCGACCATCACCACGCGTGCCGCGCCGCGCGATGCGGCCTCGAAGCCGAGCGCGCCGCTGCCGGCGAAAAGATCGAGGCAGGCGAGCCCGTCGAGGCGCTGGCCGAGCCAGTTGAACAGCGTCTCGCGCACGCGGTCCGGCGTCGGGCGCAATCCCGGCTTCGACGGAACCGCGATGCGGCGGCCGCGGTACTCGCCGGCGATGATTCGCAGCCTGCCTTTGCTAGAATTCACCGATCCATGGTAGCAGCGCTTTCCTGGGCGGCGCGCCTCAAGGCTGGCCTTGCGCGCACGCGGGAGGTGCTCAACACCCCCGTCCCCGTGCTGCTCGCGCGCCGGCGCGTCGACGAGTCGCTCTACGAGGAGCTCGAGGCCGCGCTGCTGCAGGCCGACTGCGGCGTGGCTGCGACGCAAGCGATCGTTTCTTCTCTTCGAAGGAAAAAGCTGGAAGACGGGGAGGCCTTGAGACGCGCGCTGAAGGACGCGCTCGCGGAATTGCTCCTGCCGCTGGAAAGGAAACTGGAGATTACGGGAGCAAGGCCCTTTGTCATCATGATCGCCGGCGTGAACGGCTCGGGAAAGACGACTTCGATCGGCAAGCTTGCGCACTGGCTGCAGTTGCAGGGGCGCAGCGTGCTGCTTGCTGCAGGCGACACGTTCCGCGCGGCGGCTCGCGAGCAGCTGGCGGCCTGGGGCGAGCGCAACGCCGTGCCGGTGATCGCGCAGCCATCGGGCGACCCGGGCGCGGTGCTGTTCGACGCGCTCGGCGCGGCCCGGGCGCGCGGCGTCGAGGTGGTCATCGCCGACACGGCCGGGCGGCTGCCGACGCAGCTGCACCTCATGGAGGAGATTCGCAAGGTGAAGCGCGTCGCCGCGAAAGCGCAGGCAGGCGCGCCCCACGAAGTGCTGCTCGTGCTCGACGCCAACACCGGGCAGAACGCGCTCGCGCAGGTCAAGGCCTTCGACGACGCGCTCGGCCTCACCGGCCTCGTCGTCACCAAGCTCGACGGCACCGCCAAGGGCGGGGTGGTTTGCGCGATCGCGAGGGAGCGGCCCGTTCCGCTTCTCTTCGTCGGCGTAGGCGAAGACATCGACGACCTGCGCCCGTTCGCCGCGCGCGATTTCGCCGAGGCGCTGGTTGGTTAGCTTTTCCTCGGTCGCGAAGCGCTATCCCGGCGGCCAGGAGGCGCTGAGGGACCTGAGCTTCGCGATCGGCGAAGGCGAGCTCGCCTTCATCACCGGGCGCTCCGGCGCCGGCAAATCGACCCTCCTCAAGCTGATCCCGGCGATCGAGCGGCCGACCTCGGGCTCGGTGATCGTCAAAGGGCAGAATGTCAGCGCGCTCAAGCGCGCGGCGATCCCCTACCTGCGGCGCAACCTCGGCCTCGTGTTCCAGGACCAGAAGCTGCTTTACGACCGCAGCGTCTACGACAACGCGATGCTGCCGCTCGCCTTCTCGGGCCACGCGCCGAAGGAAGCGGCGCGGCGCGTGCGCGCGGCGCTCGACAAGGTCGGGCTGCTTGGGCGCGAGCGCTCGAACCCGATCCAGCTCTCCGGTGGCGAGCAGCAACGCCTCGCGATCGCGCGCGCGGTGGTGAACCGGCCCTCGCTCCTGATCGCCGACGAGCCGACCGCCAATCTCGACGCCGAATCGGCCGCCCGCATCCTCGAGATCTTCGTCGCCTTCAACCAGGTCGGCGTCACCGTGCTCATCGCTACCCATGACCAGGGCCTGGTCGCACGCTACGGCAAGCGCGTCCTGCATCTCGAGAAGGGACGCATCGCATGAGCGCCTGGTTGCGGCAGCATCGCCGCGCATTCGGCCAGGCGCTGCGCCGGTTTACGAAGGCGACGGGTCTTGCCAGCGCGCTGGTCATCGGCATCGCCCTGTCGCTTCCGGCGGGCGGCTATACGCTGCTCGAGAGCCTGCGGGCAATCGCGGCGCGCCTGACGCTCGAGCCGCAGATCTCGCTGTTCCTGCAGCCCGAGGCAAAGCGCGCCGAGGCCGAGGCGCTCGGCAAGAGGCTGCGCGCCGACCCCCGCGTGGCGACGCTGCGCTTCGTGCCGCGCGAGGATGCGCTGCGCGAGCTGCAGGCAGTGGAGGGATTTCCCGAGCTCATCGCCGCCCTCGGGCGCAATCCCCTGCCTGATGCCTTCGTCCTCAGCACTAACGCCGCCGCGGTGGACGCGCTTGCCGCCGACCTGGCGAAGCTCCGGGGAGTGGCCCACGTGCAAGCGGATGCCGTCTGGGCGCGGCGCCTCGCCGCCCTCGCCGGCATCGCACGGCTGGGGCTGTGGCTGCTCGCCGGTTTGCTCGGCACCGGCCTCGTGGCGGTGACGTTCAATACCATCCGGCTGCAGATCCTCACGCAGCGCGACGAGATCGAAGTGTCGAAGCTGATCGGCGCGACCGATGCGTTCATCCGCCGGCCGTTCTACTACCTGGGCTTGCTGCAGGGCCTGGCCGGCGGCGCCATGGCGGTCGGCATCGTTGCTGCCGCGCTCGCGCTGCTCAACCGCGAGGTAAGCGTGCTGGCCGAGTCCTACGGCTCGAGTTTTCGCTTTGCTTTTCTGCCGACCGGCGATGCCCTGGCGGTGGTGCTGTTCGCCGGCCTGCTTGGCTGGCTGGGCGCCCACCTCTCGGTGAGCCGGCACCTGCGCGATATCGAGCCCGGGTAGATAGCTTATGTGAGCGCATGCTTACGTTGAGACATGCTCAGAGAGGGAACAAAGCAGAGGATTAGCACTCTAACGACAAGAGTGCTAAGATAAAACCGCCAAGGAGGTACTGAGGAATGCAAACGCAAGCGACGACGATGCCCCTCGGTTCGATGCCCGTACCGATGCCCACGGGCAGCCTTGAGGCTTACGTCCAGACGGTCAACCGGTTTCCGATGCTCTCCGCGGAAGAAGAGCGCGCCCTTGCGCAGCGCTTCCGCGCGGAAGGCGACCTGGAAGCCGCCCGCGCGATGGTGCTGTCGCACCTGCGGCTGGTTGTGGCGGTCGCCCGCGGCTACCTCGGCTATGGGCTGCCGCACGCGGACCTGATCCAGGAAGGCAACATCGGCTTGATGAAGGCCGTGAAGCGCTTCGACCCGGAGCGCGGCGTGCGCCTCGTGTCGTTCGCGATCCACTGGATCAAGGCCGAGATCCACGAGTACATCCTGCGCAACTGGCGCATGGTCAAGCTCGCCACGACCAAGGCGCAAAGAAAGCTGTTCTTCAACCTGCGCTCGATGAAGAGCGGCCTCGCCCCGCTGACCCGCGCCGACATCAAGCGCGTGGCCGCCGAGCTGCGCGTCAAGCCCGAGGAAGTGGTCGAGATGGAGAAGCGGCTCTCCGGGCAGGAGATCGCGTTCGAGGCCGACGACGACGACGAGGACAGCTACGCCCCGGCGCAATACCTCGCCGACCACGAAAGCGAGCCGTACCGCGTGCTGGAGGCCGAAGAGTCGGCGCGCGTGCAGGCCGCCGGCCTGCAGAAGGCGCTCGCCAGCCTCGACCCGCGCAGCCGCCGCATCATCGAGGCGCGCTGGCTGAAGGAGAAAGACGGCGCGACGCTGCACGAGCTCGCCGCCGAGTTCAACGTCTCGGCCGAGCGCATCCGCCAGATCGAGACCAAGGCGCTGGAGAAGATGCGCAAGGCGATCGGCAACGCCGACGCGCTGCGCGCCCTGCCCGCGCCGGCGAGCGCCTAAGTCTTCCCTTAAGCGCTCTTTCGCAGCAGCTCGACCAGGCCCGCCATCGGCAGCGGCTTGCTGAAAAGGTAGCCCTGCATCTCGTCGCACCTCAGCAGGCGCAGTATTTTCGCCTGCTCCTCCGTCTCCACGCCCTCGGCGACTACCTTAAGACGGAGCGAGTGCGCCAGCGAGACAATCGTCGAGACGAGCGTCATCGCGTTGGCATCCTTGTGCATTGCAGTGATAAACGAGCGGTCGATCTTGAGCGACTGCACCGGCAGCTTCGCCAGGTAGCCGAGCGATGAATAGCCGGTGCCGAAGTCGTCGATTGCAATATTGACGCCGAGCGCGCGCACGGCATCGAGCTTCTGGATGTTCCCCTGGATGTCCTCCATGATCAGGCTCTCGGTGATCTCCAGGTCGATCGCCGTCGGCGCTATTCCTTCCATGATCGCGTGTTCGATGACCTCGACGAAGATGCGCTGCCGCAACTGGATTGGCGACACGTTGACGGCCACGCGCGGCGCCTTGATGCCCTGTTCTACCCAGCTGCGGTGATCAAGCGATGCCCGCTTTAGCGCCCAGGAACCGACCTGCTGGATCAGACCGGTTTCTTCCAGCAGCGGAATGAACTGCAGCGGCGGCACCAGGCCCAGCTCCGGGCTTTGCCAGCGGATCAGCGCCTCGACGCCGACGATGCTTCGACGCTCCAGATCCACTTTCGGCTGGTAGTGCAGGATGAACTCGTCTCTCTCCAGCGCCCGCCGCAGCTTGTTCTCGAGCGCCAGCTTCTCCGCGACGCGCTCGGTCATCTGCGCGGTATAGAACAAATAGCGTTCGCCCTGCGATTTCGCCCTCTTGAGCGCAGACTCCGCGTTCCGGAAGAGCGTATCGGGGTCCGAGCCGTCGTTCGGAAAGAGCGCGATCCCCGCTTTGGCGTTAATCCTGAGTTCGGTGTCCCCGATGCGAAACGGCGGGCCGAAAACCCTTTGCATCCGCCGCTCGACGCGGCGCGCGACTTCGTCCTCGGACTGCGCGCCGCGACCTACGACAGCAAAGTGGTCCGCACTGATTCGAGCAATGCGCAACGAACCGTCATCGTTCTGCGACATCCGCTCGGCGATCTGCTTCAACAGCGCGTCGCCCTCTTGACGTCCAAGCGAGTCGTTGATGGTCTTGAATCGTTCCACATCGAGAATAACGAGCGCGATCTTGCGCTCCCCTGGCGCCGCGGCTGCCAGGAGTTGCTCGACGCGCTCGTAGAACAACGTGCGGTTTGCAAGGCCAGTGAGCTGGTCGTAGTAGGCAAGGTAGTCGAGCTTCTCCGCCTTGTCGATGTGCTCGAGCGCAAACGATATATCACCCGCGAGCTCGAGCAGCAGACGCATTTCCTCTTCGTCGAAGGCGCCGATCTCTGCGGCGTATAAGGCAAGCACGCCGATCGCTTCGCCACCGACCATCAGCGGAATGATCGCCAGCGATTTGATTCCTCGCTCGTCGAGCTCCTTTCTCATCAGTCTCTGCGGATCATTCGTGACGTCGTTCGAGATCATGGACTTCATGTCCCTGACTGCGCGTCCCGCGAGACCATGGCCGCCTGGCTTGTTTTCAATGACCGCCAGGGGCGCAGACTCGAAGAAGTCCCCCACCTCGCCGGCCGAGGCAACCGGCTTGACCAGCCCGGCCGCGCGATCCACGAGCCCGACCCATGCCATGCGAAACTTTCCGTCCTCGATCGCGATGCGGCAGGCTTCGTGGAACAACTCCTGCCGATCGCGGGTTCGCACGATCGCCGCGTTGATTCCGCTGAGCACGGCGTAAACGCGGGTCAATCTCTCGACCCTTTCCTCCTTCTCGATGTGATCGAGCGCGAATGCAATGTTGCCCGCCAGTTCGTTGAGGACCTTTATTTCCTCTTCGTCGAAGAAGCCGGCCTCCTCCGAATGCAAGCCGAAGCTGCCCACTGCCCTTGCCGACACGATCAAGGGCAGGATTGCAGCCGAGCGAACGCCCCGCTCATCGAGCCCCTTCTTGTGCCGGATACGCGGGTCGCTTTGCGTGTCGCTCACGACCAGCGCCCGCATCTCTCTCACCGCTACGGCGCTGATGCCATGGCCTTCGGGCGCTTCATCGCGCAGCGAAAGATCGCTCTCGATCATCTTCAGAAACCCTTCGTCAGCCCCCGCCGAGGCGACCGGCTTCAGGCTCATCTCTTTCTCGTCCACGATGCACAGCCAGGCAAATCGAAGACCTCCCGTATCGACCGCAATGCGACAGGCCTCCTGGAACAACTCGCGGCGATCCCGGACGCGCGCGATGACCCCGTTAATGCCGCTTAGCATCGCGTTCACGCGGGTGAGCCGCCTCAGCCGCTCTTCCTTCTGCATGTGCTCAAGCGCGAACGCAATGTCGCCCGCCAGCTCGCGCAGCAGCTTCATCTCTTCTTCATCGAAGAATGCGACTTCGCCGGCGTACAGCGCCAATACACCCACTGACTCCTCCGCGATCATCAGCGGAAGCATGACCAGAGAACGGAACCCGCGCTCGAGAGCTTCATTCCTCAACAGGATCCGCGGATCCTGCGTCATATCGTCGACAGTGATCGCCGTGCGTTCCCTGACCGCCCGACCCGCCAAGCCGCGCCCCTGGGCGTCGGTGTCGACTAACCCCAACGGCATCAAGTGGATGTACTCCGCATCGGTTCCATGCCACGCGACCGGCTTCACTAACATCGCTTCACGGTCCACGAGCCCAATCCAGGCCATGCGGAATTTCCCGGCTTCGACGGCGAGCCCGCAGGCTTCTCTGAACAGCTCTTCGCGATCCCGTGCGCGCACGATGAGCGCGTTGATGCCGCTCAGCACGGCGTACACCCGATTGAGGCGGCGTATTTTCTCTTCCGCCTCCTTCTGCTCGGTCACATCCTGCAGCGTGCTGAACCAGCGTTCCGGTTCGGCCGCAACTGATTGCCCCGGCATCGGCTCGATGACTTGCCGCATGTGCATCCATGCGCCATCCGGCCGCTGCAGCCGGTATTCGACGTCAACACGGGTTCCCTTGACGCCCGCTTCGATGCTCGCGCTGCGCAGTCGCTCTCGATCGTCTGGATGGAGCAAATCGAGCCACTTACGCGTACTGTCCGGCATTTGCGAGGGCTCGACGCCGATCAACGAAGGCAGCGTCTCCGACCAGCTCTCAAAAACACCGTCGGCGCCGGTAATCACATGGCCAAGCTTTGCCATCGCTTGCGCGCGGTTCAGACCCGCCTCGCGCTCACGCAGGCGATCACGCGCGATGTCGAGCTCGGCCTGGGCGCGCCGCCGATCGCCGCGCTCCTTTGCCTCGTCGAGCGCGCGGGTGACTGCGACGGGCAGGCGCACGAGATTGCTCTTGAGCACGTAGTCGGTGGCGCCGCCCTTCATCGCACGGATCGCGTACTCTTCGCCGATGGTGCCAGAGACGAAGACGAACGGAGTGTCCGGCGAGATATCCCGGGCGAGCGCGAGCGCCTCCATGCCGTCGAAGCCCGGCATCGAAAAATCCGAAAGGATCACGTGAGGCGTGAACTCGCGCAGCGCGGCCACAAAATCGTCGGGATGATCGACGATCCGAGGTGTCACACGCAGTCCCGCGCGCTTCAGCTCGCGGATCTCAAGCTCGGCGTCTGCGGCGACGTCCTCCGCGATCAGAACCCGGATTGTCGGCGCGATCATGTTCTTAGTATGGCCAGCAATGTCGAACTTACTCTTAGTTCGTCATGAATGCCTTTCTTTCCACCTCTCCAAGGTGGACAAACAGATAACTAAGCGCGAGGATCTCAAATGAGGCACTTCCTCTACCTCCTCCTTCCCCCACGGCCTTCATTCATGCAAGACATGATCATGAACGATCCCCGCGAGGTGCGCCGGGCGATCCGCCGCGGCGAGCACTCGGGCCACACCGCAGGGCTCGCGCCGGGCTACGTGCAAGGCAACGTCTGCATCCTGCCGCGCGAATATGCAGAGGAGTTCGTGCTCTTCTGCGAGCGCAATCCCAAGCCCTGCCCGCTCCTCGCCGCTTCGCAGCCGGGGGAGGCGCAGCTTCCCACGCTCGGCGAAGACCTCGACATCCGCACCGACGTGCCGCGCTACCGCGTCTTCCGCGACGGCGAGCCGGTGGCGGACGTCGGCGACATCCGCGCGCTCTGGCGCGAGGACCTGGTCGCTTTCGTCCTCGGCTGCTCGTTTTCCTTCGAGCAGGCGCTGCTCGAGGCGGGCCTGCGCCTGCGCTACGTGGAGGAAGGGAAGAACGTGCCGATGTACCGCACGAGCATCGACACCGCGCCCGCCGGCCGCTTTAGTGGCAAGCTGGTGGTGTCCATGCGGCCGTTCAAGCCTGCGGACGCGATCCGCGCAATCGAGATCACCTCCCGCTACCCGAGGGTGCACGGCGCGCCGGTGCACGTTGGCCGGCCGGATCTCATCGGCATCGAGGACCTCGCGCGCCCGTGGGCGGGCGATCCCACGGAAGTGCGCCAGGACGAGCTGCCGCTTTTCTGGGCCTGCGGCATCACGCCGCAATCGGTGGTGCTCGAGGCGCGTCCCTCGCTGTGCATCACGCACGCGCCGGGCCACATGCTGGTGACCGACCTGATGAACGCAAGCCTCGTGAGCCCGTGACACACGAGCCCCTGCTTGCTGAAACGCAATCCCTCGCGACGCTCGCGAACCACTGGCTCGCGACGTTCGAGAAGGCTCTTGCGGGACGCGACGAGGTCCTGCTCAAGACGCTCTTTCATGCCGACAGCCATTGGCGCGACGTGCTGGCCCTGACCTGGCACATCAGGACGGTCAACGGCCGGGAAGCTGTACTTGAGGAGCTGAAGGCGCATGCCGGGCGCGCCCATCCGTCCGGTTTCAGGACCGATCCGCATCGGACTGCGCCCCGCCATGTGACGCGCGCCGGCACTGACGCGATCGAGGCGATCTTCCAGTTCGAGACGGATGAGGGCCTCGGCAATGGAGTATTGCGTCTCCGTCCTGACGAAAAAAATACGCTGCGAGCGTGGACGCTGCTCACAGCGCTCGACGAAATAAAAGGGTTCGAGGAACGGGTCGGCACATTAAGACCCAAGGGTGAGAGGAATCCAGTTGTGCTGGTCGTGGGGGGTGGGCAGGCCGGGCTTTCAATCGCCGCACGCCTGACCCAGTTGCAGGTCGACACTCTGGTCGTAGACCGCGGACAGCGCATCGGCGACAACTGGCGCAACCGTTATCGCGCCCTGACCCTGCACAACCAGGTGCAGGTCAACCACCTTCCGTACATGCCTTTTCCACCGAACTGGCCGACCTACATTCCCAAAGACAAGCTTGCCGGCTGGTTCGAGGCCTACGTGGAAGGCATGGAGCTCAGCTACTGGACAGCCACGGAGTTCAGGGGCGGGGCCTACGACGAAGCAGAAGAGCGATGGTCCGTCGTGCTGCATCGGGCGGACGGCACGACGCGGGAAATGCGTCCGCGACACATCGTCATGGCCACCGGGGCCAGCGGAATCCCGAACCTTCCCGACATCCCGACGTTGCGCAACTTCGGCGGCAAGATTCTGCACTCCAGCCAATACGTTGACGGCGAGGAATGGAAGGGCAGGAACGCCCTCGTCATCGGCACCGGCAACAGCGGCCACGATATCGCGCAGGACCTCTACTCGAGCGGGGCCAAGGTCACGCTCGTTCAACGCAGTCCGACCTTGATCGTCAATATCGAGCCGAGCGCGCAGCTTCCTTACGCGTTGTACGACGAAGGACCTCCTCTGGAGGACTGCGACCTCATCAATACCTCCATACCGCTTCCCCTGGCACGGAAGAGCCACAGGCTCCTGACCGAGCAGGCGAAGAAAATGGACCAGGACCTTCTCGATGGGCTCGAGCGCGTGGGCTTCAAGCTTGATTTCGGGGAAGACGGAACCGGCTGGCAGTTCAAGTACCTCACCCGCGGCGGCGGCTACTACTTCAATGTCGGCTGTTCCGATTTGATCGTTGCAGGCGAGATAGGACTGGTGCAATTTGCCGATATCGCCGCGTTCGTCGCCGAGGGAGCGCGGATGCGCACCGGCGATACGCTCGCCGCGGACCTGGTCGTGCTGGCAAGCGGCTACAAAGGACAGGAGTACCTGGTTCGCAAGCTGTTCGGCGACGATGTCGCGGCTCGCGTCGGCCCCATCTGGGGATTCGGCGATGAGCAGGAGCTGCGCAACATGTTCACGCGCACCGCCCAGCCGGGCCTGTGGCTCATCGCCGGGAGCTTCACCCAGTGCCGCATCTACTCGAAGTACCTCGCGCTGCAGATCAAGGCCTGCGAGATAGGGCTGCTGCCCGGCGGCGCAAACCACGCGACCGGAGCAGAGCGGCGGGTTAAGATGTAGCGGAGTCGAGCCGATTCGCCGGCGTTCGCGGAGGCCGCCCATGCCAAGGCACCCAGATTACGTTCCGCACGGGGTGATCCCCGCCGTGCTGCTGCCGTTCGACGACAACCTCTCGATCGACGAGGCCTCGTACCGCGCCCACCTGCGCGACGTGAGCTCGGTCGAGGGCGTCGCCGCGATCACCACCAATGCGCACGCCTCCGAGGTCGCGTCGTGCAGCTTCGAGGAGCAGCGGCGCGTGTTGGGGATCACCCTCGACGAGATCGGCGCGCGCATGCCGATCGTGAACGGCGTGTACGCCGAGAATGGGCTGGAGGCGGCTCGCATCGCGAAAATGGCGCATGAGGGCGGCGCCTCCGCCCTGCTGGTGTTTCCCTCGGGTGTCTATACCTTCGGCCAGCGCCCCGAGATGGCGCTCGACCACTTCAAGCGCATCGCCGACGCCACGGACCTGCCATTGATCGTCTTTCAGTATGGGCTCGCCGGCGGTCAAGGCTATCCGCTCGCGACGCTCTCGAAGATCCTCGACGCGGTGCCGACGGTGCGCGCGATCAAGGACTGGTGCTCGAACCCGCAGCTGCACGAGCGCCACATCCGCGTGCTGCAGTCGCGCACCCCGCCTGTCAACGTGCTCACCACGCACAGCACCTGGCTGATGGGCTCGCTGGTACTCGGCTGCAACGGCCTGCTCTCGGGCAGCGGCTCGGTTATCGCCGATTTGCACGTGCAGCTCTGGCGCGCGGTGCAGGAGAATGACCTCGCTGCGGCGCGGCGCGTGAACGACCGCATCTGGCCGACCGCCGAGGCGTTCTACAGCGAGCCTTCGGTCGACATGCACAACCGCATGAAAGAGGCGCTGGTGCTTCTCGGAAAGCTGCCGCGCGCCGTGGTGCGGCCGCCGCTCGTCAAGCTGCCGCAGGCCGAGATCGAGCGCATCCGCACCGCCCTGATCGCGGCGGGGCTGCTGAAACCGGGTGCTGCCCCAAGGTTTGCCGCTTTAAGATAAGAGATATCACAGGGGAGAGAGACCGTGTACTTCGTTGACAAGCTGGTTATTGCCATGACCGCCGCCGCATTCGCGCCGGCCGCATCGCTCGCCCAGGAAGCGCCGCTCAAAATCGGCGTTGTCACCTTCCTCTCTGGGCCGGCCGCAAGTCCGTTCGGCGTCCCGGCGCGCAATGCCGCGGAGATCATGGTCGAGATGCTGAATGGCACCAAGGTGCCTGCGCCTTACGCGGCGAGGGGATTCGGCGGCGCCGCGCTGCAAATGCAGCTGGTCGACGAATCGGGCCCGGCCACCACTCAGGTGACCGAGTTCCGCAACCTAGCGCAGCGCGAAAACGTCGACATGGTGATCGGCTACGTCTCGAGCGGCAACTGCCTTGCCGTCGCGCCGGTGGCCGAGGAACTGAAGAAGCTCACCGTGTTCTTCGATTGCGGCACGCCGCGCATCTTCGAGGAAAAGAGCTACAAGTACGTGTTCCGCACCGCCTCGACCGCGACCATGGACAGCGTCGGCGCGGCGCTCTATGTCAAAGAGCTCAAGGCGGGCAAGATCAAGAGCATCGCGGGCGTGAACCAGAACTATGCCTGGGGCCAGGACTCCTGGGTCGACTTCGAGGCATCGATGAAGCAGCTCACTCCGGGCGTCCAGGTCGCGACCTCGCAGATGCCGAAGCTCTTTGCCGGGCAATACAACGCCGAAATCTCGACGGTGCTCGGCGCCAAGGCGGACGTCGTGCATTCGAGCTTCTGGGACGGCGACCTCGAGGCGTTCATACTGCAGGCCGGCCCGCGCGGCCTGTTCAAGCGCAGCACTGTGATCCTCACCACCGGCGAAACCGCGATGTACAAGCTCGCCGAGCACATCCCGGACGGCGTAGTGATCGGCGCGCGCGGACCCTACGGCCCCTACGCGCCGGACAACGAGCTGAACAGGTGGTTCTCGAAAACTTTCGCCGACCGCTACGGCGTGCCGCCCAACTACGCTGCCTACCAGATGGCGCAGGCGATCCTCGGCACCAAGGCGGCTTGGGAGAAGGCACAGGCCGCGAACGGCGGCAACCGCCCGAGCACCGACGAGGTGATCGCGGCCTTCGAGCGCCTGACTTTCGAGAGCCCGGCCGGCAAGGTCGAAATGGTTATCGGCGCCGGCCACCAGGCGATCACCGAGACCGCCTACGGCGTGAGCAAGCTGGTCAAGGGCAAAATGACCGTCGCGAACGTCAAGCGCTACCCGGCTACCATGGTCAACCCGCCGGACGGCGTAAAAGCCGCCGACTGGATCGCCAACGGGTTCAAGAAGTAAGCGTTCCGACTGGAACAGCTCCTAGCCGTCCTTGTCGACGGCATCATCTATTCGTCCTGGCTGTTCATCGCGGCGGTCGGACTGACGCTGATCTACGGCGTCATGAAGATCGTCAACGTGACGCATGGCAGCTTCTATGCCCTCGGCGCCTACGCCGCGGCGTCGATCACCGGAGCGCTGCTGGCCAGGGGCATGCCGCCGTCGCTATCGTACGCGGTCCTGCTCGGCTCGGCGCTGCTTGTGTCGGTGATCGTCGCGCCGCTGATCGAGCGCGGCATCCTGCGCTTCATGTACGCCAAGGACGAAGTGGTGATTCTGCTCATCACCTATGCCCTGTTCCTGATCCTTGAGGACGTCATCAAGATGATCTGGGGCGTGAACCCGTATTTCATCGCCGAGCCCTACGGCCTGCTCGGCAGCTTCGACGTGCTCGACCTCACCTACCCGTACTACAACCTGATCCTGGTCGGCGTGGCGATCGCGTGCGGCGCGGGGCTCGCCTGGATGCTGGGCAGCACGCGCACCGGCAAGCTGCTGGTCGCGGTGATTCACGACACCGAGGTGAGCCGCGCGATGGGCATCAATGTCGACCGGATGTATCTCTACACCTTCACCTTCGGCTCGCTGCTCGCGGCGATCGGCGGGGCCTTCACCGCGCCGACCGTGTCGGTGGTTCCGGCACTGGGCGTCGAAGTGATCGTGCTGTCGTTTGCGGTGGTGGTCATCGGCGGCCTGGGAAGCCTCCCCGGTGCGGCGCTCGGCGCGGTGATGGTCGGCCTGGTGCGCTCGGCCGCCATCCATTACCTGCCGCAGGCCGAGCTGTTCGTGATCTACCTGGTGATGGCGATGGTGCTCGCGTTCAGGCCGCGCGGGCTGTTCAGCATCGCCGAGGCGAGGAAGATATGAGCCGCGACCGCACACCGCGCACGCTCGGGCTGATCCTGCTCGCGCTGCTGGTCTTCGGCCAGTTCCTGCCTCAATGGACGCTGTTCCTGGTGACCGTGGCGCTCGCCAAGGGGCTGGTAGTCCTCGGCCTGATGATCCTGCTGCGCTGCGGCCTGGTGTCCTTCGGCCAGGCGCTCTATTACTGCATCGGCGCCTACGCCGCCGGCATGCTTGGACGCCTGTTCGGCGCGAGTGACGTGTTCACGCTGATGCTCGCCGGCATGGCGGCAGCGGGACTGGTCGGCTTTGTGCTTGGCTTCCTGCTGGCGCGCTACCGCAGCATTTTCTTCGGCTTGCTGAGCCTCGCGGTCTCGATGATCCTCTACGGGCTGCTGGTGAAGACCGAGGCGCTCGGTTCAACCGATGGCTTCCACGTGCTGCCCTCGACGCTGTTCGGATTGCGCCCCGCCGACGCCTGGGTGCGCTACACGGTGCTCGCGGTGGCGCTGCTGGTGGCGTTCATCGCCGCGCTGCTGGTGCACCGCTACCTGGGCACGCCGCTCGGCAGGCTTGCGTCGGCGATCAAGGACAACGAGATCCGGGTCGAGTACATGGGCGCCTCGGCGCGGCACGCGATCCACGTCAAGTACGTGATCGCCGCGGCGCTCGCGGGACTGGGCGGCGCGCTCGCCGCCACGACCGTCGGGCATATCGACCCGGAAATGGCCTACTGGACGACCTCGGGCGAGTTCATCTTCATCACTATCCTCGCGGGCACTGGCAACGTCATCGCGCCGTTCCTCGGCGCGCTCGTCTTCGGCGTCATCCAGACGGTGGCCTTCGGCATCTCGCCCAATACCTGGCAGATGGTGCTCGGCGGCTCGTTGCTGGTGGTTATCGTGTTCCTGCCGAACGGCCTGTGGTCGCTGTTCCGCGGGCGCAAGGTGGCTTGAGATGGCGGCGATTCTCGACGCGCAGGGCCTGAACAAGAACTTCGGCGCGGTCACCGCGGCGAGCGACATCAGCGCCGCCATCGAAAGGGATTCCGTGGTGGGCCTGATCGGCACCAACGGCGCCGGCAAGACCACCTTCATCAACATGATCACGGGCTATCTCAAGCCCGACCGCGGGCGCATCCGCTACGAGGGCCGCGACATCACCGAGCTCGCGCCGCGCGACGTCACGCGCCTGGGCATCTGCCGCTCGTTCCAGATCCCGCAGCTCTACGCCTCGCTCACCGCGTTCGAGAACATGCTGGTCGGCATCGGCGTGGTGCTGAGGAACGCGGGCCGCGGCGGATTCTTCTCGCGCGGCCGGGCGCTGGTGCCGGGGCACGACCTGCCGGCGGAAGATGTCGCCGAGCGCATCCTCGAGCGCTTCGGCCTGGCCGAGTACCGCGACAAGAACGCGCAGGTGCTGCCGGGCGGAGTCAGGAAGCTGCTCGATATCGCGCTCACCATGGTGGCCAGGCCCAAGATTCTGCTGCTTGACGAGCCCACCAGCGGCGTGTCGGCGGAGGAAAAGTTCGTGATCATGGAAATGATCATGGCGGCGGTGCGCGCCGAGGGCGCCACGGTGCTGTTTGTCGAGCACGACATGGAGGTGGTAAGCCGCTTTGCCGGGCGCGTGCTCGCGTTCTACGACGGGCGCATCATCGCCGACGCGGCGCCGGAGATTGCGCTCGCCGATCCGGAGGTGAAGCGCTACGTGGTGGGTGGGGTGCTGCGTGCTTAAGGTCGAAAACCTCAACGTCTCTATTCAGTCGGTCCAGATCCTGCGCGATGTCTCGCTCGCGCTGCCTGTCGGCACGATGGCCGGGCTCATCGGGCGCAACGGCGCCGGCAAGACCACGCTCATGAAGAGCATCATGGGGATCCTCAAGGTCTCGAGCGGTGCGATCAGCTTCCACGGTGCCGACCTGCTCGCGACGCCGACCTGGCGCCGCACGCGCATGGGCATCGGCTATATGCCCGAAGACCGCCGCCTGATTCCCGACCTGACGGTGGAGGAGAACCTGCTGCTGCCCGCCTGGGCAGCGAAGCAGCCGGACGCCGCCCAACGTCTGGAGAAGGTCTACCGGCTGATCCCGGAGCTACGCGGCTTCACGCTGCGCAAGGGATCGCAGGTTTCGGGAGGCCAGCAGAAGATGGTGGCGATCGGCCGCGCGCTGATGTGCGGCGACAAGCTGCTGCTGCTCGACGAGCCTTTCGAGGGCGTGGCGCCGGCACTGGCGCAGCGGCTGGCGGAGGTGGTCGGCAGGCTCAAGCTCGAGGGCATGTCGGTGATTCTGTCGGAGTCCGACCTGCAGCATTCCGAACGCATGGTAGACCGCATCATGGTCATCGATCGCGGCGCGGTCAGCATGAGAAACTGAAACCAACAAGCTACCGCAGCAAGGTGCGCAGGTCGTCCACGAGATCTTCGCGGATGCGATCTTGGCGCACCAGCAGGCGCAGGCGCCCCTGGGGGTCGATGACGTACGACTGC
>Ga0209378_1000289_pt1 | contig 37504 bp, 46 predicted proteins | sample GraSoiAngelo_156_FD_186170 | JGI IMG/M metagenome (GOLD analysis project Ga0209378, IMG submission 186170) | Grasslands soil microbial communities from the Angelo Coastal Reserve, California, USA - 14_1009_13_40cm (SPAdes) (version 2) | ecosystem: Environmental > Terrestrial > Soil > Grasslands ...
TAGGGGGGGGGGGGAGCAAAAGATGGCTCTGAAGAAGGAATATCGCTGTGAGCTCTGTGCGCTGGAATTTGATTCCTACATCGAACTTTGCCCTAAATGTGCGCGACCAGCTAAGCGCGCTTACCGGACTGCGCCAGGCTATATTACCCGGGGCCTGGTTAGACGAATCGATCATATTCTTGGTGCTGAACTGCGTGACCGCGGACTTGCTGATTTACCCAAGCCTAGAGATTTCAGTGACCGGGAACCCTCCAAGCCCTATCTGGCGGGCGAATGGGACAAATGTTCCGGAAGTGGCCAGATCCCGATCAGTCCGCAATGGGGCCGGGGCGCGGTAAAAAACGTCAATGAAACCTTTGGCACACACTTTGATGCACCGGCCTCGCCCGGAAACTCCTATTCGGTGCCCGAGGCGAGCGGTCCCGGCCGGGATTATATCCGGGCGCACACTCAGATTGTGGCCCGCATCGATAAAGACGGGAACCGGATCGGATGAAGTTTCCTCCACGGGACGCTAAATTCCGCCAGGAGCGCTTTGAAGCTGCCCACAAGATCATGCGCCATTGCATGAACTCGGCTCCGCAACGCGCCATCGAGAACCGGATCCGCAAAAATATCTATCTTTTCGGTACTGCTTCGGGTGAAGATACCCGGCTCAACAAGGTTAAACCGATCCTGCGCCGGCTGGCCTCATTTCTGTACAGTCAGGATTCTATTCAGTTCTGGGTAGAATTATTGGCTGACGAATTTAATGCCCAATGCTTTGAATGGCTCGAAACCGTCAGTGACCATATCAACGATGCCTGGCACGAGACCTGTGCAGATGAAAAAGCCCGTTTAGGCGTCGAATGGTCGACGGTCAAAGGCGCGATGATCTTTTATGCCAAAGCTGACGCGCTCACTGACTCTTCTTATATAGTACAATCTTACCTGATTGAACCTGAGAATTTCGGAGTCTGGCGTGAAGACATTACTGAACTCGATCGCCAGGAAGCAGTTTGTCATGCTTCCTACAAATCACGACCTGAGCTGGAGCGATTACTTGTTCGCCACCCGCAGCGAGCAGAAATCCTGGCCGGACTTGAGACCGCTCCGAGCGATGCGGGAGTTAATTCTAATGTCTTTCCTTCAAGCTTGAGTCCCTTATCGAGCGATGTGAGCGCGATTACCGGGATTGCGCCCGAAACCCCTGGCGGGCGCTCAAATTATCAGCCTGATAACCCCGATGTGCTCTATCGCCTCTATGAGCTGACCGCCTGGGACGACACCCTCGGAGATTTTAATGTCTTTACCTTTTCAAGTCAGCACCTGATTTATGACCGGCCTTTGAGTGAGCTTAGTGTTTCGGGTCTTTATCCTTACGTCAAGATCTCCGCCGACGAGATGCCTGGCTATTTCTGGGGCGCATCGGGCGTAGATGATCTGGCCCCCTTGCAGGAATGGAATGCCGACCGGCTGGCCAAGCTGGACAAGCTCTTTGGCCTCATTCTGGAACCCCCGACTGCGGTGATCGGCCCGGTGGGCGGGTTGACCGAAGAAAAGGTCGCGCAGTTCCGCAAAGGCCGCGGGGTCATGGCCCTGGGGCAACCGGGCAGCGATGTTAAACAGTTTCAACCCCAGATCCCTGACAGTGCCTTCATGATGCTCGAAGCGGTCGAGAACTACTTTATCGAGACGGCCGGGATGCGTCCGGCAATGTTTGGTAAACCAGAACCCGGAGTAAGAACCGAGGGGATGGCGGCAAGTTATTTGCGCCTAGGGGGCAGTGAGACTCGGGCGCGCGCGCTGACCATCGAACGGCAACTGGAACAATGCGCCACCTTGATTTTCCTGCTGAAACGCAAGTATGAGACCACTAAACTGCAAGCCGCTAATGGTGATGTTTTTACGCTCTCGCTCTTTCCCGAAGGCGCCCGGGTCCGGGTCGACGGGCATTCCAGCAGTCCGCTTTTTATCGAGGACCATTCCCAGACGGTGATGGCCCTGGCCCGGCTGGGGGTAATTGATGAACGTTCCATTCTGGATCTGTTGCCCTCCTTACCTTACCGCTCACTATTCAAGTATCGGCTCAAAGACCGCTGGATGGCTAATATGGTGGCCGAAGCGGTGCACAAGCGCCAGCAGCAGGACAAACGCGAAGGCAAAGAGGCCGGCCCAAAGAAAGCCGCTTAAAAAGAAAATGTTGCACCCCAGCACCCTTTGAACCTATTATCGCTCCAGTCAGTTGATGACATGTCAACTGGAATCTTTAAACAGAAAGGAGTGCTCCCAACCTATGGAACTTCCATTCGGGTTCAGACGCGGTCGCAAACATAAGCGACGCTAGCGCTGGGAGGTGAGTACAGAGCGGTGCCCGACTCCCCAGACACACAAACACTCCAAGAGCCGGATACCAGTACGCCTCCAGGAGCCGGTCAACCCGGCCCGGCTAGCGGTGGAGCATCCCAGCCACCGGGCAGTCCCAAAGCTGCGATGCCTCCACAAGGTGGCCCGCTCGGGACCCCGGCCAATGAACTGGGCAATCAGGTCCGGGGCCGGCAACTCGCGCGCGCCGCACTCGCCATTCTGGAAGAAGCCTGGAGCGCCATGCGCAACAAGACCGAAGAAGGTCAGATCCTTTTTAAAGCCATTGGTCTGTTAAACAAACATTTCGGCCAGGATCAGGAAGATAAATCAGCAGCGCTCATGAGTAGTGTTCGCAAACAAATGACGGCTCGACCCGGTGCCCAGCCGCCCGCCGCCGCCGGTGGCACTGCGCCGACTCCGCCCCCTGGCCCGATCCCGCAACCTGGCGCGGCACCCGGCATGATGCGCTGAACTAGCTACTTTTTATATATGGCCATCGATCCCAACAAAGATATTGAAGCGATCCTGCAAAAGGAATTCCGCAGTGGCGGCTTTAACGGTACCGGCTATTCGGGCCCTTGCGAATATGATTCAGGTACCCTGACCGGGCAGCTGCCCCAAGGCACTGCCATGAAAACCCCCGGCGTAGGGCAACCCAACGCTTACCGCGAATTTAATTATACTTCTAATTACTCCGGCCAAAGAAAACTCCCGACTAAACCCTAAAGATTATGAGAAAACCACCTTCAGGTAACCTGATCCGCAAGATCACCGATACTTCCCAACTTCATCTGGACACGATTAACCCGCCGGTAATTCCCGATTTCGCACCAGTCGATATCGCCCGGCTTAAACCAGGCCGCTTCAGCCAGGTAACTATCCGCATCGGCAAAACTCCTTAACCCCCTCCCCCGAGGGGGGTTTGCGGGTGGGGCGTGTTCCATGTAGAACAATATGGCTGATTCCAGAGTAGATGCCGAAGGCTTAATGCGAGTCTACAACGATTTCATGGCTGATCCGGAAATCGGCCCTGAATTCCTCAAACTTTATCAACGCAAATATCCTAAAGCCCGGGTCCCGGAACTCGAAACTCTCCGGCAGGTTGAGAAAAAATTTGAGCCAGAGATTGACGCGACTAAAAAAGAACTTTCTGCCCTTAAAGAGGAAATGATGGCCGAACGGGTCCGGCGTAAAATTGATGAGGAACGCGACCGGCTGCGCGCACCGCCCTTTGGGCTATCAGATTCTGAGATTGAAGCAGTCGAGAAAATCGCTGCCGAAGAGGGCGTTTCTTACACTTCGGCCGCGCAACTTTATTCCTATCGGGCTGGCGGGGGCATGTCCCCATCGGGCTTTGTGCCGCGGCCGCGCGCCGAGCGGCCCGAAGAAGATTGGCGCAAAGAGCTCAAAAACCCCGATAGCCCGCTCTTTAAAGATACCGACAATTATCTGGCAGAGCGCCGGCAGAAGATTTTAAAGGAAATCGGTCCCCTGCGCGTTAATCAATAAGCTTTTCCTCCTCTAACCAAACTCCCCAATAGAACATGCCTAGCGGCTTCGGATACAGACCACAAAGTGGTGGTATTGATACCCAGTTATCAACACTCACCAGACGTGCGGAATTAGCGAAAGTTGTCGTCCAGATCTGGAACTCTTCGCCCACCATTTGCGCACTGTTAAGTAACGCTCAACTCGAAGCTGGCGGCATAGATTCGGTAGTTGCCAATGTGCAATACGCCCAATTGGTGCAGCCCCAATGGACCAGTTTCCAGGGCAATTTCAGTGCTCCTTCGGTCGTGCAGGGCATTCAGCCGGCCACCTGGACTTTCTGCTGGGCAGTGTGTCCGATCCCGGTAATGATTTCCGAACTCCTGATTCAGGACGAACAGGCGATTCAATCGATCTTAAATCTGCGCATGACCGATGCCGGCAATTCCATGCGCGATATGATCGCTTTTTCCCTCTTTAACAATACCGCTAACCCGCTCCAGATTCTGGGTTTGCCCGTCGCGGTTGATGATGGGACCGCTGCGGCCACTTACGGAGGAATCACCCGCGCCGCCAACGCCTGGTGGCAAAGTCCCCGCATTAATGTTGGCGGTACCCTGACCCGGGCAAACTTAAGCCAATACATTATGGGCGTGGTTGCTCGCCAGGGTGAAGCCCCGGATTTTATTATGATGCATCCGGCCGCCTGGGTAAACCTCTACTCCGACATTCTGGCTACCGGCAGTGCTGGCTCGGAACGTTACTGGCCCAATCAGGATAAAACCGATAAATATCTGTCCAGTTTCCGGGCAATCGAAGTTGCCGGGGTGCCGGTCTACATGGATCCCTACGTGCCCAACACTACCGGCGCCCAGGCCACCAACATCGCCTACCTGATCAACACCAATTACCTGACCATGAAGGTGCATCAACAGGCCCAGTGGGAATTTATGGACTTTGTGCCCATGACCCCGGTTTATCAGCTTTCCTACACCGGAGTTGCTTACATTGTGCTGGCCCTGGTTAATACCAAGCCGCTCTCCTGCATGAAACTTTATAACATCACTACAACCGCCATCTAGTTATGCCGCAAAGACTTCTGGGAATTGGTGTTACTGAGTTTCCGCCCCCGAGCCCGATCGCCACTCCGACCGCCTGGATCGGACCAACCATCAGCGGGACCTGCACTTACGCATCCTCGAGCACTGTCACCGTGATCACCCCCAGCGCCCCGATCGGTGCCGGTGGGACTGTCACCCAGTTTAGCGGGGTCGATAATATGGTGGTCGGTCAGCTCTGGTTTGGTGGCGGGGTCCCGCTCGGAACCACTATCGCGACGATCGCCAGCGCTACCAGCGTTACCTTGAGCGCTGCCGCTACCATTAGCGGCGCTGGGCAAGCCTTTAGTACCGGGCCAGGCTTACCAGTGCAATCGGTTTATGGATTCCTGACTACCGGCGGCGCCGTTGAACCGATTACGGGCATCGTGGCTGATTCGTTCCTCTCTATCCCTAACCTCCAGTCGATCCTTACCTTGACCCATTATTACATCCCGCCCGGGCAAGGGATCTGTGTGCTGGTAGCCAGCGCCACCACCGCCAGCACTTATCAGTATCAGGCTCCCAATGGTACCTGGAATACGATTACCTCGGTGGCCGCAGGCGCGACCGCGTCCTTTCCTTACATTTCTGATGGCCTCAATTTCAGAATCAACAATGCCGGGTCGGGTACCGATACCGCCACCTTTTTCCAGACCAATTAGGCTCCCCTAGCGATGGCGCACGGTTTTCCAGATGATCTGCGGGTGGTGGTTCTTAATAAGAACGATTTCCATATCACCCTGACTTATGACGGGGTACCCTACGATTACAAGGCCGCTAAACCTTTGACTGTACCGCCCGAAGTTGCCTGGTTTCATTTCGCTTTCGACGCCCGGCTCAATCCGCCAGCCCGTAACCGCACCGGCGGAGTCGACAAGTTTGGTACTCCCTGGTATGAAAATCGGCTGATCTCTTACGGTTGGGCTGAAGACGATTGGGACGTCCCGATGGTCAAGAAACGGCGCGAACCCTGGCACGATGCGGCCACTAAAAAGGGCTGGTTTGAGAATTTCGATTTCCGGGTGATCGGCCGCAATACGGTACGTAACGCCAGGGAATTTGACGCGCTGCCAGTGTCCTAGCCTTAAGCGCTGGATGCAATGTTACTCTCAGATTACGTTTACCGGACACGCCGATTGTTGCGTGATGCTAACGCCACTTTCTGGGATAACACCCAGTTAAATACCTGGATCAATAAGGGCCGTAACGATATCTCGATCTTGACCGGCGCTTCCCGCACCCTTGCCCTGATTGGGTGTGTGCAAGGTCAGGAAAGTTACCCTTTCTCAGATATTTTAGCCCAGGTCGTGGCTAACGGGAACCCGGCCCAATCGATTAATCAGATTCTTAATGTCAGCTTTTTACCTAATCCGACACTGCGCTACCCCTTGCGGCGTTGCGAATTTTCCCGCTACAATAACCTTTACCGGCAACTTACCACCTTCCAGGGCTGGCCGACTATCTGGAGCGTGCTGGGATATCAGGCATTTTATGCGATGCCGATCCCGTCCTCGAACGCGTTCCAGTTCGAGATTGACTCCCTCTATACGCCTAACCCGCTAGTTAACTCCACTGATCAGGAAACCGTTTTGCCCGATCCCTGGGCTGATCTGGTGCCGCTCAAAGCCGCTAAATGGAGCAAATATTACGAGGAAGCTTATCAGGATGCCGATGTGTTCGAATCCAAGTTTTTAGAGCAACTCTCCGAAATCGGCGGCGCGCTCCCGATGTGGCAGGGGGGCGATGATTTTTAAGGATTCGTGTTGACCAATGCCAGCAGCAACTTTTGGCTCTGAATCCGAATCGCAATTAAAAGAGCTGGTGATCCCGCCGATCTCGGGGACTTCCTGGGGTAACTGGCAGGGGCTGGTTCGTTATGACCAGTTCTCAAGATATTCAATAGATGATACGGCAGCTGACGACCTGCAAAACTGGTTGCCGCAAGGCTCCTCGCTACGGCAATTGCCGGGGCTGAGTTCGAACATCGCAACTTTACCTGCAGGTAGCGCAGTATGGGTTTCAATGCAGAGCTTGAGTGGCGGTGTTTATTTTTTTGTTTTAGCCACCAGTGGGCACATTTACCAGATCAGTCTTGGGGGCACCATTACGGATGTCTCTGGGGGGACTTCTCTCTCGGCAAGTTCGCAGATCACCAACTGGCAGGGTACCACCATCCTGTTCAGCGATCCGAATGTATCCAAGATTTATTCCTGGAATGGAACAACTTTTGCGACTGTTTTTAATTCTCAGCAGGCCAGCTTTATTGCGGTCTATCAAAGTCATTTGTGGATGGCCCAGGGCAACACCATCACCTGGACTGATACCAACTCTTACAGTTCGCTGGGCGGGGTGGCCGGGTCTTTGGCGATTACCGAATACGATTGCCTGACCGGGATCAATGCTTTAATACCCTTTAACGGGCTGTTATATATTTTCGGGGCTTCCTTTATTCAGGTGATCGGCAACCTTTTTGTGTCCGGTTCCCCGGCGGTTTTGCAGTTCAGCCGCTACACCATGGAAGCCCAGATTGGCACGGTCTCGAGCTTTTCCATTCTGCCTTTTGGCCAGAACCTCTATTTTGCTTCCAAATACGGGATCTGGATGATTAACGGAACTATTCCCCTGAAAGTCAGTCAGGCCCTCGACGGTTTTTTCCAGAATCTGGATGCCGCTTCCAGTTTTTCAAGCGGCTATTGTCAGATTAATGAGGTTCCTTGTCTGTGTTGGAACGTGCTTTTTAATGGGGATTCTCCAGCCACTTATCGCACCTTCTGCATGACCAATTCCGGTCAATGGTTCAGCGCGGTGTTCGGGACGGTGAAATTCATCTCTTCCTTTAATGTCGGCGGAATCCCGACCCTTTATGGTACCGACGGGCAGAATGTCTTTAGCATGTTCACCAATAATGCCGTGCCGGTGCAGAGCGTTTATAACACCAAATACTGGTTGTTCGGTTCCCCGATCGGCTACGATGATATTCAATTTCTGGCTCTGTTCATGATTACCACTGGCGAGGTCACCCTGACCATCAATTATCTGGACAATAGCGGGAATATCTTGAGTCCGCCCTCCCCATTATTGCAAACTGGAGGCACTAATATAGTCTGGAAAAACGATCTGAGTAACCTGATCACTTGGCAAAACAATGCCGCCAGCGTGATCAAGTGGTCATCGACTGCTGATCAGAACCAGGACGTGTTCCAGTTTGATGGGCCCGGCAGATTGCGTTCGTTCGCTTTTAATTCCATTACGGTCGGAGCAGGCATTTATTTGCAATCAGTTTCAGTCGGATATAAGTCGGTCGAGGCCGGTTGGGGAACTTGAAAAATGGCAGCAAGACCTTTAGCTAATCCGGTAACCTACGGGGCAATTGTCTCGAGCGCGCCCATGAGTGATCTGGATACCAGTTTTGGGGCGGTATTCAATAGCGGGTTTAATGATTCTGCGCTGGGTTGGGTAAATTACGCGACCGATATCGGGACCCTGAATAATTATGCCCTCACCCTGCCTTCGCCCCCGAGCGCTTATGTGGCCGGCATGACCATTGCCTTTAATCCAGCCAGCACCAATACTGCGGCCAGTACCATTAATGTAAATTCCCTGGGCGCAAAATCCATAACCACAAGTTCCGGGTTAGCCTTAAGCGGCAATGAGATTGTTAAAGGGGTGCCTGCGCTCATTATTTATAATGGCACCAGCTTTTTTATTGAGGGCACCTCCGCGGTGCCCGTGGGCGCTGTCCAGCTTTATGCTGGCACCGTGATCCCGGTTCCCTGGATGGTCTGTAACGGAGCTGCTATCTCCAGGACCACTTTCGCCTCGCTTTTCGCCATTACTGGCTCGGCCTATGGACCGGGCGACGGGTCGACCACTTTTAATCTTCCTAATCTGGTGGGGTATTTTCCGACTCAGGGCGCGCCTGGCGCCAGCGGCGGTGCCAGTAGCGTCACGCTCGGGATTGGCAATATGCCGGCGCATAATCACGTCATTAATATTGGCGATCCCGGGCATACGCACGTGATCAATGTTACTGAGTCCGCCCATCAGCACACTTACCAGTTTCCGGCATCGGTGGGGGCGACCCTGGGTGGCACCACTCTGTTTGCCGGAGGCGCTACCCCGGCTTTGACCAGCGCAACTGCGGCCGGAGTCACCGCTTCGGCTAACGCTGCGGGTACTGGCATCTATGCTAACAGCAACAATACCGGTTCGGGCGCGGCTTTCTCAATCGTGCCTCAATACTTGAGCTTTAATTTTATTATCAAGGTCTTTTAAACAGTGCCCCTTACTTACATTCCTTTAGCGCTGAATTCTCTGGATATTTCCGATCCCAGACAGGCGCGCGCGTTCCAGCTGCAGATCTGTGATTTTCTGAGTGCCGCCTTTACCGCCGCCGGCTTGAGCGAGATTCTGAATGGAGCGCTACTGCTTAAAGCAAATGCTCTGGCGCCCCGAATCGTTGATCTGGGCACGATCACTATCAACCAGACTGTGCCGGTCGAGGGAGCTGCTTTCCTTTACCTCAGATTAAGCAGTGCCATTACCCAGACCCGTACGCTCTCTTTGACCAATCTGGCCCAAGGAGCAGTTGTTTCGGTCATTGCAGTAGTCAGCGCTAATAGCCTGAGCCTGAAAATGGCGGCTACTGATCCCGCAGGCCAGCCTTACACGATCACTGCTATCAATACCGCTACTGGCGGGCTCACTGATCTGGTCAGTTCCGCAGTGGTCATGAACCCATCAACCAACCTCTTCAGTGGCCAGAGCGGCTTTATCGGTACTAGCGCTACTCCGGATTTGACCGTGTTCTATCGCTAAGAGGTGGCAGGCACCGGTCACCCGCCGTTGCCAGCCGACAAATTTGGCTTTCAGCCGCGGCAGCACCTCAGCCGCGCCCTGGCCGGGCGCATAAAGAAAATCTATCCAGACAAGTTCCCCTTCTGGATCAAACCAGAAAAGTTCGTCAGCCACCGCCCGCGCGCCGTAAGTCGCCAGCCGGTTAAAATTGACTCGACGCTGAATCATTGCCCCGGTAGGTTCGGCTGACATGTCATCCTGGCCCCAGATCGATACCATGTCGTTACGGATCGCCCAGATCAGCCAGCACTTGATATCTGTCTCTGAGCCGAAACGGTGCAGTAACCTGCTCCTTGTCGCCATTAACTCTAACAACCACTCGAGGTGCGCATAAATGGGTGCGGGCGGCGGCGGCGGTTCTACCTCCATTGATGTTCCTCCCCAGATCGGGCAGATCGGGCAAGCCACCACCGGCTTAGCCGCCCAGGAACAACAGTTTTTAAGTCAAGGCCTTTCACTGGGTAATTACGGTATCGCGCTGGCTACCGGCGGGCAAGGCCAGCAGATCAGTGGCGGCGGGGCGACCACCTATGATATCGCTGCCGGTACCGGGCTGGTCAGTACGCAGCAAGGCCTGGCTCAGCCAGTCAGCGGCGGGGTCGGCGCGCAAGCACCTGCAGGCACGCTTTCGGGCGCACAGGTGATCCAGGCTTACAATAAAATTTATGGTGTTGATCCGCCCAATGCCAACTCTTTACGTGGCGCCAGGAACATTGCCGGTGGCCCTTATGCTTCGGTGCCCACTCCGGATGGCGGCAGTATTTCGATGTTCGAGCTCATGCAGCGTGCCGGGATGGACCAGGGGCAGGCCCCAGCCTTGCCCGGTGCACAGACAGGTGCGGACTGGGCTAATAGTCCGCAAGCTAATCAGTTCGCGCCCACTACCCAGATTGGCGGGCAATCCGGATACACTTTTCCCAATGGCGCAAATATTTCGCCAGCCCAGATCGCTCGGTTCATGACCGCAACCCCTTATGAGCAGGCCCTGGTTGCCCAAGCTATCGGGATGAGTCCTGACCAGTTAAAGGCGCTCTTTACCCAGGCCCAGGCTACCGGAGGAACCGGGATTACTGCACCAGCAGAAAACCCTCTTTATGGGCCCTGGATCAATACCGCCATTTCCGCGATCCAGGGCGAAGCGCGCGGAGCGCAGACGCTGGCAGGGATGATGGGTACCGCCGCGCAGCGTGAAGCTCAATATTATGGCCGAGGCCAGGACGTTTACGGACAGGCAGGCACCGCTTTCGCCCAAGGAACCCAGATGATCGGAGCGGGCACCGATATCCTCGGGCGCGGGACCGAGATGCTTGGCGAGGCTACTACCGGTACCGGACTTTTTCCCAGCCAACAGCGGCTGGTTGAGGCGCAAGTAAAAGCTGGCCAGGCCCAGATTGCTCAGCAACTTGCTTCTGAAGGTTTAAGTGCCTCGACTTTAGGACCGGAACTTTCCGCAGAGATCGGTTTGCAGGGAGCTGCGACTGCCGGCGGCTTGATTCAGGGCAACATTGCGGCAGCCCAGGCTGAACAGGGTATCGGGATCCAGGAACAAGGTGTGGGTATCCAGGAACAAGGCATTGGGGTTAATCTGCAACAGGCGGCCCAAGGCTGGGCTCAGTTGGCGCAAGGCGAGCAAACGATTGGATTTGGAGAACAACAAGCACTAACAAATCTGTTCTCGACCATTGCGGCGCAAGGTAGTGCCATGCAAGCCCAATTCTGGCAGCAAGGCTTACAGGGTTATGGTTTAGAGGGCGCATTTTTTAATCAGACTTTGCAAGCTTATGGCACCAGCCTGAACGCCTACAATGTCATTTTGCAAGCGAGCGAAACCCAAGCCCAGGTTAATGCCCAGATCGAAAACGCTAATACTGCGGCCAACGCCGCAATTATCGGATCTGTGATCGAGGGAGTATCCTCCATTGCCAGTTCCGCGGTGAAAGCTTGCTGGGTCGCGCGCGCCGTGTTTGGGCCCCAAAATCCGCGCTGGCGCTTATTCCGATTCTGGCTCTCCCGCAAAGCGCCGCGCTGGTTCGCTCAGGCCTACCTGAAGCACGGAGCTGCCTTTGCGCAGTGGCTCGAGGGTAAACCACGGTGCAAATCTCTGGTGCGTTTGGTAATGAACCTCATTCTTGCCTATGGCCGATGATGACGATCCATTAAGAAGTCGCAGCAGCGATTCAGCAGGGACCGATGAAACCTCATCGGATCAACCTGAACCCAAAGAGGCGACACCGGATTTACCGGAAAGTTATGCTCCGCGTGCCCAACTTTACAAAGAGCCTGGTGGCAAACCCGGGCCAGCTTATTACCAGGAACAACTTGAAAAAAGCTATGATGAAGCCCAGCGCCATGCCGAAGAATTTAAGTCGGTAATTATTCCCTATCGCGATCGGGTGATGGCACAACTCAAAGCTCCTGCTCCGCAGCCCCCAGAGTTAATCGGACCTAAAAGTGATCCCATGCGCGCAACCCAATTACTTGCTACCACCATGCCATTTCTGGCGATCGGTTCTAAGCATTTACGCGATTATATCGGAGCAGCCATCGCCGGCACCAGTCCCAAATTTGGTTTTACCTGGGGCGACTACCGCAAAAGGCAATACCAGGAATACAACGAAACCTTAAAAGCGATTAAGGCTTATAACACCGCGCAGATCCAGCAGTATAAAGCGATTCTGAGTGATCGGAAGCTGGATGTCGAGGATATGCTCAAATCGGTCAAGCTGATTGCAGAAACTTATCAGGACGTCTTGAAAGCTGATGCCGCTAAACGTAAGGATTTGCCGGCCATCATCAAGCATCTCGAGAACCACGAAACTGCGGAAACTAAACGGCGCCGGGCGGCGGACGCCTGGAACCTGGACCAGCAAAAGTCCTGGTTAAAAAACCCCGACAACATGAAGTATGCGACCATTGTTAATAATAAGTTTGGCATTGATCTGACTGTGCCGGACCCCGAAAAATTTCACCAAAACCTGAAAGCTGCCGATAAAAAGTATCCTTACGAACGGTTCTTACAGGAAAACAAGACTAAAGTTGACCAAGGCCAGCCAGCTGCGCCCGGAGCTACGCCTCAAGCGCAGTACAAGCCCCAGGGGCAGGCAGAAGAGAAAACCACTGACCCGCTGGGGTTAAAATCAGATAAGCCGGCTACCGACCAAGAACGCGCGCGCTTCGAGCAAGAGATCAACTCGGCGATGGAGCCGAGCGACTAACTCTTTAACAAGCCCGTGGCTACGCCAGAGAGCGTTGATTGGGGTGAGCTGGGCTACAAAAGCTTTGAGGATTACCAGGCTTTTGTTAAGAGTATTGATCCTACCGGTGACCAGGCGGTTAAAGGTCCCGGCACGACCGCTACCTTAGTCCCGCTCAAAGATTCTCAGCTAGCGGCTACCTATTCCAAATCGCTGCGCGGGGAGCCGGTTTCCGCACAGCCTGCCCCTGAAGCAGAGCAGCGTCCGCCTGCTTTACCCAAGCCAGCTGCTCCTGGAGCTGGGCCAGGGCAAGGCCCTCTTTCGATTCCCGGCGCCGAGCTCCAAGCTCGCTATGGAGTAGGAAAAATTTCAGGTTTAGCAACCTGGTTCCATTATAATCCTGATGGGTCAAAAGATAAAGATGATCCTAACCCGGTTTCAGCTTTTGGCTATAATCTCGATGACCGCTCCTTAGCTGGAGTGGCTGTCCCGGTAGATATCCTCGAGCGCACCTTTGGAAAGTTTACGGTTTTTAATCACGCGACTGGAACTTACGATGCGCTCAACACGCCCGAAGCTCAGGCGATCCGTGAACGCATCAAGGGAACATCTGTTACAGTCACCGCTCCGGACGGCAGCCAGCACGTATTTCCGATAGTCGATATTCAGGGCAGTCTGGCCGGGCATCCCGGCCATGTGCTCGATCTGACCGCAGGCGCTGCGCACGCCATGGGTTTAACTGACAATGCCCAGCTCAGTTACGAACTTAATCCAGGAGCAGTCGCCAATTGGGCTGCCGCCGAAAATAAAGCTGCCGATCAGAGTTCTCTGCTAGCGCTTTATCGCAACAAACATCCCGAGGATAAAACCAGCTTAAGTGATGATGAGCTCTTAGCCAGTATTGGTAAGAAGTTTTATCCCAAGGTTCCTTCGCAAGATTTTCAGCGCTTAGCGCGCCTGCCCGGAGGGACCGCTCCGGTCCAGAAGTATCTGGACAAGGACCGTAGCCCGATCGAACGCTTCCGAGCCAGGTTCCCGCAATACGCGGACATGAACGACCAGCAGCTTACTCAAAGGCTCTGGGACAAGGTCATGTCGCCCGCACAAAAAGCTAAATGGTATCCTGCCGGCGGCGCCCTGGGAGATTTCCTGGGGCTGGGAATTCAGAATTTCCGGAACAATTTTGCGCCTAACCCCTGGGTAAACCAGATGTCGGCTTTCTTAAGAAATGTTCCCGGCGCAATTCCCGGAGGCGCCATTGCCGGTAAAGAACATCTCGAAGGCGCGCTCAACACTGGCGGAGATATTATTAACGGGATCGCTAAAATGGTTGGGTTACCCGATGTTCCTAACCAGATTCAGGGCTTTATGAAAAAAGGCTGGGAAGGGACTGTCAATTATCTCGGGCCAGGCCCTTTTAAAGATCTCTACGAAGCTGATCGGGCGGTGTATAAACGTTTCTGGGATTGGATCGGGGCTGCGGCTAAGGCAGAAGGGCAAAAACCACCTGAAGCCGGCCTGGGCGCAGCCATCGGTCGCGGTGTCGGCCAGGCCATCGGGCAAGCTCCGGCCGCAGTGGTTTCCTGGGGGCCATTTGCCGAGGCGCCAGTTGCCTCGATCCTGTGGGGAACAGCGTTTGAATTAGCCGCCACTGCCGGAGAAGAAAAACAGCGTGGCGAATTTTCGCTAGCCGATGTCGGCACTGCCGGCTTTACGCGCGCGCTGCAAGGAATGATCTTTCATTCCCCGGCAGGCAAAATCGCTACCGGCTTCATGATGGCGGCGGCCGGAACCGGAACCCAGGACGCTAAGAACTGGCTGGAAGCTAAAGTGCCAAACTCCCTTGATGATCATATCGCGCAGATGACCCTGGATTTTGCGCTTGCGGCAATGTTTAAGAATGAGCCGCACACTAAAGCGGTTCAGGAAGAGTTTGATGCAGCTAAGGAGGCGAAACTTGCTGGTGACGTCATTAAGGCCAGGGAACATATCGATCGGGCCGGAGTTTTGATGAGTTCGGCTGAACAGCAAAAGGTTGCCGATACGGTTAAGGAAACTGTTCAGAAACAGGCCGGCGACGCGATCCCCAACCCGTTCAAGAAAAAGGAAGCACCCAAGCCAAAGATTACCAAGGGCTATCAGGCGGAGATTTCTGCATCTAAGTCCTGGATAGCAGCTGAACGCAAAAGAGCGGCAGAAGAGGAAGAAGCCCGCAAATATCCGAAAACTTTTATTAAAGAGAGTGCGGCATCTAGAGCCTGGATAGCGGCTGAACGGGCCAAAGCGGCTAAAGAAGCCCAGGGCAAGAAGGTGGCCCCGGAGGAACCGGCAGAAGCTCCCCCGGAGTTGCCCAAGCCTGAGCCGGAAGCTCCTCCAGAGCCGCCGCCAGTTGAGCCGCCGCCACCCGAAATCGAAAAGGTTCCCCAAAGGCCTAAAGAGAAGCGCTTGGCCTGGAAAACCATCAAAGACCCGCTAACCGGAAAGTTTATTCGGGTCGAGGGCACCTTAAAGCCTGAGTTTAGAGCGCCCACTGAAGAAGCGCCGCCACCCCCGGAGTTGCCCAAGGCTAAGCCTGAATCGGTTTCTTCCTTTAGCGGGCCAAAAGGAGAAACCTGGGATATCAAATATGATGCGCCAAACGAAAGTTTTTATGTTTTAAGAGATGGTCAGCAGATCGCCAGATTCAGTTCTGAAGCCGATGCCCTTGATTTCATTAAGGGTTCCGGCGGCAGAGCCCAAGGTAGTCCCCAAGAGGATCTGGAATCCTACAATTTCGGTCTTGGCGATATCGGCTCAATGTTGAAATCGATCTTTTCCAGAGACGAATCTGAGACTCGGGATAATCTGAAAAACTATCTCTTGAGTCAACGGATCAGAGGTGCCCGGTTCAGTCTGGGCGAGCTTGGGACTAGCTGGCTCAAACTCTGGAGTCCACAACACCTGGCGCCAAGCGCTGAATTTGCGCGGCACGCGGACCCGATTGCGGGCGAAGTGACCCCAGCAGAGCATCTGCGCGCCTCGATTGTTACCCAGAATGAGATCCGGCGCTTAAGCCAGCAGCGCCAGGTCCGTGACTGGATCAGCCAGATGAAGTTGGAAGATAAGTTGCGCTTTGACTCACGCGATATCGCCAAACGGGAAACCTTCTGGGACCAGTTCAGTAATGATCAACTGCGTTATTTTACCCAAAAAGGTACCGATACGGGTAACCCGCAGGTCGACGCGATGAACCGAATCTATCACCAGATTAACCAGCACTGGCGCGAATTCGATATGGCGGCCGGCAACTCCTTTGATCTTACCCGCGGACTGTTGCAATCCTTAGTCAAAAATAGCGCTGATCTGGAAGATGTGATTGCCCAATTCAGAGCTGCAGGGATTGACCCTGAACGGGTCGATCCCCAGAGCTGGAACGATTTATTGGATACCCTAACCAATCTCAAAACCACCAAGGGCAAGCCGGTTGAGCTGCGTACCTATAATCCAGAAAGAATCATGCAGGCCCGTGGAGACGAATCCTCTCGCATGGCGCGTAAAGGTGAAGTGATCGCCCGCGGAGCCGATGCCGGTTATATCCTGGATAGTGATAGCGCCAGTGATTGGGCCAAAGCCCATTGGCCGCGCGTCTATGGAGGAGGCGGAGAACCTTATTGGATGGAGCCTTCGGCATTCGCTACCTATCAGAACGCCTTTTACCCTTCCCGGTTCGAAGCTGGCGGTGCGGGCCTGCGCATTCTGGGTACCCCTTTCCGATTAGCTAACCAGCTAAAACAAAAGACTCTTGGCTTGAAACTCTGGAGTCCGGCTTTTCATGCCGTTAACGTCATTAAAGCTGACCTGGCCGGCCGCTGGACCGTCGCGCTGGGCAGATGGAATACCAGGGGAGGCAGCAGCGGGGATCTGTTCGGCGAGTTCCTGAATACCTTGACTGGCGGACTCAAAGGGATAGCTGAAACGACCAGAGGGCAAGATAAAGTCTACGAATATCTGCGGGGCGATCGCGATGTAGGCTGGCATGATCTAAATGACTCAGAACGAACGCAAGTAACATATTTGCACCAAGCTGGGATCGGGGTGCGGATCAGTCAAGAACGTGAAGCCCAATTCCTGCCCTGGAAAAGTGCGCACAGCGCTAACAAGCTGCTTAACGATGCCTATAATATCGTAGGCAACTGGGCTGGCATAAAGAAATGGATCTTTGGCGAGATGATCCCGCACCTCAAGGTGGCCGGAGCCTTACGTGAAATCAAAGCCTTGCTCGACTCCAATCCGGCCCTGAGCGATCCCAAGAACGAGAACGTCCTTAATCAGCATCTTTTAAAAATTGGTGATGCCATCGATACGCGTTATTCGGAAGCGAATTGGGACAATATCTTCTGGGATAAAACGCTTAAACAAGCCGTAATTTCCACTTACCTGGCGGCCGGCTGGGATCTTGGTTTCTATCGCATGAACGCCGGCGCGATCCACGATCTGACCACCAACATGTCGCGTCTGGACCAGGTCACTAAAGCGTTGCGTCAAGAGTCCGGAATGCCTGAACCGCGATCGCGCCGGCTGACTAACCGGGTGATTTTCGCTGCCCAATACAATTTCATTTCTGCATTACAAAACGCGCTGATTACCGCAGCCTTTACTGGCGGGGTCAAAAGTGCGATGGACCTCTTTTATCCGCGGATCGGCCAGAAACCTGATGGAAGCCCTGAGCGTATCAAGACACCTGGATGGACTGACGCTTATGCGCAATTATGGCGTCATGGACCTCTCCAGACCTTTGTTGCTAACAAATTATCCCCTCCGGTGGCTGCTGCCATTGATCTTGCGAAGAACATGGATTACGCCGGAAACGAGATTTACGCGACTGGGCCAATCGAGAACCTGGAAGATTTAGCGGGCCGGATACGTGACGTGCTGGGCTTTGCGTTCGGGGGAGTGATTGAACCGATGCCCCTGGAAGCTACCGGCCGCACCGACATTAGTCTGGGCGTCAAAGTCTTAGGAGTACTGGGCTTGGGCGGGCCAGCTCCGAGCTGGACTGAACGTTCAGAGCTCGAAAACAGGATCATGGACGAATTCAGACGCTATCATGGAGGCAAAACTCCCAGAGCAGAAGTCGAGGTGCGCAGTCTCAAGCGCCAATATGCTCAAGCGCTATCGAGAGGTGATGATCCACTCGCGCGCTCGACGGCAATCCAATTGCATAAAGCAGACCCGAGCGCAAAACTTCCCAGGATACACTCCCAAACTCAGAGCGCAGCGCAATCTGTATTCCATAAGCTGCCGGCCAGGTCCCAAGTGAGGTACTTAACCCAAATGTCAAAATCCGATCAAGCAATCTGGTGGCGCTACGCATCAAAAGATGCTAAAACCCTCTTTTCTTCCGGTCAATGACAGATCCCTGCCTGCATAAATTCGAATCCGAATGGGCCCAGGCCGATACGCTTGTGGATAAAGCGATCATTGTCTATAATCTGGTCCATTACGTTAAGCTCCGTTATCGCGGCATCGAAAAGCTTTCCACCCAGATCGCTCCAAAAGTCGCCTTCCTGGAAACGCACGTCATCGAGAGTGGCGGTAAAGATTTCCTGAAAATCCAGCGAGTAATAGCAGATGCCCGAAGAACCATCACCGATTGCGGATCTAAGTACGGATCAGGATTTAGAAAGGTCCCAAACGCTGCTCAACGGCGTCGGCTTACCGCGCAGTTTGCTCCTGTTCTGCTCCAGCCTTGCCCGGATATTGTCCAGGAGAATTCTGTTACTGATCGCCCTTTTGATGATCTTTTCGTTGGGAATCTGGACCATGATTAGCTCCGATACCTTGCATATCGTTTCGATGGCCGTCTTTACGGTCTGTATTTTTGTGGTGATGCGTTTCGGCGCGCGCGAAAGGTAAGGCTGTTGTGATTGGGGCATTGCTGCACATTCTGATTATTGTCATTATTCTCGGGCTGGTCTTTATGCTGCTGTGGTGGGCCCTGTCCTATTTGCCATTACCAGAACCATTCGCGGCGATTGCCCGGTTCATCGTGGTACTGGTGTTCGCTTTAATCCTGATTTATTTGCTGCTGCCCTTAGCTAATTTGCCTATCAGATAATTTCCACTTTCATGAAAACCAAGAAAAGCTCAGTTAAAAGCGTTAAGTCAAAAAAAGGCGGCAAAGGAGTTAGCAGCGTCAGGTTTAAACCCTCCAGAAGCAAAGGGGGAGGCACAAAATATTAGCTCGGGGCGCGCGCGCGCTATGCCATTACAGAAATCAGGTAGCGATACTGCACGCTCTAAGAACATTTCCGAAATGATTCACGCTGGCCATCCGCGCACCCAAGCGGTCGCGGCAGCCTACGCTAATCAGCGAAAATACCGCGGCGCTCGAGCACGCCGAAGTGCACGCCGCTAAAAATGAAAAAGGGCAGACCGTTTAAAAGCGTTTGCTGGCCGCGCTGGGCCACCCTCCGGATGAAACAGCTCGGACTGAGCGAGGAGCTTTTGAACGAAGCGCTCAAAGTCGGGATCCGCACCTTTGAAGTAGATTGTTGTCAACTTTCTCAGCGAGTAAAATCAGTCAATGAAACATGGAACAATCCGGCGATTGAGGTTGGCCGCAGCGATGAACATCATCCAAACGGGAGCTGCCAACCCGAAAGATTGGACAGAGCGGGCAACCTGGATGTGGGTACAGAGAACCTTAGCTCCAGAGATTGCCTCCCAGCCAGGCTTGAAGAACGATCTGGCCATGCTGAGCTCGGACCCGGACAATTTCCCGAGGATTTTGAGAGTGTTGGAGGGGATCAAATTTCAAGTGACCCCAGCACTTGAGCATGAATGATTTATGGCGATTTACTCAATTTTAGCCCAAGCCAGCGGCTCACTGACTGCGCCCGGGACAATCTGCACCTTACCGACCACCGCGGTCGGTTCGGTTTATCAGCAAGTGCATATTTCGCGGGCAACATTCTGGACGATCGAGCTGGATGGCGAAGATATCGGCACTGCCGCGCTGATAGTGGCGGTCCAGACCTTCAATATCAATAAGGGGGCATATTTCGCACCCACGGTACCGGCCTGGAACGCGATCAGTGTCACTAACGCTACTAAACAAATGTTGGCCTGGACCGGGCCGCTCTATGGTATTCAGGTTAACGTGGCCAGTTTCGGTACTTCTACCGGGACATTCCGGGCGCATATCCTGGGGTTGGGATGACGGACGACGCGCCTTTGTGCATCTTTTATCCCGGCGGCGATGGCGATCTTAAAATCATCGCCTGGGACGCCATTACGCACCGGCAAACGGTTGGGTGGCTGGGAGTCAGTGACGCCAAACTGGTCTTTGATTACATTTACGCAGCTCATCTGCCATCTAAAGAGGCGCTGGTTATGGCGCGCAACGCGGCTCTGATAGAAAATGGTCTCCTCCAGAGTAAGCGTTAGACTGACTCAAGGCGGCGGCCTCGGAGATGTGATCCTGCAAAGCGGTGCGGCAGTGTATCTGACTCGCACCCGAGAACTTGACGTGATCCCCTTATTCGCTTCCGGACATCTCGGGGATGTCATTCTCCAAAGCGGTGCCGCAACCGTTTTAGCGCGTCGGCTTGGCGGCATCAGGATCTTTTCAAACAATTATTGTGCCCAATCGGTGAAAACGATATTTTCCCTGGTCAGGCAGGTGCAGGCAGTGAGTGCTCTGGATCCAGGGCGCCCCGATTGGTCGGCCCTGGTCGATCTGAATGACAAAAGCGCTATTACCCAAAAACTCGTGGGTAAACCCCTGGATTGGTACCGGCAGTTTGGGGTGCCTTTTATCGAACGTTGGGATTCATGCCCGATCCCGGAACTCACCTCCAAAATCAAGCCTGCCGATTGGTGGGGAATCTTTGTGCATGACGATCCAAGCCGGGGTCAGATTATTCCCATCTCTGGATACAGGCCTGCGTTAACGCCGGACATTTTTGAGCATGTGCCGATGCTCAAAAGCGCTCGCCAGATTCATTGTATGGAATCGTCCTTTTTCCATCTGGTCGAAAGTATGCCTGAAATAGAGGCACGGCTATTTTTCTATCCAAATGCCCGCGCCTCAACATATTACCCAGATTTACCCATGCGCCACGCCTGGGAAATATGTTGACCCCCAAGTGGTTACATGTCAAAAAAGAAGTGAGTTATGCCCGAAGGTAACGCCGGGACCGGCGGCAAAGTAAGTGTCAGACTGGTTAGGGTTGAGGATGGCCAGGAAGTATCACCTCAACCCCCTGCACCAGAGGAACCCCAATCCCCTGACATCCCCGAGGAACCCCAACCCAAAGAAGAAGATGCCAACAGTTGAGGTAACCAACGAACCGGTGCCGCCTCCGCGGGCCAGTGGTAAAGCGCCAGCCGAACTTGACGTTCGAGGGCATCTGATCCTTAAGGGTAAAAAGATTCGATCGTTTTATTGCGGTCGCTGGAAAGAAAACGAACGCCAGAGACGACTTTCACCTAAGTACTAAAACATATGGCAGCAGGATCAGGCTTAACGGCTTCTGCGGATAATCTGGCCGCAATAACTTTCGTGGCGAAAACCGGCGGTTTTTCTACCGGTTCGCCAGCCACCAGTACCGGAGCGAACTGGGTCGCCCTTTATACCAATCAGGGAACCGCCGCCTCCAAAGCCCCTTCCAGCGAGTGGACCAGTGCCAGCGATACTTCCTATGCGCGCCAGGCGATGGGCGCGGCCGGGGCGGGCTGGACCATCGGAGCTTACGTCTCGGCAACCGGGGTAGCTTTTAACAACAATGCGCAAGTCCAGTTTCCTGCAGTCAGCGGTAACGCGCAAACCCTGAACTGTGTTGGATTCTGTGATGCCATCACTGCCGGCAACATTATTCTGTTCAGCGACACTTCGACCTCCAACATCGGGGTAGCCCTGGGCGTTAACGTCCAGTTTAACGCCACTACCGATATTGTGTTCACCGTTTACTAGAGCACTTTTTGGTTCAGCTCGGGGGAGCCGGGGCCCGCTAAAGGCTCCGGCTTTTTTATGACCTTTACCTCTGACGGTAGCGTTACCAATATTCAAAGCATTCACGATGCCCAGGCGGCTGACGGAGATGTCATCATTGTGCCGACCGGCACCTGGACCTGGTCAACCACCCTGACAATTACCAAAGCCATCACCTTGCAAGGCCAAACCATGTGGAGCGGCGGCGGCACCTCCGAAGCGGGTGGGGTGCACACTGCGCTGGTGCCGGGCGCGATCATCAATTTTGCCTCCAATGTGCGCATTTTATCTATTACCTCTAATGCCAGCGCGCATGTGGTGCTCTCGCGGCTGGCCTTTGTGTATATCAGCGGTACCGCTACCGAATGGATGCTGACGGGCGGCAATTCGCCGCATCCGATTATCGTGCATGACTGTTATTTTGAACTTACCTTTACCGGCGCGAACCGGTGCATCGATTGGCAATCTTCAGGGGGGCTCTTCTATAACTGTACGGTTTGGGCTAATCCTATTGGCACAGATAATACTACGGTAAACTGGATTCGGGTCCTGCAAGATAATGTCCGGCTGTGGGAAAGTTCGCCGACCACCGGCACCCTGGATACCGGCGGCAATATCAATCTCTATATTGAAGACTGCACCATCTACAATTGCCTGAGCCAAACTCTGGATCTGGATGATGGGGCCCGGCTGGTGGTGCGCAAATGCCAGCTTTTCGATACCGGCTCGACCGCCCATGGGGCTGACAGCAGTAAAAAGGGCGGGCGCCACATCGAGTATTACGATAACACCTTCACCCATACGTTGGGTATCAATGGCGGCGCGACTTTAGACCCCAACAATTATCCGCAAAACCTCTCCTGGTGGTACAACATGCGTGGCGGCACCATGATTATTACCCGCAACGCCATCCCGGACAATGTTTCCCAATGGTGGGGCAGCAAAGCGACCTGGACCGCCGGCGATTGGGCAGTGCAGCGCGGCACCAATCAATTCGGGTGCCCTTTGAGCTATCCCAGTCCTTATCAGGCGGGCTGGGGCTCAGACGGAGTAACCATCACAAATTGTGTTACTTCTCTGGGCACATTTCCGATTACCCAATCCCTTGAACCTATTTATATCTGGGCCAATACCGTGGGTGCGGCTGCTAACATTTTATCACTGAACGACTGGGGTACCGACAGTTGTGGTCATGGACTCTCCAGTGCAGGCTTTATCCAGCAGGGACGCGATTTTATCCTGGGCCCAAAACCGGGTTATACCAGTTTCACTTATCCGCATCCGTTCCGCACCCAGTCCACCCCACCCTTAGAAGTGGTCGTCAGCGGCACCTGGGCAGCTTCGGCTTTGACCCGTAATAAACTGGCCTTGAGAGCGCGCGTAACCCGGTTTTAGATTCTTATGGCGATCACCGTCATCCAGGAAAAGAGCGCCTATGATAGCAATACGGCGACTGCGACCAAGACCTTAAGCGTTGCTACCACCACGACCGGGAACGCGCTATTTGTGATCGTCCAGGGAGGCGCTTATGATCCCAGTGGTTACGTCACCAGCATCAGTGTAAGTCCAGGCAGCGGCACCTTTACCAGCCTGGTCAGTCAACTGGGCGTCGCTGGTCAGTATGGCGGCTGCGAAATCTGGTGGGCTCCGAGTATCACTGGCGGCACCAATCCGACCGTGACGATTAACCTGCACGTCGCCACTGATGCCGCTTTCGGGGTAATCGAAGCAGCCGGCTTAACCGGCCAGACCGACGGCGGCACCGGCTCCGGACCGACTCAGAGCAATGCAGCTAGTTCCGGAAATATCACTACCACTAATAATAACGATTTATTAGTGGGCGGCGTTAACGTTGCCGAGACTTATGTCAGTGGCGATGCCAGCTGGACCAATGATAGCAGTACCGGCAGTCTGTTTGCTTACCGGATTGTTTCGGTAACCGGCACTTACGCTTGTAGCGCTACCTTAACTGGCGGCTATTGGACCGCCGCCATCGCGGCGCTTAAAGGAGCGGCCAATCTGCCCATTGCCCCTAAAGCTATCGGCACCATTACGGGTGCCAACACTACCCTGCGGGTCCGCCAGCCGATCCGCTCGGCGCCGAGCGGTCCGTTGCTGACCAGCGGCTCAAACATCGTTCAGCTTAACCCGCAAAGGCCGGCGGCCGCCGGCACCATCCGTACTTCCGGGACGGTCTTTATCGGCAAGATTTTCCCCAGAGCGATTGGTTTGGTTGCGGTTACTAAAGGCGCGACTTTCCTGGCCAGAAGCGCGCAACGAGCGCCCACCAGTGCCGCAGGCATCCTGGCCCAAGACGGACAAACACAGCCCAGAGAAGCTCTCGGCCCTAAATCGATCGGCCATATCACCAGCTCCGGAGTGGCCTTCCCGGAGAACGTCGGCATCATCAGGCCCAGACCCCTCGGACTGGTCACCAGTTCGGGCACCATTAAGGGTAACCTCAAATTACCTGACCAGATCATGGTATTGGGGCCGGCCGCATTCCGGCTCGCCCAACGAGCGCCGCTCTCGAGCCTCACCCGAGCTTCTGGGGTGGTGCAGGTCCGCTTGCCTGGCTTGATCCTGCCGCATGCGATCGGCGCCATCCTGACCAGCGGCCTGAATTTTCCCCACTTTATCGGAGCGATTGTGCGGCCGAACGCTGCCGGCACCATTCACACCGATCTGGCCAACACTCTCAGTGTCAGACAATCGACCGGGATCTTCAGGCCAAACGCTAGTGGTCCAGCGACCGCCATAGCGACCGCGTTGATTCCCCGATTTATCAGTTTCCAGCAGGCGATCGCCTCCTTGAGCCTGACTTACGGCAATAATCAAGCTAAAAACGCGCTGCGCTTAGTTCCATCTTTAAGCGGATCTTCAGCTATCTCCAGCGTAACCAGCCCAAGATTTTACCGGTATCCGCAAGCTCCTGGGTTAGCGATCGTCTCGGGGCTGGCTAATGCCCAGATTCCGGGGCTGGTAGAAGTTCCCCTGAACGGGGCTGCCTTCACTTTTGGCTCTATTAATACCGGGCTCAATCCGATTAATTTGCAGATTATCAGTTTCCAGACCAGAGGCCTGATTACCGGTACTTCCATTGTCAGATTAACTATCCCGGTATCCCCGCCACCCAGCGTGATTGTCTCGGTCACGGGAACTTATGTGGTAGTTGACTACAATTTCGGCAAGATCGTTGCCGACTTAATCGCTGGTAAAGAGTATGCCGGCGTCCTGCAATCAGTCCGTTCCGGCCCGCATCCAGACTATTTCAGTGCGATGGCCGTCTTAGTAGAGGAGTTTTACGATATCGAATAAGCTTTATGGCTGGTCCGCTGGTTATCTGGGTTGATCAAGCTAATAATCCGATCACCTGGATCAATAACGCGAGTCTGCCCGTTAGCTGGACACATTTCGGCTCTTATGGAACCAGTTCTACCAGTGCCAGCGCTGGCACCGTCCCAAAAATAGCGCTGCGCGTCTTCGCGGTGCGCTTTTAGGCCAAGGCATCTCCGGTCTGTTCGTAAGCAGTCCGCAGTTGGGCCAGACTCCGACCCTGGTTAAATTGAAAATGCGGTTCATCCACAAATTTCCAGCGGCCGCCCCATTCCAGCCCGAGCGATTCGCCAATTACGCCAACCTTCGCGTAATCGGGCGATTCCCCGAAATACTTTTGGGAGTCTGCGCTGAAGATCCCTACATCAAAGGCGGTCCCGAAATTATGATTCGACTGACCGCCTTTAGCTTTAGTGACAATCCGACCTGGCTTGGTGCGGCCTTGTGCATAAAGGGCATTCTGTTCGTCGTAAGTGCGCAGGCTGGCGATTACCTTGACATTAATGCCTTGGGCAGTAGCCGTCTCGATCAGGGCCCGCGCCAGCGGCTGCACCTTGGGGTTGAGCGTTTTAATGTTGCGTTCGCTTCTTTGGTCTATGACCATATTACTACGCGCTCATACTGGCGGCTCGATCATGGCGTCGTGCTTAAGAATCGCAATGGAGTACGGAGCGCGCACCGGCAAGTTGCGTGCTTTGCGCCCTTCAGTCCAGTAATGGGCTAAAAACAATTTTACGGCCCGGCGTTTGGCCCGGGCGTGCAGGTGACCGTCAGTGAGCTTACCGCTTTGGAGCTTGGCTTTGGTGGGCGCGTCCTTGATCTTCTTATTAGCCAGTTCGCGCTGCGCTTGTGCGCTATAAAGCCCGTTCTCGTTGCGCGAAACTTCGTCGCTCTTAAACTTGGCGTACCAGTGGCCGTAGAAGGCAGATTCCCGGCCGGACACTTTGACGAAACTCTCGCCAATTTTCCAGCAGAGAGTTTTCAACCTGCCATTGTAGGGTGACTTAGTACCTTTGACTTTACGATCTGCGGTCGGGTCCTGCCCGGCGAAGCGCCACAGGCTGCTGATACTATCAGCCTTGGTTACATCAATGTGAGCAGCCAGCCCGGAGGCCAGTACCGGGCCGATGCCAGCTTGCGCATAAGCCCAGCGGCTTTCGGACGGGCTTTGCTCAGATTCGATCCATTCTTTGAGCTTACCGTGTATCACCTTTTCGCCAGTCTCCAGCCACTTACCCAACCACTGCACCATAGGGCTGGAGGGCTCGCTGCCCTTTTTATTGGCATGCATGATTCTGAGTTTCTGGCAATCGTAAAAGAGCTCGACTGTCTCGGCGATATCTTCGCTCCTGAGCTCGTAGGTTTTGATGATCTGGTCGATCAGTTCATTCCGGATTTCAGCACCGATCTTGATTGGAGGCGCAGCAGCTGCAATAGGCTCGTTCTGTTCGTATGGGTTTCTTTCCCAGCCGGACTCGCTTTTGCTAAGTGGATCGCTCGCTTCTTCAGGCTTGCTCATTTCATTTGGGTTGCTCGTGTCTTTTGGCTCGCTCTGTGCGTGTGAGTTGCTCGCTTCTTCAGGCTCGCTCTTATTGAGTGGGTTGCTCGCTCTTGTTAGGCTCGCTCATGGACTATGGGTTGCTCATGCTTTATTGGCTCGCTCCCTCGGAGATGGGCTCTAGTAAGTTCGCACGATAGGGCTCGCTCCCTCATAATGGGTTTCTCTACGCAATTGGCTCGCTCTTGCTCGTGTCCCCGAGTTTATCTTCTCTAATGGCTTGCTCACGACCTATGGGTTTTGTCCGAGCAACCTCACAACCTTTGGCTCGCTCCGGAGATGGGGTTTATTAATTCGCACGATAGGGCTTGCTCTTGTCTATATAGGTTACTTTACCATTTAGGGCTCGCTCCCTCTCTGCTTGGGTTGCTCATGCAATGTAGCAGAGCTCATGGGAATTGGGTTGCTCTTGACGCAACTGGCTCGCTCTTGAATTGATGGATTACTCCCTTTTCATGGCTCGCTCATACGCTTAGGAATTTCGGTCACAAACTTTGGCAAAGCTCATGGGCCTCGGGTTGCTCATGTTTTTTGGCTCGCTCGAACAAAACGCATCAACGCAGGTTCACTTTCTTTCATGGATCGGGAGTGGCTGGGTGCTGCTCAAGCCAATTCCCAAGAGAATCAAACCAAATTCGATAGGTTTTATTAGGTGCCGGCGGTGTTGCCGTGGGCGCTGGGGTTGGCGCAGGCGTTGGTGTGGGGCTGGCGCTCGGGCCTGGCGTTGGCGTTGGCTTGGGCGGCTGGCCAGCTGCCGCTAAGGGATGCGGGTAAGTGTACTTCTGATAATTGGGCCTGCTGTCCAGCACATAGTCGCGACCTTCCTTGAGATAGTTGCCGATCTGCTGGTTGTTATTGCACTCATCGGGGCTGTACTGCACCAGCCCGATATGGGTCGCCCCGCTACCGGTATTGCCCCAGATGTAGAGCGGGTCGGTCGTTCCTTCCGGCCCCTGACCAATTTGATGAAATGCCGGATAATTGGTCTGACAGGGCACCTGGCCACCCTTGCGCGTAATATTATACACCGTCAGGCTGACACTCGGCTTGTTGCCCCACGCGCATGAGCTGATTGCCGGCATAAGGTTATCGCAGATCACCCCGACCCCGCCACGCACGTAAAACCAGTAGTTCAGATTCAGGGGATAGGGATTGGGCGTGCAGTTGCCCCCGAGGGTGAAAATGAACTGGTTATCGTAAAACTCGATCTGACGCACACCATAGGGCGAAGTGTCCGCGCCGTGACTGGTAGTGCCTGAATTGTCAAAGGTGCAGTGACGGACGACCGTCCGGGAATTGTCATCGAAATCGAGCGCCTGCAGAAACACATCCTTGAAGGTGCAGTCTTCGAGGTACGTGTTCTTATTGCCGTCAGGATCGCCCGCCGCTCCGATGGTCGAGGGTGCGGTCCAGGTCGCGGGAATCCCCACGGCTTTAAAGGCGATCCCGCTGGTGTCTTGGCGCTGAGTGCTCGTAAAATCGCAATGGCTGATCAGTCCGCCGTTGGTTTCCCACTCCACCATGCGTGCTCCGTGACTAGCAAGAGCGAAATGGCAAGAGCTGACTACGACGCTTTGGGCACCGTCCTTATGGTAAACGATCAGATGTTTGACGCTCCAGTCTGGAGTCGTGTTGCCCTGCTCGATCGATAGTCCCTTGATCGTAATGACACCACTGGTGCTCGGTGTTACCACGATCAGCGGTCCCTGATTGCGACCATTCACAATAGTTGTCCCTGATTCGCCCTGCAGCGTGACCGGTGCCTTAATGGTGAGGGTATCGGTCCAGGTCCAGCGGCCTGCGGGCACCAGCACGGTGCCTCCATTGCTACTGGCATTGATGGCTGCCTGAATGTCAGCCTGGCCCCCGCTAGCAGCCGCCTGGGCCAGGCGGGGCAGCACAAGGAACAACAGGAGCAGTATTTTCATTACTTTGTTGGCGATGGCGCTGGGTGGCCCGCCTCGATGTTTTTCAGAGTTTCAAACATATCTTTTTGACGTTGTTGACTGTCTTTGAATCGTTCCAGCAGTTCCCGGATTGAATGGAGTTCTTCACTAGTCTCAGTTTCCACCCGTTCAGCTTCAGAGCGGACAGTATTGGCGGTTTGTAAATTCATTCCCTGCATGGCAATGAGGATGCCTCCCGCAATGGAGGCACCCACTTTAACGATCAAATCAGAAGATTCAGCCACGAGCTTAACATCAGGTTAGCTCAAGCCGTGTTCGCTGCAGAGCTATCTTTTTTGCTCTCCTCCCTAGCTTCCCGGTTGGGGTTTGCCGCCTCCAGGCGGGAAATAACCCCAGCCGTAATCAGGATGATAACCCCAGCCGCCTTCGGGTGGTGGCGGCTTGGCGCCTTCGGCAGGCGGTGGCGGTACAATGACAATGGGATGATCCGGATGCAGATACCCTGGTGGAAAATAGATAGGATGTTCGGGTTTTATCCCGCTACCGGGCGGCACGGGGATAACGATCGGGTGCGTTGGACTCAAGGGCGGTCCTCCAGGGGCGATCGGATGAGCTGGATACGGAGGCGTGCCTCCAGGAGCGATCGGGTGCGTTGGATAACCCGGTCCCGGCCAGACTTGCGGAGGCGGTCCGCCGGGCGCGATCGGGTGACTGATTTCCGGACCGCCAGGCATGGGACCCCCCCCAATGCCCAGTTCGCTCGAGGTCATTACGCCAACAATCTGAATAGGTATGCTTGCCATTTTTATTTTGATTTGCCCCCCCTTTCCCGAGTTGGTTTTTTGTCGCCCTCTCTTAATCCGCTAACTCGGGCGGGGGGGGGGTGTTCCCAAGCGGATTAGAGAAGGGGGAAAAAGCGCTAAAATTTATCTGGTTTGCGAGTCCTCGCCGTCTGCCTGATCGGTATTTCGGGCCTGGTCTGGCCGGTAGTCAGCAAGCGATCGTAATGGGCTTTGCACAACCCACGCAGCTGGGATGGCCGCTGGCAGCTCGGCACGGAACATTTTTTCCATTTACTCATAAGGTGATTGATCCATCTGAATTAGCCTCGAGGCTTTTTGCGCGCTTTTTGCGACCGGCAAAGCCCATCTTATGGGTAGATTTAGCGCGTAAGCGCTCGATTTTAGCTTCCTGCATCTGCTCAGCCATTTCTCCTAGTCCATGGGATTGCATCTCATCGGTAATCGCATCGATCAAGAAAGTGTTCCGGCTTTTGCCCAGACGCCAGGAAGCTTCCCTGATCAGGGCGTGTTCGAGCGGACTCACCCAGAATCCGACAAACTGTTTACCCCGGTGCAGCTTAGGACCATCCTGGTCAGATTGAGTCATGCGCTTTAAGTTTGGCTCGCTTTGATGAGTTCCAGAAAATCGTCGGCTTTCAGGAACACATGCCATTGGCCGTGATCTTTGCGATGGGCTACTACCGGGATTTTGCCGGCTCCTTCACGCTCGGCCTGGGCCATCCAGAGGTAAAACCCACTGGTCTGCCGGCGTTTAACCTCAAAATGGTACGCACTTAACTGCTCACTCACTGTGTCCGGCGATCCCGGCATTCCGCGGTATTGAACCCCGCGCACGCAATCAAAGCCGTAAGCCCGAACTTTCTCGCACCACTCGAGTTCGCCCAGTTTACCTTTCCTTTTGGAGTTAATCACGTCAGGTCATGGCCAACTCAGCGCAGCCAACCGCGCATGAACGATTACCCGTGGGCCCTAGCGCGCACCACCGGCAATATTCACAGTTTTGAGCTAGTTCGGCGTTACGCGACTCAAATCTGTGTAATAGCTGTTGGGCACATTCCAGGCTGCGATCAAATTTGAGTCGATAAGATTTCGCATAGTTCAGGTCCACATAACATTCCACGATGGCGATCTCCGCAACCTGGTAGCGTTGGCAAAGCGCCACGGTATAGAAGCGTTGGGCGATTCGATAATCGCGTTCGTGGCCGGTTTTCCAATTAATGGCGGTAATCCCCTCAGCTGATTCCAGCACAAAATCCGGCATGCAGCTAATAATGGTTTCGCCAAGCTGCGCAGGAATTTCTTCTTCAGCTAACAATAGTTCGCCGCCAATCTCCTGGGCGCAATTTGCCGCACGAATTACCGCTTTGCGATATGACCGGGGCACCTCGGCAAAGGGGAAAATCCCGGTTAAAACCCCGAAGATGTAATGATGAATGCGAGTTCCTCTCTGCGCGGCCGGACCACTAACGGGTTGGCGTTCGAAGTGAATGCATTGTTCCAGACATACCGAAAGGGAAGGAAAATGTTCCGGAAGCGCCAATTTTGGATCAGCTGCAATCTCCATAGGTCAGGTGCGTAAATCTGGATGATATTGCTTTGCACTGAGTTTGTAAGTGGAGGCTACAGCAGCTCGGGCGGTTGTAATTGTCGGTGCAACGCGTAAAAAATAAGTTCTAAAACTGCCATCATTCTCCGGAGTCCCATTGATGACCTCCACCACTCTAAGGTCTTCGTCTCCAGGTTGCACTTTATTCCAAAGTTTACCGAAATCGTCTTCATGCATCAGCACCGCGCCGCCTTCCCGGATATAACGTTCTTTACCGAACTTCTCGATCATGACCCGACGCACCTCGACATTGCGTTCAGCATCAATCAGGGCTGGCGTCATGCGCTCGGGATGTTCAATCATCCAGTCCTGAACCCGGACACCGTGTATACAATAGATCTTCCAGCCATCCCGATAGGCAATTGCCGGACCCGCATCGTTATGCAACCTGAGCCGAGCGTCCTGATGGATCTGGGAGGGTCGATCCTGGATAATACAGGCTTCACTGTAGGGCGCCCACCAGCCGCAAACTTTCGCCAGATCGATCAGCGGCACCAGTTTAGCGCATTCCTGGGTGCCCAGTTCGTTTAAGAGAAAATCGTACATCACTAACCAGCTCGATTCGTGACAGCCAAAGGCCATCTCGTTGACGCAGCCCGCGGCTGATTTACGCAGTTGGGGCGTTAAGTTGGCTTCAAGGTAAGGATCAAGCTCTTCTTGAGTGATAATCTCAGCCTGCCCACCCAGGTAGCGGTCCCACTTGAGGGATTGCTGTGCATAGGCTTCCTTGAAAATTGCCGCAGCAAATGCCGCCGATTTCGGACTCTTAAATACCGAGAACCTTTTCGGTTCAGGATAACCGCATATCGCATAATCGGCTTTAATAGCGGCAATGGACTCTTTAACGTCAATTTCGTCTGTATTGAGCGCGATTTTGATCCAGCGCTCAATGTAGGTCGCAAAAACTGCTTCCTGTTCTTTAGACAATGTCATGGAGCCAGTGCGCGCCCCTAGTCAGCAACTCTTTGCGGAAGAGCGCTCGGTCGGTACTCATACTGGCGCAACACCTTGTAGATGCGACCCCCAGGGGGTTGGACCGTAGTGTGTTCGGGATGTTCAAGCAGTGCCAAGGCGCCCGAATCATTAAGTGCCTGGGCAATCTCGACGTAGCTGACCAGCTCGGCCCCTTTGGCGAGTTCGTATCTGCTCACCCCGGACCCGTGCAGCACATGATGGTGACCGCTCGATTCACCGTAAGCCAGCACGGTCCGGCCAGTCTCGACCAAGCGAGCGCCCTGGGGCAACTTAGTCACTTCGAGCAAGCCGATGTCGCCTTGGTAAAGTTGCAATTGCTTGTGCTTTTTCATCGCGTGATCAGTCGAGCCAATTGTGCAATTTGCTCTTGGTTGAGGGTTTTGAGGCAAGCCAACTGGTGGCTGCCGATCGGGAAAATTGTGTCTAAGGTATTTTTGGCAAACAGCAGCTGGTTTGGGCTGCTGCCTGCATTGCTGACAAAAGGCAGCAGAGCCCAAGCGTGCGCTGGCGTGCTGATGGTGGGTTGGCCGGATAAGGGTGCCGGCTCATACTCAAATCGCGGGCCTTCTGGAATCATCTGATTGAAAGAAGTTCAAAATAGTTGGGCTTTTTGCCGTGTTTAGCGCTGATCTCGCAATCGCAATCATTATGCCGCAACATCTCCTTACCCAGTTCAGCGTTGCGCGTATACAAGCGTTTGCCCTCAAGATAACCGCTGGTCCAGACCGTGCCCGAATCGTCGGTAGTCTGGGTGACGTTCTCCAGGACTCCCTCTAACATACCATTTTCAGGAGGTTCGGTCGGTTCAGACTCCACAGCCGCTGCTTTGACTGCAGCTTTAACTTTCTCGAAGGGTTTCCAGGCTGGAGGGAGCTTGTTTAGGTCTTTTTTGGTTGTGGATACAATTCCTGAAGCAACGTTGCCGTCGTCGTCCTCTGGAGCGATGGCAAGTAAAGATTGAATGCTGTAACGACGCCCGTACGTAATCGCTCCGCCAACTGGCTGTGGGGCGAGTTGCGCTGGCACAAGGCTAAGAAGGTTTCGTACCCATTCACCACTCGGTAAATGCAGGAGTAACGTCTCAATCGAGACTGCAGCCTGTTCAATGTTTGCACCTTGAATCAGGAGTATTTCATGTTTGCGCAAGGCTGGCAATGCCGCGTCGAACACAGTCGAGAGATCGGCGTATTTGCTTTTGTGAAAATCGTTCGAACTGGTTTTTTTAACCGGCTCGATTTCTCCCTGAACGGCAAAAAGGGCCTTCAGGAGTTCACCACGCTGGGGGCTGAATTCAATGCATGCGTTCATATTTATTTTTTACACTTCAAATATCACAGTGATATCAATTCTTTGTGGACTTTTTTCAAGAATAAAGGGGCCCTTTTGCTAATTTATTTCTGACCGAAGGGTGGATGATTGGCCAGATGTTCCAGGGTTTGCTCAAAGGGTGACGGCGAAGAAGAAGAGCCAATACTGGTAACCGCGCTGTTACACGCTGAACATTCCGCTATGTGCGGAGCCCAGACTTTTCCGCATTTTGGGCAAATCCAGCCGGTTGGACCCATAAAAAGTTCCGAATTGGCAGCAAAATAAGTCAAGTTCATGAGCGAGCTTTGCTAGCAAGAGGGTTCGGTTACGCAAAAAACGCGAGCGCACTTTTCGCAATAGACCACTTCTGGTTGAGGCGGGCTGGTCGTCCAGCAGATCGTCCAGCAATCCGGACAGTAAAACTTGGAGATCAACTCCTCCGCAGAGGGTTCGGGTTCAGTAGTTTTCCAATGGTCGTAACTCATAGCGGGTTGACTGATTTGGGTTGGTGTTAGTCTTCATCCCACAATTCTTCTAATCGTTGTTTGCGGGCCAGCTCCTCGAGCTGGTCGCTTAGCTCATCAAGACGCTCTGTCAGCGAGGGTGCGGCCAGCTCATCGGCACTGGGAGTCAGGCTATAAGCACGCATCGGCACATCAGGCTCTGCGCAACCAGCTGCGCTCAAGAGGAGCTCGGCGATCAATAGCAGCTTCCTCATTTAGTTCTTGCCTACCTGGAGATTTTGATTGGCCAGTTGATGCAGGGCCATGAGCGCGGTGGTCATCATGACAATAGCCACCTTGAGATCTTCCTGCCGGACATTCTCGGCCGGGTTGGCGGCAATCTTGCTGACAATATCTTTGAGTACACTCACCGAAGCATTCAGGTCCAGATTGGCCTTGTCGATGTCCAGGTTTAATTTCATGACTGGACGCGCACACTGGCCACCTCTGCGGCTAAGCACTCGGGCTGTGGCTGGACCAGCGCTTGCATTCTTAATTCAAAGGCGAGGGAACGCTGATGAATCTTTGCTAATTCAAGCGCATGCTCAATGGCTTGCAGATAACCGCGGACAAAGGCGTTTTCCTGATGCTGCTGACATTCAGCCACGCGACCATTTAGTTGATTAATCAGGTTGTTGAACTGTTCCATAAAGGTGAGCGTTAATTAGTTAAAGGGGTTTTGGTTTTTAGTGATCGCCAGCCAATACCTGGCTGGCATTAAGCCACGGGCGCCGTTGGCTAAAACATAATCGAGGAACCCTCCGCGGACTTCTTGAGCTTTGCAGACTTTCAGCCATTTACCGGCCGACTTAATGTAGTAAGTTTTTTTCAGCGCCATAATGTTTCAATGGTTAAAAGGATCTTCCTGCGGGTGCAGATGACAGATGGCCCAGAGGTCAAAATCAAATATCTGGACCAGGCGCGCACCCCGTTTAGCACAGGCCGCGGCCGCCTCTTTTTCCACGTCCAGCCAGCCGGAGCTTGGCACCAGGAAGGCGAAGTACTCGCCGTTCGGCCTCTGGATTTCCACAAAGTAAGTGTTCATTTTCAGGCGTCCTCCAGCTGATCGGCAAAGTAGCTCTCCAGCGCCTCGTTCTGCTCATGCGCCTCCAGCCATGCTTTTGCCTCAGTTTCGCTCAGCACAATGAGATCGCGACCACCGCAGCTGCCGTGGTTTCCATAGCTTCGGCTGTACTTGCTCTGAGCGCCCCCCTGGCCGACAAGGAACCAGGTACCTTTTGAGGTGCGATAGAGAATTTCCCAGCAGAATTTAAAGTCGCTCGTGGGATAATTATTGCACCACTGGGCGACTTCGGTCGCCGTGGCGGTATTATAACGTTTACCGTCGATGATTTTGAGGAATGGTTTGTTCATTTAAATAGTTTTTTAGTTATGATCAGGTTAATTAGTTAGTTAGAAGTCTTTCAGGGTAGCGATCCAGGACAATTCCGGAACCTGGCAAATAACCAGCTCATCCAGCCCTGGAAAAGCGACCAGCAGTGCGTTTTCGCTCTCCGGGCGCATCACCAGGCCGAGTCCTAAAACCGGATCAGCCACGATATCGCCTGCAGCCAGCTGTGTTTTACTCATAGCGCGTTGTCGGTGACTTCCTTTAATAGGCTGAAATCTTGGCAAAGTTTTCTAGCGGCCTGCTGCTCTTTTAAAATAAGCCGATAAATCTTTTTCCGAGCCGCTCTCCGCGCGCGCGTGAACGGCTTAAGTTTTTTGTGGACCGCGCGCAAAACTTCCAGATTCGATGCCCAAAGCGCTCCGCCCAGTCGACAATAGGTTCCGGACATTTTTAATTCTCCTTTTGGTCCCTCTGGAGATTACTTGCGGGAATAGCCTTGGTGGCCGGCGGCACGCAAAGCAGAAAGGGCTTTGGCCGCAACACTGCCTTTGGCTTGGCCACCATGGAGCAACAGCGCAAAGTTATCGGCCTGCTCATAGGCGTGGCGATCGTCGTGATCGATTTCCAGATCCAAAGCGGCCGCCTCTGCTTGACTATAGACCACCTTGGCGCGTTTAAACCCATTGATCGCAGGGTCAAACTTGCCGCCTTCGGATGCCGTCAAAACCAGATTGGCCGGAATCTGGTCAACCTGGCGCTTCCAGAAATGAATCGATTTAGTGTAGGCGTAAAATTTTATCGTGGACCGCTCTCGGGCGACATCGCACCAGGCCAGAAAATAGGCTGCGCTGAAGAAATCTCCCGATACATGAATCCGCACAATGCTGGCTTGGGCAGGTAAAGAGGCCAGCAACAATTCTTTGGCCGAGTGCCGGTCGAGTCCTGTAAGCAAATCGAAGTTATGCCAGCGCGCCAGTCGCACGGTAGGGTAAGCGGCTTCCTCGCTGGCGGCAAAGCATCTGAAAGATTGCTCGGCACCATCGGTGAGTTTGCCGCTAAAGCGATCGGCGCGCGCCAGACACGCGTGCGCGCCCGGACAGGTCCAGCCCGCGGGCAGGCTGAAAGTATAGATCTCTTTGGCCAGTTTCGCGTTGCCGCGGCCGAATTTGAGCAAAATGTTATTCATTTGTGATTGCGGTAGTTTTGCAGCAACCGTTGTCATAGTTATTTGATCTTGTGTTCGAGCTCATCGATTAATTCAGGTTTATTCATCGCTTCCAAAGTAGCATCACTGTGAAAACATGTCAAGAGCTTTTTCGTTCAGGTTTGTTTTGACCAGGAGTGCTTGGACAATTTTAGGCTGGGGGGGCCATGAGTGCTCCTTATCCCGAATTCAGCTGGCCAGCCTGGTATCGTTTTACACCCCCGGCGCCAGCCCCAAAAGCCATTTTACCTCCAGGGTTGGTCGGTTATCGCGCCCGCAAACTCGCTCAGTTGCGCGAAGCCTGGCGCGACCGCTGCCAATTTAGCGCTTGTCACCTGAGCGACTTTGACCAAATATGCCGACAAGCTGTCAGTTAGGAGAGTTCCTGGTTCAAAGGCGCCGTGTTTTACCTTTGCTGACTTACCTCTGGTCTCTTCCGACACAGCCCCAATACCCCAGACATAGCGATTTTGAGAAGAATCTCTGGTCCACGATTACTGACCGAAAGTCGAATCTTAACTCGCGCACAATCCCAGGTATGATGAGAATGAGTGTCACCCTCACGGAATTGTGCCGGGCGCCAGGAATAGTTCCAGAGCTTTAAAGGCTTCTCTATCAGCACCTTATACCTTTTTGTCCCGCCATCCGGTCTGGTCTCTCTTGTCGAAGTCTACTATTAGAGTACTTCTGTACTCTCACTTCTCTGCCCCACTTCGCATACGCGTGCATTTGTCCAAAGTAGATGTGCCGACTTAAGTGGTTCTGCACCAACCACTTACACACGCGCTTCAGGGGTGGAAAGCAGGTCTGAAAACGCCCTTTAGAGCGCCAGCGCCCTTTAGAGTATGCGGAGCTAGGGCGTTCTCGGCGGCCACGGCCGGAGCGCTCTTTATATATAGACAGAGGGAGCCAAAAGCGGGCAGCCAGCTGCACTGAAACGCACCAACGGCCGGGGGTGGCGCCCCCCACAACGCGAAGCGACCCAAACGTGCCG
>Ga0209378_1000294_pt1 | contig 37389 bp, 30 predicted proteins | sample GraSoiAngelo_156_FD_186170 | JGI IMG/M metagenome (GOLD analysis project Ga0209378, IMG submission 186170) | Grasslands soil microbial communities from the Angelo Coastal Reserve, California, USA - 14_1009_13_40cm (SPAdes) (version 2) | ecosystem: Environmental > Terrestrial > Soil > Grasslands ...
GACGAAGGCAACCGGCGCTTGCGGAGGAATCACGGCGTCGTGGCGAGCTTTTCGCGGGCGCTGGTCGAGGGGCTGTCGGCCCAGCAATCCGATGCTGAGTACAACGCCCTGCTGGATGCAGCCATTCAGAGTATCTTTGAGGCGTCCAACACGTGAGCGCCGTGAAACTCGCCCCTTCAATTCTCGCCGCTGACTTCGCCCGCCTGGGTGATCAGGTGGTCGAGGCCGAGCGGGCCGGGGCGGATCGGATCCACGTCGATGTGATGGATGGACACTTCGTGCCGAATCTCTCCATGGGCCCCGCGATCGTCCAGTCGCTTCGGCGAATGACGCATTTGCCCCTCGAAACGCATCTGATGATCTCGGACCCGGACTTCTTTTTCGACGAGTTTGCCGCGGCTGGCTCCGACTCGTTTCTCGTCCACTGGGAGCGCAACAGCAATCTGCACCGCACGGTGCAGCGGATCAGGACACTGGGCAAGCGCGCCGGGGTCGCCATCAACCCGGCGACGCCGGCGGTCGTGCTGGAGGAAATCGTCCACGATGTGGACCAGGTGCTGGTCATGACCGTCAACCCGGGGTTCGGTCATCAGCAATTTCTCCGGACGACCGTGCCGAAGATCGGACGGGTGCGTGAGCTGATCGAGCGGCACCGGCCCGGGTGCGAGCTGGAAGTGGATGGGGGCATCGACGCGACGACAGCGCCCCTGGTCGTTCGGGCCGGCGCCACCGTGCTGGTGGCGGGCTCGGCAATCTTCGGCGACCGCGACGGCGTGGCCGCCGCGATGAACCGCCTGCGTACAGCCCTCGACGACATGGAGCGCGAAACCGTGCCTGCCGAGCGATCGGCGCTTCAAAGGAGTCAGCTATGCAGCTCGGAATGATCGGACTTGGCCGCATGGGCGCGAACATGGTGCGGCGGCTTCTCAGGGGTGGCCACCAGTGCGTGGTCTTCGACATGTCGCCGAAGGCGGTGCAGGAGCTCACCCAGGAGAAGGCGTTGGGTGCCTCCTCGCTCGCGGACTTCGTGAAGAAGCTGGAAAAGCCGAGGACGGTTTGGCTGATGGTCCCGGCGGCGGTGGTCGACAAGTCCATCGCCGACATCCTGCCGCTGCTCGAGAAGGGCGACATCCTCATTGACGGGGGCAACTCCTACTACATTGACGACATCCGGCGCGCGAAGGAGCTTGCGCCGAAGGGGATCCACTACGTCGACGTGGGGACCAGCGGCGGCGTCTGGGGGCTGGAGCGCGGGTATTGCATGATGATCGGAGGCGAGCCGGAGGTGGTCAAGCGCCTCGATCCGATCTTCGCCAGGCTGGCGCCCGGCGCCGGCGACATCGCCCGCACGCCGGGTCGAGAGAAGGCCAACGGCACGTCCGAGCAGGGGTATCTCCACTGCGGGCCGAACGGCGCGGGCCACTTCGTCAAGATGGTCCACAACGGAATCGAGTACGGGATCATGGCCGCCTACGCCGAGGGGCTGGGCGTCCTGCGCTCCGCCAATGTCGGCAAGCAGGGCCATGCGGTCGACGCCGAGACGACGCCGTTGCGCGATCCCGAGCACTACCAGTACGACTTCGATCTGCCCGACATCGCCGAGCTGTGGCGACGCGGCAGCGTCATTGCCTCCTGGTTACTCGACCTGTCGGCCGCAGCTCTCATGAAGGATCCGGAGCTCAAGGGCTTTCAGGGGCGCGTGTCCGATTCCGGCGAGGGGCGGTGGACGATCAGGGCGGCCGTCGACGAGGCGGTGCCGGTCCCCGTCCTCTCCTCCGCCCTGTATGAGCGCTTCAGCTCGCGCGGCGAGGCGGACTTCGCCGACAAGCTGCTCTCGGCCATGCGCTACGAGTTCGGTGGTCACCTCGAAACGCAGTCGCGCTGACCGGAGCGAACGATGAACGACGTCCATTCCGATGCCTTCGTCTTCTTCGGCGCGACCGGCGACCTCGCGTACAAGAAGATCTTTCCGGCGCTGCAGGCGATGGTGAAACGCGGCCACCTCGACGTGCCGGTCATCGGCGTGGCGAAGGCCGGCTGGAATCTCGAACAGCTCCGGGCCCGTGCCAAGGACAGCCTCGACAAGCACGGAGGGCTCGATCCTGCGGCGTTCGGCACGCTGTGCGGCCTGCTGCGCTACGTCGATGGGGACTACCAGGACCCGGCGACGTTCCAGGCCCTCCGCCGAGAGATCGGCCCCGCCGAGCGCCCGGCGTACTACCTCGCGGTTCCCCCTATGCTGTTCGGGGTCGTCGTGGAGCAGCTGGCCAAGTCGGGCTGTATCCGCGGTGCTCGCGTCATCGTCGAAAAGCCCTTCGGCCGTGACCTCGCGTCGGCGCAGGCTCTCAACCGCATGCTGTTCGGCTGCTTTGACGAGACGACGATCTTTCGCATCGACCACTACCTCGGCAAGCGGCCGGTGCACAACATGCTCTTCTTCCGCTTCGCCAACGCGTTCCTGGAGTCGTTCTGGAACCGCAATCACGTCGAGAGCGTGCAGATCACGATGGCCGAAGAGTTCGGAATTCAGGGCCGGGGCGTGTTCTACGACGAGACGGGCGCCGTGCGCGACGTCGTCCAGAATCATCTGTTCCAGGTCCTGAGCAACCTGGCGATGGAGCCTCCGGTCAGGCCAAACAGCGAATCCATCCGCGACGAGAAGGTGAAGGTCCTCAAGGCGATCCCCGCCCTCACCGCGGACAGCCTCGTACGCGGACAGTTTCGCGGCTACCGATCGGAGAAAGGCGTGGCGGCGAATTCCACGGTGGAGACGTTCGCCGCCTTGCGACTGGAGATCGATTCCTGGCGCTGGCAGGGTGTGCCCTTCTACATCCGCGCCGGAAAGTGCCTGCCCGTGACGTGCACGGAGGTCGTCGTCCGACTCCGCCAGCCGCCCACGATGTATCACGGCTTCGATCTCGAGCCGAACTACTGCCGCTTTCGGATCAGTCCCGACATCACGATCGCCGTCGGCGCGAACGTCATCGCGCCTGGTCAGGAAACGGTCAGCCAGACCTCGGAGATGGTGGGGTCACGGCTCCCGCGCGCCGATGAGATGGACGCGTACGAGCGCGTGCTGGGCGACGCCATGCACGGAGATGCCACCTTGTTCGCCCGGGAGGACTACGTCGAAGAGGCCTGGCGAATCGTCGATCCAGTCCTGAAGGCCGGCACGCCCGTCTACGAGTACGAGCCGGGCACGTGGGGACCGAAAGAAGTCGACTCGAGAGTCTCGCCCGCAGGAGGCTGGCAGAACCCGACGGTGAATCACATATGAAGATCGAAGCGCTGGCCGACGCCGATTCGGTCGCGCGGGCGGGCGCCGCGTTCACCGCCGAGGAGGCACGAGGGGCCGTCGCTGCGCGTGGTCGTTTCATCGTGGCCTTCAGCGGGGGGCATACCCCTTGGAAGATGCTGCGTGCACTGGCCGATGAAAAAATGCCCTGGCCCGGCGTGCACGTGGTCCAGGTGGACGAGCGCGTGGCTCCCGCGGGAGACCCCGACCGCAACCTCACCCACCTGCGGGAGAGCTTGCTCGCGCATTGTCCGCTGCGCCCCGAGCAGGTCCACGCCATGCCGGTGGAATCGGCCGACCTGGAAACGGCGAGCTCGCAGTACGCCCTGACGCTCCGGGATATCGCCGGCGCCCCGGCCGTCCTCGATCTCGTCCATCTCGGCCTTGGGCCCGACGGCCACACCGCGTCGCTGGTGCCCGGGGACCCGGTGCTCGACGTCACCGGCGCAGACGTCGCGCTCACCGGCGTCTATCAAGGACGGCGCCGGATGACCTTGACCTATCCCGTGCTCAATCGGTCCCGACGCATCGTCTGGCTCGTTACCGGGCGCGACAAGGCCGACATGCTGGCGCGCCTGTTCAAGGGCGATGACTCGATTCCAGCCGGCCGCGTTCGTCGGGACCGAGCACTGGTGCTGGCCGACCGCGAGGCGGCGCGGTCGGACTCTGAGCCATCACGACACTGACGTCACATCGCGGAGAAGACACCATGCGCGTGGGAATCGCCACCGATCACGGGGGCTTTGGCTTGAAAGAGGATCTGGTCGCGCAGCTCCGCGCCGCCGGCCACGACGTCATCGATTTCGGGGCCGACAAGCTGAGCCCGGACGATGACTACCCGGACTTCGTCGTCCCGCTCGCCGAGGCGGTGGCGGCGGGCACGGTCGACCGCGGCGTGGCCGTCTGCGGCAGCGGTGTCGGCGCCTCGATCTGCGCCAACAAGATTCTGGGTGTCCGTGCCGCGCTGATCCACGACCACTTTTCCGCGGGGCAGGGGGTGGAGGACGATCACATGAACATCATCTGCCTCGGCGGGCGGACCGTGGGGCCGAGCGTCGCCTGGGAGCTCGTGCAGACGTTCCTGGCCGCCGAGTACAGCCAAGCCCCGCGACACCTGCGCCGCCTGAGCAAGGTCGCGCTCCTGGAGCTCCAACCGACGAGGATAAGCCGATGAGCACGACGAATGTCACCGCGCCGAGGACCGACGCCGAGCACGACCAGCTCTCGATCAACACGATCCGCACGCTCTCGATCGATGCGGTCGAGCGCGCCAAGTCGGGGCACCCCGGGACCCCGATGGCGCTGGCGCCGGCTGTCTACACGATCTGGAACCGCGTGATGCGCTTCGATCCTCAAGATCCGATCTGGCCAAACCGCGATCGGTTCGTGCTCTCGAACGGTCACGCCTCGATGCTGCTCTGGTCGGTCCTGCATCTGACCGGGACGTGCGCGGTGAATCCCGACTACGAGCGGCTGGGACAGCCGTCGGTGTCGCTGGAGGACATTCGCCGCTTCCGCCAGATCGGCAGCAAGGCGCCCGGGCATCCCGAGTATCACTGGGTGTCGGGTGTGGAAACCACGACGGGGCCGCTCGGGCAGGGCGTTGCGACGAGCGTGGGGATGGCCATCGCCCAGAAGTGGCTCGCCGATCGTTACAACCGACCGGGCTTCGCGATATTCGACTACGACATCTATGTCGTGTGCGGAGACGGCTGCCTGATGGAGGGGGTCGCGTCGGAAGCTGCCTCGCTGGCCGGTCACCTGGGTCTGGACAACCTGTGCTGGGTCTACGACAACAACCACATCACGATCGAAGGCCAGACGAGCCTCGCCTTCACGGAGGACGTCGCCACGCGGTTTCTCGCCTACGGATGGAACGTCCTTCGCGTGGGCGACGCCAACGACCTCGAGCGCATCGAGCACGCGCTCGGCGTCTTCCGGGAGACGAAGGGGCGCCCCACGCTCATCATCCTCGACAGCCACATCGGCTACGGCGCCCCGCACAAGCACGACACGGCCGCAGCCCACGGCGAGCCGCTCGGCGAAGAGGAGGTTCGCCTGACCAAGCGCAGCTACGGCTGGCCTGAGGAGGCACAGTTCCTGGTCCCCGACGGCGTCCGCGAGCACTTCGCCGCGGGCATCGGGGCGCGCGGCGCCGCGGCTCGAAGCCGATGGACTGCGCTCTTCGCGTCGTACCGGGCGAAGTACCCCGAGCTGGCGAGCGAGATCGATCAGATGCAGCGACGAGACTTGCCGGCGGGGTGGGATCGCAACCTCCCCGTCTTCCCGGCGGATGCGAAGGGCATCGCCGGCCGGGAGGCCTCGGGCAAGGTGCTCAACCTGCTCGCGCAGAACATTCCCTGGTTCCTCGGCGGCTCGGCGGACCTCGGGCCGTCGAACAAGACGACCCTGACGTACGAGGGCGCGGGAAGCTTCCAGGCCGGGAGCCGCGGCGGTAAGAATCTCCATTTCGGAATCCGTGAGCACGCGATGGCGGCGACCGTCAACGGCCTCTCACTGTCGAAGCTTCGGGCGTTTGGCGCGACCTTCTTCATCTTCAGCGATTACGCGCGCCCGGCCATCCGGCTGTCCGCACTGATGGAGCTGCCGACCATCTTCGTGTTCACGCACGACGCCATGGGCGATGGCGAGGATGGTCCGACGCACCAGCCCGTCGAGCACCTGGCCTCGCTGCGCGCCATCCCCGGCCTCGTGACCTTGCGGCCCGGCGACGCCAACGAAGTGGTCGAGGCGTACCGCTACGTCATGCAGCTGCGGCACCAGCCCGCCGTGCTCGCGCTGTCACGACAGCCGTTACCGACTCTGGACCGGCGTGTCTTCGCCTCGGCCGCGGGGGTCGCACGTGGCGCCTACGTGCTCGCGGACCCGCAGAGCGGCAATCCCGAGGTGCTCTTGATCGCCTCGGGCAGCGAGGTGAGTCTGGCCGTGGAGGCCCACGAGAAGCTGCTCGCCGAAGGGATCCGATCCCGCGTCGTCTCGATGCCGTCGTGGGAGATCTTCGACCAGCAGACCCAGGAGTACCGGGATAGCGTGCTGCCTCCCGCAGTGAAGGCTCGGGTCGCGGTGGAGCAAGCCTCCACGTTCGGATGGGAGCGATACGTGGGAAGCGCGGGCCGCGTCATCGGCATGACGACCTTCGGGGCCTCCGCGCCCCTGAAGGCGCTTCAGAAAAAGTTCGGCTTCGAGCCGGATCGGATCGTCGCGGCGGTGAGGCAGTTGCTCGGTCGGCAGTGAGCGAGGGCTCCGAGAAAGGCGGCAGCTCACCGCTGGGAGCGACGCCGTCGCCGGACGGCGTCAACTTCAGCGTCTTCTCGAGACACGCCACCGGGGTCGAGCTGCTGCTGTTCGACGGGGTCGACGACACCAAGGCCGCGAGCGTGGTGCGCCTCGATCCATCCGCCAACCGTACGTACTATTACTGGCACGTGTTCGTGCCGAACGTACGACCCGGCCAGCTGTACGGTTATCGGGTCGACGGGCCGTTCGATCCCTGGAGCGGCATGCGCTTCGATCCCACCAAAGTTCTCCTGGATCCCTACGGCCGAGGAGTCGTGGTTCCAGAGGCCTATGGTCGCGACGCCGCGCGGGGTCCGGGCGATAACGCCGGGACCGCAATGAAAAGCGTAGTCGTCGACGTCTGTGCCTACGACTGGGAGGGCGATACCCCGCTCCAACGGCCGTCGTCGCGGACGATCGTGTACGAGATGCACGTGCGCGGCTTCACCCGTCACCCGAGCTCCGGCCTCTCGGACAGGACACGCGGCACGTTCGCCGGCCTCATCGAAAAGATTCCGTATCTTCAGCGGCTGGGCATCACGGCCGTGGAGCTCCTGCCGGTGTTCCAGTTCGATCCCCAGGACAGTCCCCCCGGACTGGTGAACTACTGGGGTTATGCGCCCGTGTCCTTCTTCGCGCCCCACCGGGGGTACAGCTCACGTCGAGATCCGCTCGGTCCCGTCGACGAGTTTCGCGATATGGTCAAGGCGCTGCACCGAGCGGGCCTCGAGGTCATTCTCGACGTCGTGTTCAACCATACCGCCGAAGGCGATCACTCTGGCCCGACGCTGAGCTTCCGCGGACTGGACAACACGACCTACTACATTCTCGAGGCGGATCGGTCGCGTTACGCGAACTACAGCGGAACCGGGAACACGCTCAACGGCAATCATCCCATCGTGCGGCGGATGATCGTGGACAGTCTGCGCTACTGGGTCGACGTGATGCACGTGGATGGCTTCCGGTTCGATCTCGCATCGATCCTGGAGCTGGACGAGTCGGGCGACGTGATGCCGAACCCGCCGGTGCTGTGGGATATCGAGTCGGACCCGGTGCTGGCGGGGACGAAGCTCATCGCCGAGGCGTGGGATGCCGCCGGCCTGTACCAAGTAGGCACCTTCGTCGGCGACAGCTGGAAGGAATGGAACGGACGCTTCCGCGACGATGTCCGCAGCTTCTTCCGCGGCGAGGAAGGCTCGATCGAGCGGTTTGCCGATCGCCTGATCGGCAGCCCGTCGCTCTACGGCCACAAGCAGCGCGAGCCCGAGCAGAGCGTCAACTTCGTGACGTGTCACGACGGGTTCACCCTGAACGACCTCGTTTCCTACGACCGGAAACACAACGAGGCGAACGGCGAGGACAATCGCGACGGCGCCGACGACAACCGAAGCTGGAACTGTGGAGTGGAAGGGCCGACCGAAGATCCCGACATCGACAGGCTGCGGACGCGACAGGTGAAGAACTTCTTCACCGTGACCATGCTGTCCGCGGGGATGCCGATGATGCTCATGGGTGACGAGGTGCGGCGCACACAGGGCGGCAACAACAACGCCTATTGTCAGGACAACGAGACCAACTGGTTCGACTGGGCGCTGCTCGCGAAGCGAGCCGACGTGCACCGGTTCGTGAGCGTGCTCAACGCTCGGCGGGTATTGCGAGACGTCGAGCACGAGGAGAAGCGGGTGGCGCTGAATCAGCTGCTCCTCCAGGAGGACATCACCTGGCACGGCGTCAAGCTCGGCGAGCCGGACTGGCGCCACTCGTCGCACAGCCTCGCGCTCACGGTGAGGCTCACGATGGATCGCACCCACTATCACATCATCCTCAACGCCTACTGGGAGCCGCTCGAGTTCGAGCTGCCGCTGGTCGCCAACGGCGCTCGACATCCCTGGCGCCGATGGATCGACACCTTCCTCGACTGTCCGCACGACATCGTCGAATGGGAGCAGGCTCCTTCGGTTCTCGGCCACCGCTATCGCGCCGAGCCGCGCTCCGTGGTCGTGCTGTTCGCATAGGCGCCGGTCTTCATAATGCGCGCAGCCCGGGTGAGGGCGGTGACCGACTCTCTACACGCTGATCGAATCGCGATCTTGGTTCCTTTGACGGTTGGCCTGAGCGCCTTCGCCGCGGCAATCGTAGCGGTGGCGATATCGTTCGCGCTCGCGGCTCATCTGGTCGAGATCGGGGTGTGGGTGCTGCTGTTCATGATCTGCGGGGAGTTTCTGGAGTTCGCCACTGCGTTCGACCACTCGGCCGTCGACTACACGACCTTGGGTTACGGCAATGTGGTGATGAGCCCGTCGTGGAGGTTGCTGGGACCGCTGGAAGCGGCCAATGGAATGCCCATGTTCGGTGTCTCGACGGCGATGCTCTTTGCAGTCATTCTTCGATTGCTTCACGCCAGACTTTCGGATCTCAAAGACTGAGGGCGGGCGGATGCCTGCAGATCGCGGGCGCGCACGTCAAAGAGAAGCTGCGCAACATGCAGATCGATTGTCAGAACTACGCCTACGAATACGGAGTGGACACGCCCGAGATCGATCAGTGGACGTGGCCATAAGGCGAAGTCGCGTCGGCGTCGCCGTTCTGGTGATCCTCGGCTGGGTGGCCGTCGCCCACGCCGAGGACGCCCCGCCGGCCCCGGCCGGTACACGCTCCCTGGCCGATACGCCTGTCCAGCTTGTCCTGCCCCCCGGGCACTTGCTGGGGGACTGGCTCGGCGCTCGCACCTGGCTCGAGGACCACGGTGTTTATCCGAGTGTCACGTTCGTCACCGAAGCCCTCGGCAATCCGACCGGTGGCATGCAACAAGGCTTCAGAGGGGCCAGCAACCTCGGCCTCGACCTGATAGTCGATCTCGGGAAGCTGTACGGGCCCGCAGGCGGCTCATTCGAGATCTCATTCTCGGAACGCTTCGGCTCCAGCCTTTCGAGGGAAGACATCGGGAACGTCTTCACCGTGCAGCAGGTCTTCGGAGGCCAGACCTACCGACTCGTGAACGTGGCCTACAAGCAGGAGCTCTTCGCCGACCGCGTCGAGCTCCGAGTCGGCCGCATCGCCGCCGGGGACGATTTCCTCGTTTCCCCCTTCAACTACGTATTTGTTCAGAACGGCTTCAACGGTAACCCGGTCGGTATTTTCTTCAACGCTCCGGGCATGACCGCCTACCCGAACGCCACGTGGGGCGGCCTGGTCAAGGTCAGACCGACGGAGCGCATGTACGTGATGGGTGGCGCGTACAACGGCGACGTTTCCATCCGCGCCAACAAGCATCACGGCGCGGACTGGTCGATGGACGGTCCGCTGTTCGCCATTGGCGAGGTCGGGTACCAGATCAACGGTCTTCCGGGTGACCAGGGTCTGCTCGGTAACTACAAGGCGGGGTTCTGGTACGACGACCACCAATACGTCGACTTCAACACGGTCGCGCGCGGCCGTACCCCGGACGTTCCGCGGGGAAACTGGGGCTTCTACGGCCTGTTCGACCAGGTGCTGGTGCGGTTCGGCGGGCCTGGCAGCAACCGTGGCTTCGGGATCACCGGCTCGGTGCTCGTCTCTCCCGATCAATCCGTCAGTGTCATGCCCTTCTTCGGCACCGCCGGCCTGGTTGCCAGCGGTGTGTTCGCGTCGCGGCCCACCGACCTGGTGGGCCTCGGCGTCGTGTACGGGCGCTTCAGCGACGACCTGCAAGACTCTCAGCGACGCGCGCGGCAGTCGGATCCGACCGTGGGTATTCGGCGGTACGAGACCGCGCTCGAGCTGACCTATCGCTTTCGGTTCCTCAAGGACTCGGTCTACTTCGCGCCTGACCTCCAGTACATCATCCGGCCGGGAGGGACGGGCCGAATCGCCGATGCGTTCGTGGTCGGATTCGAAGCCGGGATCAACTTCTGATGCACACCACACACCCGCTGTCCGAGAAGGAGCTTGGCCGTGAACGAACCGGTACGAGGCATCGACGCTGACGTGACTGGCCGCGTCCTGCAGCCCGCCGGCGCGACGACGATCCAGGGCACGACGGCGGGCTCGAACTACGTGATCGCGCTGAGCTCCGTCGCTGCGCTCGGCGGATTTCTCTTCGGTTTTGACAGCGGCGTCATCAATGGAACGGTCGACGCGCTGGCCCACGCCTTCGGCACGCGGGCGGCGACCACCGGCTTTGCTGTCGCCTCTGTGCTGCTTGGTTGTGCTGTCGGCGCCTTCGTCGCGGGAACGATTGCCGACCGTCACGGCCGGCGTCCAACGATGTTGCTGAACGCTGTTCTGTTTCTCCTCAGCTCCATCGCCACCGGCCTGGCGGGCTCGGCCGGCGTGTTCATCGTCTCGCGGCTCGTGGGCGGTCTGGCCATCGGCGCCGCCAGCGTGCTGGCGCCGATGTACATCGCGGAAGTAGCTCCGCCGCAAGTGCGCGGTCGACTCGCCTCGCTGCAGCAGATGGCGATTGTGTCGGGGTTGTTCTGCGCCTTCCTGAGCAACGACATCCTTGCCCGATTGGCCGGCGGAGCAGGCGCGACCTTTTGGCTGGGGGCGCCGGCATGGCGCTGGATGTTCTGGATGGAAGCCGTTCCGTCTGTCGCATTTCTAGCCGGCGTGTTGCTCATTCCCGAGTCGCCGCGCTTCCTCGTCGCCCACGGCAAGCGGAACGAAGCCCGCCGAGTCTTCGCTCGCATCGGCGGCGACGCCGACGCGCTGATTCGGCAAGTCGAGCAAAGCCTGCGGGGCGAGCATCGGCCGCGCTTGTCGGACTTGATCCTGGGGGGTCGGCTCGCCCCCGTCGTCTGGGTCGGAATAGCGCTGGCGGCTTTCCAGCAGTTCGTCGGCATCAACATCATCTTCTATTACGGCGAGGTGCTGTGGAAGTCAGCCGGGGCGACGGAGCAGTGGGCGCTGCGCATCAACCTTCTCACCGGCCTCGTCAACATTCTGGCGACGCTCCCGGCCATCGCCCTTATCGATCGTATCGGCCGCAAACCATTGCTGCTCGTGGGCTCGGCCGGCATGGCGGTGACCTTGGCCGCGATGGCTGCCGTCTTTGCCACGGCGGGGCTCGGAGCCGACGGCAGGCCGCTGCTCAGTCACGTGGCCGCGGTGACGGGCCTGGCGGCGGCCAACCTGTACATCGTCGCGTTCGCAATCTCGTGGGGGCCAGTGATGTGGGTGCTGCTCGGCGAGATGTTCCCCAACCAGATGCGTGGTGCGGCCCTGGCGGTTTCCGGCTCGACCAATTGGGTGGCGAACTTCGCCGTCACCGTCACCTTCCTGCCGATGCTGAATGCGGTCGGTCTCGGCGGCGCGTATGGGCTCTACGCCCTGGCCGCCCTGTTCTCCTTGCCCTTCGTGTGGGGTTTCGTGCGCGAGACACGAGGCAAGACGCTAGAACAGATGTAGGGAGAGGATCGTCGGTGAAGACCGCGAGCGCGATCATCCTCGCCGGCGGGAACGGCGAACGCCTGCGGACCGTCGCGCCGGGCGGCGCGGGCGCGATCCTGCCGAGCGATCACTACGTCGACGACGCCGCGGCATTCATGGCGCGAGTGGAAGGCGTGCCCTCAACGCTACCGCCCGGGAAAGCGAAACCGCCCGCATCGCGTACGCGCGCCTCGAGCCCACTGATTTCTCGCGCGATGTCCTGGAGCGGTGTCCCGAGCGGCTCGCGGTGCTTTCGGTCACCGGGACCGCCTAGACGGACCTGGGCGACCCCGCACGCGCTCGCGTCACACGCGCGCGCGTCCGGCGTCAGCTCCGACTGCGGCGCACGGGGGACCACAGCATTCCGTTGCGGTCGCCGGCGTCCGGCGACCCCGAGGATCGGACTAGGGCCGCGGCGTCGGCCTCGTAATCCGCGCGGCGTTGCCGAGGATGTTCCTCACGGACTGCGCCGAGAGGAACGTGTCGCGAAGGGGTTCGTGGTCCGCCAGAGAATTCGCCAGCTCGAGAACCGTGGCGCGGGCGAGTGCGCGGTGGCGTCCAGCCGATCCGTTGTTTCCTCTGCTCCTGTACAGCTCCGCCGCGCTGCCGTGCACTCGCCAGGCGGCGAGCGGAACCTCGAAGCCCTCCATCGCCGCTAGCGCATGATCGATGCAATTCTGAGCGCGGTGGAGCTCGCGCTGTGCGATGGCGACCCTGGCACTCGCTTCCCAGGCGAGCGCCTGCCAGGTGCGCTCTGCGGTCGCCAGGGTGAGCTCGAGAAAGTGCTCGGCCTCCGGCCGCGCGTGGCTCAGATCTCCCTTCGCCAGCCACAGTTCGGTCAGCGCCTCTTCGAGCATCAGGCGGCAGTACCAGTCATTGATCACGGGCTGGCGATCCATCTCGCCGCGCGCTCCGAGCAAGTGTTGTGCGGCCACGTCATACCGTCCTGAAGCAGCCTCTGCCGAACCCGCTAGGGCCTGGCAGAAACGACGCCACGGACGCCGCGCCGGCTCGTCGAGGGATGGCAGCACCGAATTGCAGATCTCCAGGACGCCGGGGGGATCCATCGCGTGCGAATGGATCCAGGCACGGTACAGCTGCAGCGTCTGCGCGCGGTAGCGATCCCCATTCTTGTCCGCGAGCGCGATCTCGGCAGCCAGCGTACGTAGCGCCTCCCCCCATTTGCCGAGAAACAGGAGACTCCAGGGAAGGGTGAACTCGCTCAACCAATGCGCGACGCTGAGGTACGGATTGTCGGTGCCGCCGTCGACCAGGACCGCGAGACTCTCCACGGTATCCTGGTGGGCGGCGCGGTACTCGGAGGAGCTCCATCGGATGAAGTTGAAGTCGATCAGATGCGCGGCGACCAGAAGGCGGTCGCCGACGCGGCGGATCTCCTCGAGCGCCCGGCGGCAGTCTTCGGTCCCGCTCATTCCACCCACCGGCCCAGATACGTCGAACGAGGGCGCTCGCGCGCGTTCTGGCGCGCTTGAGCGGATCGCTTTGCTGGGCGCTGAGACGAAGCGCCCGGTCGACGACCGCGAGACAACGCTCGCGATCGACCCACGACAGGGGATACGCCATGTCGATGAGCGCCTTCACCTCCAGGTCGATGAGGCCATGGGCGGCCGCCCGCGCGGCGAGCGTTTCGCACGTTTCGACTGCGCGTGCATCGAACGACACCAGGTACATTGCCGCCAGCCGCTCGAGAATGCCGGTCTCGCTCGTGGCGCGTTCTCCCTCCGGCAGCTTGGCGCAGAGCTCGAGCGCGTGCTGCAAGAGCGCCGTGGCCTCACGAGGGGCATAGCGCCGCCCGGCGGTGTCGGCGGCGATCTGGAGATACCGGACGGCGCGCGCCCAATCAAAGCCGTGTTCGAAGTGGTGGGCCAGGAACGGCGCCGCCTCGTTCAATCGTTCCGAAAATCGCGCCTCGGCCCATTCGGCGGCTTGACGGTGCAGCCGCGCTCGGCGGCCCGGTGCGATCCGGCTGTACAGCACCTCCCGATAGAGCGTATGGGCAAACTCGTAGAACGCCGATACCGTTCCGTCCGGGAGCTCCTCGAGAGTCCCCGAAAGCAGAATGTGTGTCTGGCGGGACAGCCGTTCACACACCTTCTCGAACTGGCCCGGATCGGCGTCCATGGCCGCCGCAGCTCTCGCGATGACCGAGAATGCACGATACTGGGTGAGGCTCGCCACCTCGAGCACCCGCTGCTCCTCTGGGCTGAGGCGCTCGATCTGAATCTCGATCATCTCGCGGAGACTCTCGGGCACGGCGAGACCGAACTCGTCCAGGGGACGCCGGAGCCGCCAGCCCTCGCGTTCACGCGCGATGAGTCCCCGCCCGATGAGGTGGTCCAGGGCGGCGATCATGAACAGCGGATTCCCTTCGGAGTGTCGGTAGACGACCGCGGCCAGCCCATCCGGCAACGGAGATTGCAGTTGTTCGGCAACAAGGTAGTCGACCACCTGGGCTTCACTCAACCGCCCCAGTGCAACTTCGTGACACAGGTGCCGGGAGCGAAGATCCTGCTTGAGCGCTCCCAGTGGATGTTCCGAGAGGGCGACCTCGTCGTCACGGTACGTCCCGACAAGCATCAGCTTCGCTGCCGTGCGGCGACGCGCCAGGACGGAGATCAAGTCGACGGTCGAATAGTCGACCCACTGGAGATCCTCGAACACGATCACGAGCGGGCTTCGCGACGCGATCCCCTCCAGCGCGTCGCCGATCTCGCGCAACATTCGCTCGCGGGTGGCGCCCAGAACCTCGCGCCGCAAGATTTCGCTTCGGTCCGGCGTGAGGAGGGCGGGAAACTGGACGAGCCAGGTGGGAGCCTGGGCCGCCAGGATCTGGACGATCGCGTCGCCGCCGTCCCCACGGCACAGCCCGGCCAGTACTTCCAGCATCGGGTAATAGGCTTCCCTGCTCCCATAGCCCTCGATGCATTGGCCCCGTGCCAGACGAATGTCAGGCGACGCGTCTGCTGCCCGATCGATGAACGCGTCGGCCACCGCGCTCTTGCCGATGCCCGGCTCCCCGGTTACGAAAACGATCTGCCGTTCGCCCTTGCTCGACATCCGTTCGAGACACTGGTGAAGTTGGGCGAGCGCGTCATCACGTCCGACTAGGACCTTCGCTGGACGCGAACCTGCCGCGCCTCTTGCTGACGCGCCCTCCGTGACGGGGGCGATGAACCGGTACCCTCGCCGCGACATCGTCTCGATGAACATGGGCTTCCGCGCGTCGTCCCCGAGAACCGCTCGAATGGCAGCGATGTGGCTCTTCAAAACCTCGGGCTGAACGTACGTCTTCGGCCACAGCGCGTCGAGGAGCTCTTCGTGGGCCACCAGTCGCCCGGGGTGCTCGACCAGATACCGCAGCACGTCAAATGCCTTGGGCGCTAGAAGCATGCGCTCCTCGGCCACGCCATCACCTCGAAAGAGGCATTGGTTGACGGTGTCGAGCCGGAACGGTGGAAACTCTTTCATCGCTCAGCGCATTGACGTCAGCAGAGCTTTTGCTGCGACCAGATCCACAGTGCCGAAGCCCTCGGTGAAGCGGTGGTAGACAGGCTCGAGCAGCTTGCGCGCCTGGCTCACTCGTCGCTGTCCGCGCCAGAGCCGAGCGAGACTCATCGCAGCCCGCAACTCCCAGGCGAGAGCGTCCTGCCGTCGCGCCACGCCCAATGCCTGATGGAAGCATTTCTCGGCAGCCGCGGCGGCGGCCGGCACTCGCCCCTGGAGTAGCAGCTCCCCCTTCGTGCGAACCAACTCGGCGAGGCACCACCCCGCTTCCGTCTGCTCCGCGCGCGCCAGCGCCTTGTCGACGACAACCAGCCCCTCAGCAATCTGCCCGGCACCGGCGAGACCCGCAGCGAGCTCGGCAAGGAGCAGACTCATGTGGTGATGAATGGCCGGCTCAGGCAGTCTCTCGAGGCCGGACTGGAGCAGTTGCGCGCCCGCGCCATGCTCCCCTCGCTTGATGAGCACGACCCCCTTGAAGCACTGCGCCCAGACGTTCCAGATCTCCAATCCGTTCCTGGTCGCGACGTCGGACGCCACGCTGACGTGGTCGTCGGCGGTCGTGAGATCGCCGACATACAGCGCGATCGGACACGCCGCGATGAGCAGCGAGTACAGGAACGAGAGCATGTGATCCCTTGGGCGGATATACTCGACGAGACTCTCTGTGAGCCGCCTTGCCTGATCCCCGAATCCTTGCAGCCAGAGGACGCGCGCGTAGTAGGAATCGAGCAGCACTCGCGGGTCGTATTGATAGAGGATGATGTGCGACGGCCGAACCGTCGCGAGGCGCGAGCGAACCAGCGGCTCGAGGTGTCGTCGCGCTCCAGGCTGGTCACCCAGAATGTGCAGCGCAAGGCCGATGAGTCGGTTGCCGATCGGCACATCGGAACGATCCGCCGTCTCGGCTGCCACGGTGCCGAACTTCTCGGCGAGACTGAGGGCGACTCGATACTCGCCTGTGGTGAGGCGATGGGCGTAGAGTCCGAATATCGCTCCCAACCGGTACCGGGTGTCGTCGACGATCTCGGCAAGCTCGAGAGCCTTCGTGAACGCGGCGTTCATGTCCGGAGCGCCGCTGGCGCGGGTATGCAGGATGGCATGGCCAAGCGCGAGATACAGACGCATGTCGCGGCGGGGATCGGAGGGCACCTGAGATCCGAGGCTTGCAATGGCTTGCTCGACTCGTGCGCGACACTCAGACAGCAGCGACAGGTGCGTCCACAGCGGCACGGCTGCCGCGGTGAGCGCCGCGCCAACGCCGACATCGCCGCTCGGCGAAAAGGCCCAGTCGAGGGCCAGGCGTACGTCGTCGATGTGGGGCCGGTAGGCAGCGAGCCACTCGGCCGTGGGCCGCGTCTCGAACTCCGCCTCGGCACGCTGGAAGAGGTCCCGATAGTACTCGGCGTGACGCCGCGCGACGCGGTCCAATTCGGCGCTCTCGATGAGCTTCTCGCGTGCGTAGGCGCGCGTCGTCTCGAGCAGGCGATAGTGCACGATCGCGCCGCCGACATCCGCCGACAGGAGTGACTTGCCCACCAGGTTCGCGACCGAGTCCGCGACGTCCGCAGCGGGGATGTCGACGCTCCCCGTGACCGCAGTAGCTGCGTCCAGCGTAAAGGCGCCGACGAAGACCCCCAACCGGCGGAGGATCACCCGCTCGGATTCGGAAAGCAGCTCGTAGCTCCAGTCGAGCGTGGCACGCATCGTCTGATGACGGGGCAGCGTGCGGCTGCCGCCCGTGAGCAGCCTGAAGCGGTCGTCCAGGCGCGCGGCCACGCCATCGACACCGAACGCAACGATGCGCGTCGCGGCGAGCTCGATCGCCAGCGGGATCCCGTCGAGGCGCCCGCAAATGGCGGCCATCGCCGCCGCCAGGCGAACGTGGGGTACGTACTCTGGCTCCGCCGCCTGTGCCCGCGAGACGAAGAGCCTGACCGCGCCATACGTGAGCACGTCGTCGATGTCCTGATTGTCTTCCGCCGGCACCGCGAGCGACGGCACCCGATAGACGTACTCCCCGGACGCGCGCAGCGGCTCGCGGCTCGTGGCGAGCAGGGAGGCGGCCGGGCTGGCCCGCAACAGGGCCTCCACGATGCCGGCGGCCGCCTCGATCAGATGCTCGCAATTGTCGATGACGAGCAAGAGCTGTTTGGTGCCCACGGCGGCCGCGATACTGTCGCGCGACACGGTGCCCGCGCCCAGCGTGAGGCCGAGCGCGGTGGCGACGGTGGCGGGGACGAGCTCCGGGCTGGACAGGGGCCCGAGCTCGGCGACGAACACGCCGTCGGGAAATCTCGGGAGAAGGTGTCGGGCGACCTCCAGACCCAGTCGCGTCTTGCCGATGCCCCCGGGGCCGACCAGGGTGACCAACCGATGCTTGGCAACCAGGTCCATGGCGTCTTGGAGCTCGGCCTCCCGGCCGATCAGCCCAGAAACGGTCTCGGGAAGGTTCGTCGCCGGCGAGAGCATCGCCGCGGCGGCCGTGGCCGTCGTCCCGCGGATCTCGCCCGTGAATTGATAGCCACGCCCGGCCACTGTCCGGATGAGGTCGCGATCGGGGCCGAAGACCTTTCGCAGTGCGGAAATCTGCGTCTGGAGGACGTTCTCCTCGACGACCCGGTCGGGCCACACGCGGCTGATGAGGTCGTCCTTGCCGAGGACCGTGCCGTGAGCGTCGATGAGGGCCACCAGCGTATCGAACGCCCGCCCACGCAGCTCGACGGGCCGGCCATCGACCAGCAGCTCGCGGCGATGACGGACGACCTTGAACCGGCCGAATTCAATGGTCGCCGACGTTTCGGGCACCGCAACCATGGCGGCCGATATTGTACCGCCGGGCTTCAGGACCTTTTCATTACGAATCGGGCGGGGGCGAGACTAGCGAAGTGAGGCGAGGAGAGCCTTGGCGGCGATGAGATCGGCGGTTCCGAACCCTTCGGTGAAACGGCGGTAGACGGCCGACAGCAGCACTCGCGCCTGGCTCCCGCGGCGCTGGCCGTGCCAGAGTCTGGCGAGGCTTGTGGCGCCACGCAATTCCCAGGAGAGAGCGTCCTGGCGTTGCGCCCAGTCGATGGACTCCCGGAACAGCGCCTCCGCAGCGAGCGCGGCGTTCGGAGCACCCAGCTGCAGAACGATCTCGCCTTTGATGCGGAGCAACTCGGCAACATACCAGCGGCCGTCGGTGGCCGCGGCGCGCTCGAGCGCCCAGTCGATTGTTGCGAGGCCTTCTGGGGCACCGCCCGCGCGGCACCGGGCTTCGGCCAGCTCGGCGAGAAATGGATCATATCGCGTGTGGAACGGAGTCTTGGAGAGCTCGTCGAGCGTGGCCGACAGCATGTCCAGTCCCCGCACATTATCGCCACGCTTGATCAACAGAACGCTCCTGAAGCAACGACCGTCCGCTCGCCAGAAGGCCAAGCCATGCCGTTCGGAAGATTCGAGCAGCACTGTCACGAAGCGCTCCGCGGCCTCCAGATCGCCGGTCAGTAACGCAACCGAACAGGCACCTTGAGCGAATGCGTTACACAGCGTGACCGCATGGTTCAAGGCGACCGCTTCGTCGACACCTCGCTGGGCGGTCGCGAGCGCCTGATCCGGGTGTCCCTGGAGCCAGAGGATCGTCGCGAGCCTCGACCGTGCCGTGACCCAGGGATCGAACTGGAAGCGGACGATGTATGGCACGTGCACGGAGGGCCGTGGGCCATCGAGCATACGCGCGAGGTGTCGCCTCGCATCCGCCTGTTTGCCGAGAAAATGCAGCGCGAAGCCGATCATCCTGTCACCGACCGGCGAGGCGAGCAGATCGGTCGAATTCGCTGCGACGCGGGAGAAGCGCTCGGCAAGACTCATCGCCTGTCGGACATCGCTCGCGTTCATGCAATGGACCCACAGGCCCCAGAGCGCCCGCAACCGATAGTCGGTGTCTTCCAGGTCGTCAGCGATCTCGAGCGCGCGCGCAAAGGCAGAGTGTGTTTCAGGAACGGCGCCTTTCGTGTACATGAGCGCCGCGCCGAGAGCGGCCAGGAGTTGCATTTCGCGCCTTCGGTCTCGACCCGCGGCGGGTTCGAGGCTGGCGAGCGCTTGGTCCACGCGCCCACGGCACTCCTCCATGAGCGAGAGATGCGTCCACAGCGGCACTGCCGCAATCGTCAGCGCCACGCCGACGGCGGCGTTCCCACTCGGGGAAAACGCCCAGCCCAGGGCCGCTCGCACGTCGTCGATCTGCTTGCCATAGCCGGCCATCCACTCCGTCACGGGCCGCGCCCCCAGCTCTGTGTTGCCACGTTCGAACAGAGCGCTGAAGTACTCTGCGTGGCGCCTGGCGAAGGTCGCCAGCTCACCACTCTCACTGAGCCTTTCGCGGGCATAGGCGCGCGTCGTCTCGAGCAGGCGGTACTGCATGGAGAGCTCGCTGGCAGAGGCCGACACGAGCGACCGGGACACCAGGCCCGCGACGCAGTCTGGCACCTCGGACGCGGGAAGATCATGACTCACCACGACGGCGGTGGCCGCCTCCAGGGAGAAACCTCCGGCGAAGACGGCGAGCCGGCGCAGCGTGATCTGTTCCGGCTCGGATAGGAGCTCGTAGCTCCAGTCGAGCGTCGCACGCAGCGTCTGTTGATGCGGCAGTGCCATGCGCCGGCCACCGGTGAGCAGGTGGAAGCGGTCGCCGAGGCGCGCCGCCACGCCCTCGACCCCGAATGCGGCGACGCGCGCCGCGGCTAGCTCGATCGCGAGCGGGATCCCGTCGAGGTGCCGACAGATCGCCGTCGTCGCCGCCGTGACGCGAATGTCGGGCACGTACCGTGGCTCCGCCGCCCGTGCGCGCGAGACGAAAAGCCGGACCGCGCCATACCTGAGCACGTCGTCGATGTCCTGATTGTCTTCCGCCGGCACCGCGAGCGACGGCACGCGGTAGACGTACTCGCCGGACTCACGCAGCGGCTCGCGGCTCGTGGCGAGCAGGGAGGCGGCCGGGCTGGCCCGCAACAGGGCCTCCACGATGCCGGCGGCCGCGTCGATCAAATGCTCGCAATTGTCGATGACGAGCAAGAGCTGTTTGGTGCCCACGGCGGCCGCGATACTGTCGCGCGACACGGTGCCCGCGCCGAGCGTGAGGCCGAGCGCGGTGGCGACGGTGGCGGGGACGAGCTCCGGGCTGGACAGGGGCCCGAGCTCGGCGACGAACACGCCGTCGGGAAATCTCGGGAGAAGGTGTCGGGCGACCTCCAGGCCCAGTCGCGTCTTGCCGATGCCCCCGGGGCCGACCAGGGTGACCAGCCGATGCTTGGCAACCAGGTCCATGGCGTCTTGGAGCTCGGCCTCCCGGCCGATCAGCTCAGAAACGGTCTCGGGAAGATTCGTCGCCGGCGAGAGCATCGCCGCGGCGGCCGTGGCCGTCGTCCCGCGGATCTCGCCCGTGAATTGATAGCCACGCCCGGCCACTGTCCGGATGAGGTCACGATCGGGGCCGAACGCCTTTCGAAGCGAAGAGATCTGGGCCTGGAGGTTGTTCTCCTCGACGACCCGGTCGGGCCACACGCGGCTGATGAGGTCGTCCTTGCCGAGGACCGTGCCGTGAGCGTCGATGAGGGCCACCAGCGTATCGAACGCCCGTCCGCCCAGCTCGACCGGCCGGCCATCGACCAGCAACTCGCGTCGGTGGCGGACGACCCTAAACCGGCCAAATTCAATGGCTGCCTCATATTCGGGCAGTCCAGCCATGGTGCCTGGATTGTACAGCCGCGGTTCAGGACTTTTCAGAACGAATCAGGCTGCGGCAAAGACTTTTGAGGCGCCGTCTCGTACGGTCGGTCCCACGAGTCACCTCACGATCGGTCGCCAGCACTCAAAGGAGCCGCAGCGTGACGAACCATCCAGCCGGAAGTCCCGGAGTCCAGCGGAACATTCAGGTGTTCCTGAAATCCCTCGCGGCCGGCGGCGGCAAGGCGATGGAGCAAATGACTCCGGCAGAAGCGCGCGCGGCGCTGGTGAGTACCCAGTCGAGGATCGTGGTCGACCTTCGGAAGGCGGACGTCACGGAACAGATAATCAATAGTCACGGCCAGACCGTGAAGCTGGTCGTCGTACGCCCAGCGGGCGCGACGGAGCCACTTCCGGTGTTCATGTTCTTCCACGGCGGAGGCTGGGTGCTCGGGGACTTTCCGACGCACGAACGTCTCGTGCGTGACCTCGTCGCGGGATCGGGCGCGACCGCCGTCTTCGTCGAGTACGATCGCTCGCCCGAGGCTCGATACCCGGTTGCCGTCAATCAGGCCTATGCAGCGACCACGTGGGTCGCCGCCCATGGCAAGGAGATCGGGGTCGATGGCGGGCGATTGGCGGTCGTTGGCAACAGTGTCGGCGGAAACATGGCCGCCGTCGTCGCCTTGATGGCCAAAGACCGGGGCTCGCCGAGCCTCCGGTGTCAGGTGCTCTTGTGGCCGGTGACGAACGCGGCCTTCGACACCGGGTCGTACGACCAATTCGCCGAAGGCCATTTCCTGACCCGGAACATGATGAAGTGGTTCTGGGACAGCTACACGACCGACCCGCGAGAGCGCCAAGACGTCTACGCCTCGCCCTTACAGGCCTCGATCGAGCGGCTCAAGGGCCTTGCGCCGGCGGTCATCCAGACCGCCGAAATGGACGTACTGCGCGACGAAGGCGAAGCCTACGCGCGCAAGCTGGACCAGGCCGGCGTCAACGTGACATCGACGCGCTACAACGGCCTCATTCACGACTACGGCCTCCTCAATCCGATCCGCCACGTTGCCGGCGTTCGCTCGGCGCTGCAGCATGCGTCGGCTGAGTTGAAGAAGCGCCTGCACGGGACCATCGAGGCGGACGGGGAGTGACAGGCATGAGGTTAAGGCGTTTTCACGACGAATCAGGCTCGAAGACGATCCACAGCACGGCTTCGGGAGGACATGATGCCGCCACCTCAAGCGACGCTGCCGATAACCTCTTCCGCCAACATGGACACCGATTCTCTACCGAAAAACTACCGAGCGGTCACGCTTCGGATCTCAGCGGGTCGTATCCTCACCGCTCAGCGCGCAATCCAGGCAGCGTACCCGCGCGCAGGAGGTCCGGTCATGACGCTCGGGATCCTTCACGCCTTGAAAGGCCAACGCAGCGTCGAGGACCTGCTGCGGGCCCTTCCCAGCGCCCTGCGACCGCTGCTGGCCTTCGATCGCGTGAGTCTCGCGTGGGATCGAAGCGTTTCCGGCACGCTTTGGTGGCACGAGCTCGATGCCGAGTGCGCCATCTCGCGCACGGATGACGAGGTCCCTGCTGACCTCACGGCTCTCGGCCTGCTGTCGACCTGCGCGGTGCCTCTGACGACGCCTCACCGGGCGCTGGGAACGCTGGAGATCGCCTCGCGACGCGCCAACGCGTACTCCGACGACGACGTCGACCTGTTGGCCATCGTCGCGGACGCGGTAGCGGTCACGCTCGACAACGCCCTGAGCCATGAGCAGCTGCGCGAGGAGCACGATCGGTTGACCCTCCTGCTCGAGCTCACGAATTCGCTGGTGTCGAACCTCGAGCTGCGCGACGTCCTGACCGCGGTGATGAGGAGTGCGCGGCGGATCATGCGGTCCGACTCGGCGGTTGTCGCGCTGCCGGACGCCGACGCCGGCCATCTCCGTGCCTACGCTCTGGACATCCAGGATGGCGGCGACCTCCTGCAGGAGGGCGAGCTGATTGACGCGCAGGGCACGATCGCCGCGCAGGTGTTCCGGACCGGAAAGCCGTGGGTCGGCAGGATAGAAGACGTTCTCGAGAGCGGGCTCGAGGTCAATCCGAAGTGGCTCGAGCTCGGGTTCAAGGTCGGCTGCGTGCTTCCGCTCGCGAGCCGGCACCGCATCCTCGGCACGCTCGGACTCCGCCGCCGCGACGACACGATGTACACGGACGACGAAGTCAATTTCCTGATTCAGGTCGCCAATCAAATCGCGGTCGCCGTGGAGAACGCCCTGGCCTATGGCGAGATTCGCAGCCTGAAGGACAAGCTCGCCGAGGAACGAGTCTATCTGCGGGACGAAGTTCGGACCGAGCGAAACTTCGAAGAAGTCGTCGGCAAGAGCACGGTGCTGCGCCGCGTGCTACGGAATGTCGAGACCGTGGCGCCCACCGATTCGACGGTGCTGATCTACGGCGAGACGGGGACGGGGAAAGAGCTGATTGCGCGCGCGATTCACAACCTGAGCCCGCGGCGCTCGAAGGCTTTCGTCAAGCTGAACTGCGCCGCGATCCCGACGGGATTGCTGGAGAGCGAGCTGTTCGGCCACGAGAAGGGCGCCTTCACCGGGGCCATCGCGCAGCGCATCGGCCGCTTCGAGCTGGCCGACGGCGGGACGATCTTCCTGGACGAGGTCGGCGAGATTCCCCTCGATCTCCAGACGAAGCTCCTCCGCGTGCTGCAGGAGCGGGAGTTCGAGAGATTGGGAAGCGGCCGCACGCTCCGCACGGACGCTCGACTGATCGCGGCCACGAACCGTGATCTCGCGGCGCTCGTCGAGGAGAAGAGATTTCGGGCCGACCTGTTCTATCGTCTCAATGTCTTTCCCGTTCACATGCCGCCCCTGCACGAGCGTCCGGAAGACATTCCCTTGCTCGTGCGGCATTTCGTCGAACATTACGCTCGGCGGATGAAGCGGGCGATCGAAACGATCCCGTCGGAGACGATGGAGGTGTTGACGCGCTATCGCTGGCCGGGGAACGTGCGAGAGCTGCAGAATCTGATGGAACGCGCGGTCATCCTGTCGCCCGGGCCGGTTCTGCACGTTCCCCTCGGCGATCTCGACGTGCGGGCGACTGGCGGCCAGCCCCGTGGACCGGCGCAGACGCTGGAGGAGGCGGAGCGCGCTCACATCGTCGCGACCCTGACGGACACCAACTGGGTCGTCGCCGGCGCGCGCGGTGCGGCCGTTCGCCTGGGCATGAACCGATCCACCCTGCAATTCCGGATGAAGAAGCTTGGCATCATGCGCCCGAAGATGTAGCCGGTGCCAATCTTCTGGCCGAGAACACCATGATGACCGCCTCTCTCAGCTCTCGACGACCGATGGCGAGCGTGGCCGCGGCGGCGGCGGCGATGCTCCTGGTCTGCGGCGCGCAAGCCGCTTCCGCGCAGGAGTCGCGCCCGGAACCGCCGCCCGCCACGGCCATACCCGAGCGGTTCAGCCGTCAGGTCGCCCCGACGCCGAGCACATACTGGCGATCCCCTGACCTCCGCGACTACGTCGGGGTGCTCAAATCGACCGAGGCCCCCCGCATCGATTCGAACAAGCGTTACGAACTGCCGGAGTTGATCGACCTCGCGCAACGCGTGAATCCCGAGACACGCGTGGCGTGGGAAGGGGCCCGCCGGGCCGCGCTCGCCGTCGGCCTCGTGGAAAGCGAATACTTTCCGGTGCTTGCGATCGCGGCTCTGGGCGGCTACAAGAGTGTGGGAGTTCCCCTCCCGAAGAACCTCGTCTCCGACGGCTTCTTCCGCTTCGACCTGGCCCAGGCGGTTCCCAGCTTGAATCTGCGCTGGCTGCTGCTCGATTTCGGGCGTCGCGGGAGCGCTCGGGACGCCGCGAAGGAGCGTCTCCTGGCCGCGAACCTCGGGTTCAACCGCAAGCACCAGCAGGTTGTCTTCGCCGTGCAGCGCGCTTTCTACGGTCTTACCAGCATCCGCGCCCGGATCGCGGTCGCTCAGAGCTCACTCGACGCCGCCCGCGCGGTGCAGGAGGCGACGGAGAGCCGGCTGACAAGCGGGCTCGCCACTCGCCCCGAGCTCGCCCTCGCGCGGCAGCAGGCGGCGCAGGCCATGTTCGAGTTGGAGGAGGTGATCGCGAAGGAGCGAGACGCGCAGGTGACTCTTGCGGAGAGTATCGGCATCACGCCGCCGACGCCGATCCAGCTCACGGATTTTTCGGCGCTGCCCCCACGCGCCGCGCTCCAGGACTCGGTCGAGAAGACCATCGATCGCGCGCTCGAGCAGAGGCCGGACCTTATCGCTCGGGTGGCCGCGCTGCGCGCGTCCGAGGCCGAGGTCCGCCGGGCGCGCGCCGCGTACTGGCCGACGCTGTCGATGGTCGGAGACGTCGGCGCGATCCTGGGCAGCGCGCGGGTCACCGCGGATGGACGGTCCACCGGGTGGTTTGGCGCGACCCAGCCCAGCTACGGCATCGGGTTGGCGCTCGAGTGGGAACTCTTCGACGGCGGCGCGCGTCAGCGTCGGGTCGAGCTGGCCGAGGCGGCGCGCCGGACCGCCGAGGACGAGATCACCGCGACGCGTGACCGCGCCGTCAGCGAAGTCTGGAAGGCGTACACGGACGTCAAGCTCGCCTTCCGGCGCCTCGACGTCGCCGCTGCCTTGGTGGAAGCCTCGCAACAGTCCTACGAGGACTCGCTTGCGTCGTATCGTCTGGGGCTTGGCACGCTCACTGAGCTCCTCGCCGCCCGCCGGGAGTTGAGCCGCGCGCGGTTCGTGGAGCTTGACACGAAGGTCCAGCTGCTGGATTCTACGGCGGCGCTCGCGTTCACCACGGGCGAGACCTCGGACGCCCGCTCGGCGCCGGATCGATAGGTGAGGAACGCCATGGGACCGCAAATCAACGTCATCGGCTCGTTCTTCCCCTCGTGGATGCTCTGCGCCGCGATCGGGATCGTTGTGGCCGTGCTCGCGCGACACCTCTTCCTCCGGTTGGGCGTGGACCCCTACCTCGGCCCGCGAGCGCTCGTGTATGCGAGCCTCGCGCTTCTCGTCACCCTCGTTCTCTGGGTGGGGCTGTTCAGGATCTAGCCGATGGAGCCACGCGGCGGCGTCGCGGATCCCGGAGCACGGCGTGTGGCGGGCCGGCTGCTCGGCGGCCTGATCATCGTCGGCGCCGCCGTCGCCGTCGTTGTCACGTTGCTGCAGTGGAGCACACGACCGCAGACGGACGACGCGACAGTGCGGGCCAACTTCGTGGGTATCGCACCCCAGGTGAGCGGTCACATCGTCGAGCTGCATGTCCGGGACAACCAGCAGGTCCACGAAGGCGACGTGCTCTTCATCGTCGACCCGCGGCCGTACGAGATCGCCCTCGCTCGCACGCGGGCCGCCCTCGCGCTGACACGCAAGGAGGTCGAGGGCCTGCGGAAGGGCGTCTCCACTGCCGATGCCGGTGTCGCGCGCGCGGCCGCGCAGCTCAACGCCTCGGCGGCGGACGTCGTGCGCCGGGAGGCGGATCCTGTCGCCGCGGACGCGGAAATCGCTCGCCTGGACGCGCAGCGAGTCGCCTCGGAGGCCACGCTGCAGCGGGCCAAAGCCGAGCTCCGGCATGCCGAGGACCACCTCGCGCGTCTCGAGCCGCTGCTGCCCCAGAAATTCGTGACCGAGGACCGCGTGGACGAGGCCCGCACGCGGCGAATCTCTGCGGCGATGACCGCCGAGCAGGCGCGAACCTCGGTGCTGGCGGCCGACGCCGCGCTCGAGGAAGCTCGCGCGAGAAAGCAGGCTGCCCTGGCAACGCTGGCGGCGACGCGCGCTCAGCATCTCGCGACCGAGGCCGCACTGCAGCAGTCCAAGAGCGAACGAGGGCGGGCGGAGGACGCGGTCGGCCAGGTCGCGGACATGAACGCTCGCGTCGCTGCGTCGGAGGCCGCCGTGCACGCTGCCGAGCTGGACCTCGAGTACACGCGCGTGCGCGCGCCGTTCAGTGGCCGGGTGGTCAACCTCAATATTTCGACCGGCGCCTTCGCGCGAAGCGGCGCGGAGGTGTTCACGCTCGTCGATACCGGCACCTGGTACGTGATGGCGAACTTCCGGGAGACGCAGCTGCGCCATATTCCCGCGGGGGCGCCCGTCGATCTCTACTTGCAATCGCACCCCGGGCGGCATTTCCGAGGGACGGTCGTCGGGCTCGGCTGGGCCGTGCTGCCCGAGAACGGGACGAGCGTCAATGGACTGCCCCGTGTCGAGCGCTCGCTCGACTGGATCCGGCTTGCGGCGCGCTTCCCGGTGCGCATCAAGGTCGAAAATCCAGACGAATCCTTCCGCATCGGCGCCTCGGCGGTCGCAACCGTGCACGGCTCGCCCAAGAGCGAGAGCCGTTGACCGCGGCCGCGTTCGTCGGGTTCCTGCGCCGGGAACTTGCGCCCACACCCGGACGTGGCAGCGCGACCTTCCGGCTGACGCTGGCCTGCCTGATTGCCACCATCCCGATCCTGACCCATCGCATCCCGCACGCGCTCATCGTGATGATCGTCATGTATCTCATCACTCAGGAGGACACGGCCGCGACGCTGCTCGGCTCCATTCTCGCCGTCGCCGGCGTCACGCTCGGCCTGAGCGCGGCGCTGCTCGCCTGGATGGTGGCCCTCGATATCGCCTGGCTGCGCATCGCGTGCTTCATCGCCTTCTTCTTCGTCGGATTGTTCCTCAAGCGCGTGCTGGTGGTTGGCGCGCTCGGGTCCGCGATCGGCGTGCCGGCCGCTCTCGTGATGATTCTTCCGGACGTGGCGCCGCTGGGGCCGGAGAGTCTCGTCGAGTTCGTGCTCTGGATCTGGTTGTGTGTGACGCTCGGGCTCACCGTCAACCTCGGCGTCCAGCTCCTCCTTGCGCCGGGGGACCCGCTGACGCTGCTGCAGCGCGAGCTCGACACGAGGCTGCGAGTCGTCGAGAACACCGTACGCGAGCTGGCCGGCGCGGGCGACGTCGCGCCGGCGGCGCCCGCGATGTCACTCGACGCACTCGCCACGGCGGGAATGTCGCGGCTACTCGCACTGCTCAAGACCGCCTCGCTCACGAACGCTCGGGCCCGACAACGGCACGAGGCGTTCGCAACGGCCATCACGCTCGTCGACCGACTGGTGACCGGCGCCGGCGCGCTCCGCCTCCTCGTGTCGTCGACGTCGAGCGCGCCGCTGCGTGAGCCGCTCGTGCGTGTGGCGGACTCCTGCGCCCGCGCACGACAGGCGCTCGCCGAACACCGGTGGCCCCCGTCGGCGGAGAGGGCCGCTCTCCCAAGGTCCGTCGATGGCGTGGCCACGCCGCCACCGCTGGCTGACATGGAGCGCACACTCGAGCAGCTCTCGGTCACAGCCCGCGTCGAATCCCCGAGGCCGGCGACGAAAGAGACGGGGCCGCATCTCCTGCTGCCCGACGCCACCACGAATCCCGAGTACGTGCGGTTCGCCGTCAAGGGCGCGCTGGCGGCGCTGATCTGCTACGTCCTCTTCATCGGCTTCGACTATCCGGGGATCTACACCTCCGTGATCACCTGCTTCGTCGTCTCGCTGTCGACCATCGGGTCGAGCAACCAGAAGGGGCTCCTGCGTTTCGGGGGGGCAGCGGTCGGCGGTGTGATGGGCCTGGTCGCCCTCGTGTACGTGTTTCCGAACGTCGACGGTCTCGGAGGGTTCTGGCTCGTCTTCGCGGCGGGCACCGCGGTGGCGGCGTGGATCAACTTCGGTTCGCCTCGGATCTCCTATGGCGGGTATCAGACCGGGCTCGCGTTCTACAAAGCGACGCTCCAGACCCTTGGGCCCGCGGTCAGTGCGACTGTCGTTCGTGACCGGCTCATCGGGGTCGCCTTCGGCCTGACCGTGTTCGGCCTCGTGGAGCACGTTCTGTGGCCAGTTCGGGCCGCGGATCGAATGCACGCGCGGCTGGCCGATGTGTTTCGCTCGCTTGCCGCCTTCGCCCGCGTGGCCTCACGACTGCGGGACGATGGGGGCGGGGTGGATGCGCGGCGCCAGTTGGTCTCGCAGCAAGTGACGGACGTGCAGGGGTTCATCGAGTCGTCGAAGTTCGAGCCGGGCGCGGGCGCTGACGATGCGCAGGCCGTCGAGCGGCTGACCGCCGATGCCCAGACAATTTTTCTAGTCCTGCTGGCAATCGCTCGCGACGCCGAGTCGGCCGCCATGTACCCGGAGGTCGCGCGGGCGGCAGCGATCCGGGTCGACGAGGACGCGGCTGCGATTCTCGACGGGCTCGCGGATCGCGTCCAACACGGCGGAGCGACACCCGCGATGACCGGCGATGGCTCGCTGCGTGCGTTCGAGCGGTCGATCGCCGCGCAGGTCGACGCGGTCGGCGAGGAGGCGACCCACGCGGGGACGCTCTCGCTGTACCGCGAGCTCGCCGTCGCCGTGAATCGCGTCGCCACGAGCGGCACACTCGCGGTCCAGGCGGCCGCGGCATGAACGAGACCGAGACGATGACGCCATCCGCCGAGTTTCGGTTTACCAGCACAGACGGGGTGCGCGTCGCGTGCGCCCGGTGGGATGCGCGCACCTCCGTGCGCGGGACGGTCCAGATCGCGCACGGCATGGGTGAGCACATCGGGCGATACGTCGGCCTGATCGAAGCTCTGGTCGGAGCGGGCTTGACGGTGTACGGAAACGATCACCGCGGACACGGCCGCACCGCGGCGCAACAATACGTGCTCGACCATAGCCGCGAGATCGACGGACTCGCGCGTCTGGCAAGCGCGGCGCCGCCAGGAGAGAACCTCCTCAACGCGCCCTTCGAACCGGCGCGGACTCCGTTCGAGTGGTTGAGCCGCGATACCGCGGTTGTCGATGCGTTCATCGACGACCCGCTGTGTTTTGCCCAGCTTCAGCCGGCGGCCTTTGGATCGTTTCTCGGGGCCGCGCCCCGACTGTGCGATCCGGCCAGCCTCGGCAAGATTCGCCGAGACCTACCGATCTATCTGTTCTCGGGCAGCGATGATCCCGCGGGCCAGCAACTCGATGGCGTGAAGGTGCTGATAGAGCGCTATCAGAATGCAGGCCTCAACAGCATCTCCCACGATTTCTATCGCGGTGGACGACACGAAATGCTCAACGAGATCAACCGCGACGATGTCCGGGCACGCCTGGTTGGATGGATCTCAACCGTCCTGGAACAAAGGAAGAGTCGGCAACTCGGCGAAGCGGAGGAGCGACGATGACGACGTCCAAGCATTTGTGGGCTGTTGGGTACGACGACATGGAGCGCGCCAATCACGTCCGCGAGGAAATCATCCGCCTGGGGTGGGTTGAGAACCGTCTGATCCTCGAGGACGTGGCGGTGGTCGTGCGGCATCTCGATGGCTCGTTCACGATCAACCGCGAGCGGTTCCCCGCCGCCTCGAACATCGTCGGCTGGTCCGCGGTGGGCTTCCTCGCGGGTCTGGTGCTCGGCGTGCCGCTCGTCGGCGCGGCGATCGGCGCCGCGGTCGGGGGCGCCGGCACGACTAGGGTCTTGATCTCGGCCGGGATCGGCGGCGACTTTGTCAAAGAGGTGCAGGCGCTGATGAAACCCGGGACGTCCGCCGTCTTCGTGCTAGACAGCGAAGGCGACATGGACGTGATCCTGCACGGGATTCGCGGCATGGGCGGGACGGTGTTGAAGACCAACGTGGACGTGGAGCGGGCACGGCTGATCCAGTCCACCCTGTCGCCGCGTTCGGTCTAAACGGGTAGAGCGTGCGACAAGCAGTGGGTCCCGATCTCAAGGGACGGCGCCCCGGGAGCGCCGTGGCCACCACGAGGCGCAGGGAGTCGATGACCCCGGCGGCCCGGCCGGCGTCGCCCACGAATGGGCGCGTCCCGGTGGTACGAAGCGTGAAACGTCGCAGCGGCAAGCGGCACCGCCGTGTGACTGTTGCTTCACTCGCATGGTCCTGAGCATGTTGCCTGGTACTTCGGCCTCACCGCGCATTCAATCCCGGCGGTGAGCGCCCCATGCCAACCGGTGAGCAAGTGCTGGCCGGCAGCACGATGGCGTGGCACCTCGGTGCCCTCGAGTCCAGCAGGCGCGCTAAGTGACTGTCTCCGCAGCAAACGCGCAGCGGTCGGTGGTCGCAGCGTTTGGCATGACCGTTGCCCCGGCTTCCCATTGTGACCAGTACCACCACCAGCGTCGCCACTCCGACGTTGGCCGTCCGGCGCGCTGGGCCGGACGGCGTGGTGTGGGAATTCGCCGGTGCCTGGCTGAGCGAATGCGGACTGCCTGAACGCGTCGACGCACTGGACGAATTGCGCTCGGGCGCCGTCCGTCACGTTGCATTCGCGTCCGATCGGATCACCGCGTGGGATTCGGGGCTCGTCACGTTCGTGCTCAAGCTACTCGGCGAGGTGGCCGCGTTGGGCGTCGCCGCGGACCGCGCCGGGCTCCCCGACGGCGTTCAGCGGCTGGTCGCCCTGGCCGAGGCCGTCCCCGAGCGGCAGACTGGGCGCACCGGCGAGCGGCCGCCATGGCTGGCGCGGATCGGCGCGAGCACGATCGCGACGGCGACGGCTCTCGCCACCGAACTCACGTTCCTCGGCGAGAGCCTGCTGGCGCTCGCGGCGTTGCTTCGCGGCCGCGCGCGGTTTCGTGTCTCCGATCTCTTCCTCGTCATCCAGGACTGCGGCCCGCGCGCGCTCGGCATCGTGACGCTGATCAGCTTCCTGATCGGACTGATCCTGGCCTTCGTCGGTGCCGTCCAGCTCCAGCAGTTTGGGGCGTCGATCTTCGTGGCCAACCTGGTCGCCATCGCGATGACGCGCGAGATCGGTTGCATCATGACGGCCATCGTCATGTCGGGCCGAACCGGCGCCGCGTTCGCGGCCCAGCTCGGCACGATGAACACGAACCAGGAGATCGACGCGCTGTCCACGCTCGGCATCTCGCCGATGGAGTTCCTGGTGCTGCCGCGGATGCTCGCGCTCATCGGCATGATGCCGCTGCTGACCGTCTACTCGGACCTGGTGGGCATCCTTGGGGGCGCCGTGGTCGGCATCGGCATGCTGGGTCTGGGTCCAATCCAGTACCTCGAGCAGACCCGCGACGCCGTGCACGTGAGCGACTTCCTGATCGGCATCGCCAAGAGCGCGGTGTTCGGGGTAGTGGTGGCGCTTGCCGGCTGTCTGCGCGGGATGCAGTCGGGGCGCAGCGCCGCCGCCGTCGGCCTGGCGGCGACCTCCGCGGTCGTGACGTCGATCGTCCTCCTCATCGTCCTCGACGGGATGTTCGCGGTGATCCTCAATGTCCTCGGCTTCTAACCCGGCCCCGCGCATTCACGTGAGCGGTTTGACGATGGCGTACGGGAGCTTCGTGATCCAGCGCGACCTGGACTTTGTCGTCGAGCGGGGCGAGGTGTTCGTCATCATGGGCGGCAGTGGGTGCGGCAAGAGCACACTGCTCAATCACATGGTCGGCCTCAAGCACCCGGCGCGGGGTGACGTGGTCTACGACGGCGAGAGCTTCTGGGGCTCGCCATCCGAGGCGCGGGACGGCTTGCGGCGGCGGCTGGGCGTGTCGTTCCAGGCCGGGGCGCTCTGGAGCTCGATGACCCTGGCGGAGAACGTCGGGCTGCCGCTGCAGACGTTCACGCGGCTGCCGGCAGGGCAGATCCGCGAGATCGTGGCACTCAAGCTCGCGCTGGTGGGGCTGGCCGGCTACGAGGAGTTCTATCCGTCCGAGGTCAGCGGCGGGATGCTCAAGCGGGCCGGCGTGGCGCGCGCCATGGCGCTCGACCCGGATATCCTGTTCTTCGACGAGCCGTCGGCTGGGCTCGATCCGATCAGCTCGCGCCGGCTCGACGACCTCATCCTGGAATTGCGCGACAGCCTGGGCGCCACGATGGTGGTCGTTACGCACGAGCTGGCGAGCATCTTCACCATCGCCGACAACGCCGTGTTCCTCGACGCCGAGACCCGCACCATGATCGCCTATGGCAATCCCAAGACGCTGCGCGACGAGTGCCCGAACCCCACGGTGCGGACCTTCCTGCGGCGTGGCGCGGCGGAGACCGCGGCAGGAGGTGCGGCTGTATGAGTGTGCGCGCGAATCCGACCGTCATCGGTGCGTTCGTCCTCGGCGCCACGATCGTGCTCGTGGCCGGCCTCCTGTTCTGGGGCGGCACCGGAATGTTCAGGACCAAGTATCGCTACGTGATGTACTTCGAAACCGCCGTCACCGGCCTCCAAAAGGGGGCGCCGGTCGTGGTGCGCGGCGTCCGGATCGGCGACGTGACGGACGTCCAAGTCCACTGGGGCACGTCGCTCGTGAAGGTCTATGTCGCGCTCGACCCGGCCGTGCTCAAAGGTGTCACGCCCGCCAGCGTCGACGCCGGGATCCGGAGCGCGATCAAGGAACGCGGCCTGCGCGCGCAGCTCCGGACGCAGAGCTTCGTGACCGGCGTCCTCTACGTCGCGCTCGACGACTTTCCCGGCACGCCGGTCGTGCTGCGCGGCTTCGACACGGAGGTGCCGGAGCTGCCCACCGTCCCGACCGACGTCGAGAAGTGGACGGCAAAGATCGAGAAGATCGCGGACGCGCTGGGGGTGCTGCCGCTCGACGAGATCGGGCGCTCCGTGATCGCGACGCTCGACGAGGCGCGGCGACTCCTCAAGTCGCCAGAAATCGCCAGCTCGTTGAAAAGCCTTGACGTGATTCTCGCCGAGACCCACGGGCTCGTCCAGAAGATGGACACTCTCGCGACGAACGTGAACAGCCAGGTCGACCCGCTTTCCACCGACGCCCAGGCCGCCCTCGTGTCCGCCCAGGCCGCGCTCGCTCAGGTGCCGGCGCTCGTGCAGGACGTCCGACGGGTCGTCGCGAAGCTCGATGCGCACGCCGAGCCGCTGCTCACGTCGCTGGAGAAGACTTCGGATACCGCTGGCGCCACCCTGAAGCGCGCACAGGTGACCTTGGGCGGCGTGGACGGAACGCTCAGCCAGGATTCCGCGCTCGGCTACGAGCTCGGCAAGGCCCTGCTCGAGGTTCGCGAAACCGTACGGGCCCTCGGATCGCTGGCCGACTTCCTGGAGCGGAATCCGGATGCGCTGGTCTACGGCATCCGCCGTCCCGCCCAAAACGGCCGATGATACGCCATCACGCGGGCCGCGCCGCAGCGCTGCTCCTCACCGCCGGCGCACTGGCCCTGGTTGGCTGCGCGGCGGTCGCGGACGCGACCCGGTACTATGTGCTCTCGTCGACAACCGCGGCGCCGGGCGACTCCGCGCCCACCGCCGTCTCGAGCGCCGGCGTGGGCATCGGTCCGGTGCTGGTGCCCAGCTACCTCAATCGGGCGCAGATCGTCACCCGCGGCGCCAACGACGTCGTCGAGATCTCGACGTACCACCGCTGGGCCGAGCCGCTGGAGAGCGGCATCGCGCAGGTGCTGGCCGACGACCTCGCGATGCAGATCGGCACCGAGCGGATCGCGGTGTTTCCGTGGCGCGGCCGGATTGCCCACGCGCTCGACTACCAAGTGGTCGTCGTGGTGCTGCGGTTCGAAGGCGCGCCGGGCCATCGGGTCACGCTCGACGCGCGCTGGCGCCTCGTCGGCCAGGACGGCCAGGAGCTCGCGCTCAAGCGCTCCACGATCGATGAGCCGGTCGCCGGGGACGGCTATCAGTCGCTCGTCCTGGGGATGAACCGGGTCCTCGGCACTCTGGCGCGTGAGATCGCGGCCGAGATCCGGTCGCGCGCCGACGCGCGGGCTTCCGGGAGATGATAGCGTCCCAGAAGTCCACTTGCCGAAGCTCGACGGCGGTGCCAATTTACGCGGGAGAGGAGACATGCTGAGGATTACGGTTCAGCCGGAGCCAGACCGAATCCGCCTGAAGCTCGAAGGCGATCTTTCGGGGACGTGGGTCACCGAGGTGGAAGAATCCTGGCTCGCGACCGACTCGATCCGCGGCGATCGCCCCCTCTACCTCGACTTGACGGACGTCATGCATGTCGACCGGGCGGGAAGGTACCTTCTCGGTCTCATGCGGTGCGGCGGCGCTCACCTGATTGCCTCGGGAACTCAGATGACGGAGCTGGTACGAACGATGAAAGACAAATGGCCAGGTCCGGAGACACCACAATGAGGAGATCTAAGGGGAACGTTCTTGAGGTGCTCTTTGCTCGCTCCCGGTGGGCGGTCTTGCTGGTCACGCCGAGCCTCGATGCGCCAGTGTAGGAAAACTACTGGCGAAATCCAGGCTCCAAGAGCGTCCGAATCCCGCCGGGGTCACCACCGAACTATCGATCTCTGAGGTTTCGCGCCCGACTCTACGTCGCGCGTGTCAGCGTAGAACGCCGACAAGGACGAGGGATTCCGAAAGCTCTATCGCCGCTTCTCCGTGTGAGCCGGGCCGGCTTTCGTCGTCTTCGACCGGACCGGCAAGCGACTGATCCGCCGGCAGCCGGCGTCGTCGCTCCGGGCGCGCCTGCACACGCTGGTGGAGGAGCCGGGGCCCACGGCGCATCACGAGCCACGTCCTGGCCAAAACCCGAGGCCGATTGGGCCGAGCCCGTACAGAAGGAGCGGCACGCTCAGACCGTCGCGCCGACTGTCACTCTGGTGACCGCGCCAGACCATCCCTGGCGGAGACGCCAGAGCCGGGGGCCCTGGTCGAAGCCCGCGCTCGCACCGTCACGAATCCTGCCTCCTCTGCGATTTCGCTCGCGCCTCTGCGATTTCGCGCGGTTGTCGCATGAGGTCATCCGATCGCGCTCGACGCCGTTCACGCTCGTCTCTACTGAAAATGTTTGGCACTTCAATTGCTCCACAGCCCGCAACGCCCAAGTCCACCGGCGAGGCCCGAAGACACGTTCGGCAACTGAACGAGATATTCATCCACAGGTGCTGAGGGAAAGGACCGGGAAACTCTTTCTCCGTGGACGACCAGAGCGGGTCAAGGGGACGGGCAAAACAGAAGGGAGGTGACAACCATGAAGAAGCTGCTGTTGGTCATGTTCCTGATCGCGCTTGCCACGCCGATGTTCGGGAGAGTCCTTCCTGGACTTGGCCTAGCGACCGCCTACGCGCAGGACGATGACGACCAGGGGGACGACGACCAGGGTGAGGACAACGACGAGCAGTAAGGCGTTGGACTGATCACCCACCGGGGCGCCGGGGCCACTCCCGGCGTCCCGGGGACTGTCTTGACCCGCGGGAAGGTCAGGGGGCTGAGTGCCGGTTCGATGGCGTTGCCACCAGGATATCATTGTGGCAGCTATGGCCCGGGTGGCGACGAACGTCAGACTCGATGCGGCCCAACTCCACCGGCTCAGGCGATTGGCCTTGGAGCGCGGCGTCAGCCTGTCGACTCTCTTCCAGGAGCTGATCGCCGATTACTTGGTTCGGGTCAGCACCCTCACGGGCCGAGACTGGCGCGGCGATCCCTTCTTCCAGGTCGGTCGGCGGCCCGGTCGTTCGGGGCAGGCGGGCGCCGCCGAGGAGCACGACCGCCATCTCTATCGAGCGCGGCGCTGAGTCCCTGCCCCGAGTCTTCGTCGACACCTGGCCAGTCTCGTCGTCCACGTCGTCCGCTCATGCCGAGCCCCGCTGCGCCAGTGCAGGGAAGTTACTGGTGAAATCCAGGCTCCAAGAGCGTCCGAACCCCGTCGGCGCGGTCGCGCGCAGGGCTTCCCTGGCACCGATCCACCGCCAGGGCTACGTGCCGATATCTTCCGCCCACAAGGAAGGGTGGGCTCGAATGAACTGCGTCATGAGCTCCTGGCATCGAGGGTCCTGAAGCACGTCCACCGCCACCCCACGGCTGCGAAGCAGGTCTTCCTCGCCAAGAAACGTTCGATTTTCGCCCACCACCACACGCGGAATGCCGTAGAGGAGAATCGCACCGCTACACATCGCGCATGGCGAGAGCGTGGTGTAAATGGTGCAGTCGCGATAGACGCGGGCCGGCTGACGACCGGCATTCTCGAGCGCGTCCATCTCACCGTGCAGGACGACACTGCCTTGCTGCACCCGCCGGTTGTGGCCACGACCAAGAATCCGTCCGTTGTGAACGAGCGCCGAGCCGATCGGAATGCCGCTCTCGGCGAGACCCAGCTCTGCTTCTTGGATCGCCGCGCGCAAGAATTCGTCCATCGAGCGCTCCTGTCGGTGGCG
>Ga0209378_1000299_pt1 | contig 37082 bp, 44 predicted proteins | sample GraSoiAngelo_156_FD_186170 | JGI IMG/M metagenome (GOLD analysis project Ga0209378, IMG submission 186170) | Grasslands soil microbial communities from the Angelo Coastal Reserve, California, USA - 14_1009_13_40cm (SPAdes) (version 2) | ecosystem: Environmental > Terrestrial > Soil > Grasslands ...
CTCGCATCGGCGTTCGAGTCCGCCCAGAGCGTCGCGCTCGCGAACTTCGGGAACCCGGACCTGTTCCTGGAGAAATACCTCCTTCGGGCCCGGCATGTCGAGGTGCAGGTGTTGCTCGACTCGAGGGACGGCGTGGGGTTCGTCGAGCGGGAGTGCAGCGTTCAGCGACGCCATCAGAAGCTCGTCGAGGAGACCCCGTCTCCGGCGGTCGGCCGCACCCTCCGCGCCCGTCTGATCGACACGGCGGTCCGGGCGCTGCGCGCCCTCCGGTATCGCAACGCAGGCACGGTCGAGTTCCTGCTCCACGACGGCCGCTTCACCTTCAACGAGGTCAACGCGCGGCTCCAGGTCGAGCACCCGATCACGGAGATGGTCACGGGCGTGGACCTCGTGAGGCAGCAGATTCGGATTGCGGCGGGGGACGGCCCCGAGGTCTCCCAGTCCGAACTCACACGCCATGGGCACGCGATCGAGTGTCGGGTGAACGCAGAGGATCCAATCCGCAATTTCCTCCCGTCGCCAGGTCGCGTCGTCGGGTATCGGGAACCAACCGGCCCGGGCGTCCGGGTTGACAGCGGCGTTGCGGGGAGTTCGGTCGTCCCGCCGTACTATGACCCGCTCATCGCAAAACTCGTCGTCCAGGGCCGGGACCGCCGGCACGCCATCGAACGGATCCGGCGGTGCGTCGACGCGTACGAGATTCGGGGAGTCTACACGAACCTTCCGTTCCATCGCGCCCTCCTCCAGACGCGAGCGTTCGTCCGCGGGGATTTGTGGACGACGATGGTCGCGGACTTGCGTATCGCCGCTCGTCTCCGGAGCCGCGGTCCGTGGCAGGAACGGATCGCCGCGATCGCCGCCGCCCTCGTCGCGAGCGGTCGGGTCGCCCGGGGGCCCACGTTCCCGCTCCAGAGACCTTCGGTCGCGAAGTGGGCCGTTGCGGGGCGACCGCAACCGTTCGCGGGAGGTGGCCATGCGGTTTCGCCTCGACGTCGATGGTGAGCGTCGCGAGATTGACGTCGAACGGAGTGCCGCAGGGTTCGCCATTCGAATCGACGGCGCAGTGTATCGGGTTCGCACCCGGTCGACCGCCGAATTCGTAGACGTTCGAATCGGGACGAAGCGGTTTCGCGTCCGCCTCCAAGGAAATGAAGCGATCCTGGAGGACGGAGTCCACCGTTTGCGCATTGAGGATGTCTCCGAGGATCGAGCGGATGTTGTCGAAGGTCGCCCAACCGAGACGGGCGCCGTCGTGGACGTTCGCTCCTCGATGCCCGGACGGGTGGTCCGGGTCGCGGTCGCGGTTGGCGCTCACGTCGACCGGGGCCAGACGCTGGTGGTCCTGGAGGCGATGAAGATGCAGAACGAGATCCCGTCCCCCGGGGACGGCGTGGTGCGGGAGGTCGCGGTCGCGGAGGGCGAGATCGTCACCGCGGACCGGGTCGTCGCGTCGATCGAGCTTCGCGGATCGTCGGCGTCGTGAGGAGATGCCGGAGCCGCTCCTTCTTCGATCGCAGGTAGCGGACGTTCGTAGCCGTGGCCGGGATCTGCAGGGGGATCCGTTTCGTCACGCGGACGCCGTACGCGCGGAGCTCCTCGATCTTCGCGGGGTTGTTCGTCATCAACTGGATTGACGTGACCCCGAGGACGCGGAGCATGCACGCGGCACACTTGTAGCTCCGGAGATCCGCGGGGAACCCGAGGACCCGATTCGCATCGACCGTGTCGAGGCCGTGGTCCTGGAGGTGGTACGCCGCGACCTTGTTGACGATCCCGATGCCCCGTCCCTCCTGGGCGAGGTACAACAGGATGCCTTGCGAGGCGCGCCCGAGTCGCTTCATCGCGGCATCGAGTTGCTGACCGCAGTCGCATCGCTCCGATCCGAAGACATCGCCCGTCACACATTCGGAGTGGAGGCGTACGAGGACCTCGCGCTTCCCCGCGACCTTCCCTTTCACGAGCGCGACGTGTTCCTCGCCCGTGAAGGGGCAGACGAAGGCGTGGATCCGGAAGTTCCCGTACCGGGTCGGGAGCCGGGCCTGACTTCCGAGGAGGATGTTGTCGCAGAGTTCGCCGTCAAGGCGCGTCATGGCCGGCGGTTCCGACGGTTCCGGCGTATATAAGAATGCAGGTAAGAACCAGCAACGCGGTTCTGTCGGCTCGGATGCCGCGGGCGAATTCAATCCGCCAGATAGGCCGCGATCAACGCCGGCGCGGCCCCGATCGCGGTGGCGGTCTCGAGGGAGAGGCCGCGACTTGTGAGATCGAAGTGGTAGCGGCCCAAGGGGTACACGTCGCGGTCGTCCAGGCCACGCGGTCCCAGTCCGAAGACGAGCAGAATCGATGTCCCATGCTTCAAGAGCCCGGCCAAGAACGGTGCGGTCGTCGCTTTCTTCGGATCCGGTCGGTTCGTCGTCACGATGACTTCGCCCAGCTGAGGCGGGAAGCCCCGCTTCGGGAACTCGAACGTCTGGAACCGGCCGAGGTGCGCTAACTCCCGGAGATACTTGCCCGCCTCCCCGATGCTCGTCGTGCCGGACACCCAGGCCGCGACGTCCTCCGCGGTTCGCAGGTCTTTCTCGAACGGGAACCCGAACGTAGCGAGGTTCGCATCGAATGCGAGGGCGATCGGTGCCGCGCGCGCGATTGCTCGGCGATGGGCCTCGGCCAAGCGAATCGGGTCGTACGAATTGAAGAGGCCGAGGGTCATCCGGCCGTGTGCCACTTGACGAGTATCGCTTTCGCCTTATTTCGCTATGGAGACGACGGTAAGACGTGAGGCCGCTAGCGCGCCGGGGAAGCCTCGTCCCTTTTCGATGGCCTCAACGCGGACGCGGCGGCGTAAAGCCCGCCGAAGGCCAACGCGATAGTCAAGGAGATTTCCACGGTGTATGGGGTCACTGGGCCCACGAGTCCGAGTCCAGTCACGGAGAATGCCCAGAGGGCGACTGTGGTCGCGCCATAGAGACTTAGGAACATCCAAGCGAATCGGCGTAGAGCCGCGGTTGCCTCCCGGGGGAAAGGGTTTCGGACGGGCATGTTCTTCGCACCTCCAGAAACGGGTCGGAGCGGGATAAATCTGGCTCTTCAATTATCAGCGGTTCGAATTCGCCGGACCGTCAGTCATGTTCATAATCCGGCTCTCATTCGTGAACCCGTTCAATGGAGATGTTCTACTACACGGTCGACGCCGGTCGCGTGGCTGGGCTTCCCGGGCCGGCGTACATGGAGTGGGACTTCGCCCGGCTGCGAAAGATGGGGTACTCCGTCGTCGTGAGCCTCGCGTGCGACCACCTGAACACGTTCGAAATCGAGGACGCGGGCTTCGAGCACAAGAAGATCTGCGTGGAGGATTTCACCGCGCCGACCCTCGATCAAGTCGATGAGTTCGTGGCCTTCGTGGATTCGAAGATCGCCGAGGGAAAGAAAGTGCTCGTCCATTGTTATGCGGGTCGCGGCCGGACCGGGACGATGCTCGCCGCCTACCTGATCCACCAAGGGATGTCGTCCGATGCCGCAATCCGGGAGATTAGAGAACGGGCGGATCGCGCGTATGGTACGGTCCGCGGGGTGATTGAGCCAGTGCAGGAGGAAATCCTGCACCGGTACGAGAGACAGATCCGACCCGCGTAGGCATGCCGGGTCCCCCTCAGCTCACCAAACGGTTTTCCGGCTAAGGTTTGTTGACCGCTCGGGACGAATCGAGTGGTTGGATCGTGGACGTGGGATGGAGACCGCCTTCCCGGGCTCGCCGCCCCAGATAGAAGAGAGCACCGGCGGCATGAGAAATGCCGACGACTCCCAGGAGATAAGGACCGGCAGGACCGGATGGGTCATCAGGTAGGACAGAGTAGCCCAATCCGGCGACGAGCAAGCCAACTCCCATGAGGAGAAGAGGAGCGTGTCGAGGCGCGTAGTACGATCCCAGAAGGAGAAGCGCAATTCCATCCATCAGCTGGAAGACGGCAATTCGTCGAATGAATAGCGTACTCGTAAAGAACGCGTTTGCGAGCCCGAGACCCCCCACGAAACCCACAAATGACGACAACATGACCGCGACAACAAACGTCTCGGACAATCGCGGGTCGTCCGTTCGTGTGAGCAGACGTTGAAGGGCCAGCGGCAGGATTATGGCGCCTATCCCTGCGAGGGTCTCAAACGGCAAAGCGACAAGGGGGTCAGGTGACCTGGACATGGCGGCTGCGACGCCCCCGGTGCCGAAGATGAAAAGTACGGCCCAGGAGGCCAACAAGACCATCATGAAAGTTGAATCAGATGAGCCCGTCTCTCTGGCCTGCGTTCCGATCCCGTTGAAGTATCGGTCCTGGCGTTCTCAACTTTGCGGTTAGGGCGGAGAGCCCGGGATTCTATGACAGCCTGACGAGTTCCTCGCCCTCCCACTTGTACCGCTTCTGCGTCCGCTTCTTGTGAACCCCTCTCTGCAACAGATACCCGATGAGGATCGGCAGCCCGATCGTCGCGTCGACAAGGCTCTGGGCCATCTTGGCGTCTTTGTGGAACTTCCCCCACGATTGGCTTTCCTCGAAGGTGCAACCGCTCAGGCCGCCCCATTGCGGCACATCGGTCGTGATTTGCGCGGCGTACATGTGCGGGTTTTCCGGGTACCCCATGACCTCTTGGATGACCTCGACCTGCGAGATGTAGTTCTTCGGCGTGCCGCCGCCGACGTAAAACACCCCGGTCCGGGGAGACTTCAGCTTCACCTGGGCGATCTCGTAGTTGTCCTTGATTGAATCGAGCGCGATCGGCTCCTTGCCCTTCTTCACCCGATCGTGATGATGCTTCGCGAGCGCAATCCCGATCGACGAGTCGTTGAGGGCCGGCACGAAGTACGGGATGCCTTTCCGGTAGCACGCACCGACCACGCTGTTCGGGTCCTTCGACGCGATTTTCCCCATGTCCCAGAGGATTTCGCGGCTGCTGTACGGCCGCGGCTCGAGGCCATCGGCGAGCGCCGCGATCTCGTCGTCGCATTCGCGGAACAGGGACTCGTCGGCCAGGGTGTCGTAGACGCGATCCAGGAAGTGTTCCCGCAAGACGATGTCGTCCGCGTCGGGGGAGGACTTGTAGTGCCGGTGCCCGTGCGCCTCGTAGAAGTCGTGATAGGCAATCGCCCCCGTCGTCACGACGACGTCGACGAGGCCGAACTCCACCATGTCGCGCATCACTTTCTTCAGACCACCCGGCGTCAGCGCGCCGGCCCCGCCGAAGAACACCGTGCACTTCGGGTCCGTCATCATGTTCTCCAGGACGGAGGCGCATAGGCCCAGGGTCCTCGCCTGAAAGGAGATGTGCTTGTAGCCGTCGACGAGGTCCGCGATCGTCTCCGTCTTCTCGAGGTCGAGGTGTTCGATCGGGACGGAGGTGAGGTCCGCCTTCGTGGGCTTCTTTTCCGCCATGCGCGGCGCTATGCGGCCCCCGGCCAAAAGGCTTCGGTCGGCTCACGCCTTCTTGCGGCCTTCAACCGCCTCGGCGATCGCACGGGCTTTCTCTTTCGGCCTCGAGCAAACCGCGTACTCGTCGCCGTCGAAGAAAACGTCGAGGTCCGGATGTTGCCGTTGGATCTGCTGGATCCGCTGCATGATGTCCTTGAGGGTGATCGACTCGTCGTTCGGGTCGATCCGCATGATAATCCGCTTCTCGCTCTCCGTCCCCAAGGCCCGCCCTCCGCACTACGCCGACACCATCAGTTCATCCGGCCGTATAAATACTATTCCGGGCTCGCATCGCTCCCTGAGGACGCCTGCCGTTCCGGAACCGGGCAAGATTGCTCGATGATATTGAGGAGGCTACGATTAAATACCTTCTTGCCTCGTAGCGAATCCCAACCGGTTCTTCCGGGTCGGTCGTGCTAGCGATGCTCAGGGAGGCACAGGCCCGATGGCGGTGAAGCCCGCGGAGGGCGCCGTCGCGCAGGTCTGCCGCGTGTGCGGAGGCGAAGTGAATCCGCACGGCGAGTGCGTGGTCTGCGGCACGAAGCAATCGGATCCGCCGAAGGCGGACGACAAAGGCGCCGCACCCTGGCTCAAAGCCGAGTCGGATGGCGGCCTGAATGCCTGGATCGGTGCCTCGGTGGCCGGCGGGGATTCGCGGGACGAAGCACTCCGCAAGTGGCTCGCCGGCGAGGATACCGCGTTTCAGGAATGGATCGGCGTCCCGACGATCACCGGCGGCGCGAAGACCCCTCGGACGGCCGAGGAGCGCGTGTCCGACGACAAGGTCCGCGAGATGCGGACGAAAGCCCTCGAGGTCGACGGCCTCCACGCCGAACTCGAGGCGATGCGCGCCACGTTGAACCGCGAACTCGCGAACTTCCGGCAGGGCAAGTTCGATCCGATCAAGTACATCGAGGAGACCGCGATTCTTTCGAAACAGCTCCAGACGGAGATCGCGAAGCGCCGGGAGTTGGAACAGGACATCGAGCATATCAAGAGGGGGTCGATTGCGGTCATCAAGTACGTCAAGACGCAGCAGCTCAAGGCCGGCGCGTCGCCGGAGCTCAAGAAGCGCCTGGAGCAGGAGGCGAAGGCCCGCCAGGCACTCGAGGCCGCGGTCGCCGAGCAACACTCCGTGAACGAGCACCTCCGCAAGCAGCTCGAAGCCGGCCTCGGAAAGCTGAAGCCGGACCAGCGAGAACTGAAGAAGCGAGAGCTGGACCTCGCGGAGCGCGAGGCCGTGTTCAAGGCCAAACAGGAGGCCCTCGGTTCCACGTCGGCGGGGGAGAGCGGCGCCCCGAGCGAGGAGCTGAAACGCCGGTTCGAGGAAGAGCTCCGCGAAATGGAGCAAGACTACCTCGCGAAGGAAGAGGAGTTCAAAAAGCGGATCATCGGACTCGAGGAGGCAGTCGGCAAGTACAAGATCGAGGACAAGGTCCGCGCGGAGGCGAAGGCCTTCGAAGGCAAGCCGAAAGGGGAGGTGCAGGCCGCGTTCTCGAGGAAAGAGCAAGAGGTCCTCCACAAAGAGAAGATGGTCCTCCTCCGCGAACAGGAGCTGCAGCGTCTGCAAGAGGACTTGCAGGTCAAGGAGGACGATATCAAGAAGGTGAAAGAGCCGCTCACCTACAAGGAGGAGGAACTGCTCCGGCGTGAGGAAGACCTCCTCTACCGCGAGAAAGTCCTCCAGGCGGAGCACCGCAAGGTGGAGGAAGCGAAAGCGCAGGGCGGCTCGGTCGAGGAACTGGACCTCAAGTCCCGCCTCGAGGAGCTGAAGAGCACGATCACCGCGAAGGAAGAGGAAGTCCGCACGAAGGAGCGGTACCTCCAGCAGAAGATGGAAGACCTCCGGCTGCGGGAGCAAGGCCTCATTTCGGAGGACATCGAGGCCCGGGACAAAGACCTCCAGGTCGAGGTGAAGCAGCAGAAGGTCAAGATGGGCATCCCGCGGCTCGACGACCTGCTGTTCGGCGGCATCCCGTTCGGGACGAACGCGTCCGTCTACGGCCCCGCGTACGTCGGGAAGGAGGTGCTCGTGAGCCTCTTCATGGCGGAAGGCCTCAAGAAGGGAGTCCCGGTCCTGTGGATCCTCACCGACAAGGGGCCGGCCGACGTCCGGGAAGAGATGGCGTTCGCCCTCCCCGGGTACGAGGAGTACGAGAAGCTTGGCCTGGTCCGGTACATCGACGCCTATTCGAAGTCGATGGGCGCGGACGCGTCGGATCCGAACACGACGTACATCGACGAGCCGACGGACCATCAGTCGATCTTGAAGGCGGTCGACGCACGGGCCGCGGAGTGGAAGAAGAAGTACCCGACCTACCGACTGGCGTTCCGAAGCGTGTCGACGCTCATCGCGTACCTCGACCCGACGACGACGTTCAAGTTCCTCCAGCCCTTCGTCGGACGTCGGAAGCGGGACAAGGCCGTGGCTTTCTACGTGATCGAGAAAGGCATGCACGAAGAACAGGAGATTCAGATGCTCGGCTCACTCATGGACGGTAGCATCGAGTTCAAGGTCGAGCAGCTGAAGTCGTTCCTGTCGATCAAGGGAATCTGCGACGTCCAGAGCCGCGGCTGGATCCGGTACACGTACACGAAGTCGAGCCTGTCGATCGGGTCGTTCTCGCTGGACCACATCAAGTGATCAGGCGATCTCCGGGGAACGCCCTTTCCCGGGCTTGACCGATTGCTGCGGGACGTTCACTTGTGGGATCGGCACCGGCGGCGGGAGGCGGAGTTCGCGGGCAAGGATGACGGCCTCCGGGATGCAGTTCGACATGATGACCGTATGAATTTCCTGTGCGACGTCGGGCGGCATTTGGCCCCCGGCGGACCAACTCCTCACGAGGGCCCTCGCGTCCCCTTCCCAGAGGAGGTTGCCCTCGATCTGGATCAGGCCGACGACCGCCTCGGAGGCGTGGTAGTTTGCGGTGAATCGGAAATCGACGGAGGCCTGTCGGTCCCCGAGCTCCGAGATCAAGGTAACCGTGCTGTTGTGGTCGACCCGCAGGTTCACCCAGCGGTCTGTCGGTTTCACGAACCGGCGGCCGTCGACGCTGGAGAATTCGAAGGTCTTGATCGGCATTGAGTCTCGGCTTCGAAGGGGCCGACGCTATTTGAAGGTTCGCGGGAGCGGCGGATTCTTGAGCGGGAGGTCGTTCTGAGTTCGTCATGGTCCTCTGGATCGGGGTCGACGACACCGATAGCCTGCGAGGGATGTGCACGACGTTCCTCGCAATCGAGATCATCCGCGAACTGACAGAAGAATTCGACCTCATCGGCTTTCCGCGTCTCGTGCGACTCAATCCGAATGTTCCCTGGAAGACGCGAGGCAACGGGGCAATCTGCCTCCGCTTCGGACGCGGCCTAGGCAGGCGCACGCAGATTGGGGACCTTGGCGGTCGACCGGTCTGGTCCTTCCCCCGTTCGCGCGGGCGCGATGATCCGCAACGGGCGGTCGGTCGAGTCGCAGCGCTCGTCGAGCGCCGATCCGAATTCCGCGAGCCAACAACCAATCCTGGATTTTGTATCCTTCCCAAGCAGCCTTCCCCTGGGTTGTACTGGAAAGCCGTGCGAAGGGTTGTCTCGAAGGCAGAGGCGCGTGCCGCAGTCCGGTCGCCCGGTGTCCTCCGAGAATACAAGAACGGTCGCGGAATTATCGGCGCCTTGGCCGCAATCGCCTGGCGACCCCGGGACCGGACGTACGAGGTCCTCAGCTATCGCGAGGCGTCTCGATGGGGAACATGCCGAAGCATCGATTCGGCCTCGGTAAAGGAGATGGACCGGCAGTTTCCCTCGACCTTCAACAACTATGATTACGACTGCAATCGAATTGTCATCGCGCCTCACTCGCCCTGCCCGATTCTCTTCGGCATCCGCGGAGACGATGCGAGGGACCTCCCTGCGGCGATGCGGACCATTCAGGGAGAGCAACCCGCCGGTTGGATTGTCTTTGAGACGAACCAGGGGACCGACGATCATGTACTCCCCGTTCCGAGCCTCGAGCCGAACCTCACCGTCCAAGTCGACCGTCGGGTCACGGGGCCGCCACGCACGATTCGTGGCGGACACGTCGTGCTGAAACTCAACGGGCTTGAAGCAGCCGCGTACGAACCTTCGAAGGGGTTCCGCAGGGTCGTCCGCGCGCTACGCCCGGGCGATCGAGTGCGTCTCGTCGGATCGATTCGAGCCGAACCGAGGACGCTCAACATCGAAAAGCTGCAAGTCCTCTTTCTCTCTGAAGGTGCCCGCAAAGTGGCAAATCCGCTCTGCCTCCGCTGCCGGAAGCGCACCAAGTCGATGGGGACGAATGGGGGATTTCGTTGCCCTCGATGCCGCGAGCGCTTTCCCCGCAATGCCGCAATCATGGAGCCGGTCGGCCGGTCCTTGGCGCCGGGTTGGTACGAGCCGCCCGTTGGGTCGCGGCGTCACCTGAGCAAACCGCTCAGCCGCCAGCTGGGGCGATCCGAACGCCTCGGGGACGCTTGACTTGCTCGAAGCCGAGACCGGGGATTCGGAACCGGCGTTCGAGTGCTTGCACCACAAACGAGAGCGTGACGGTGATGGCAAGGAAGATCGCGGTAACCATCGCAAAAATTTCGAAAACGTCCCCGGCAAAGCCCTGGTGCTGAGCGATGTAGCTGATCTCCGCCGGGACTCCGAGCACGAACAGGAATGTGCTGGCCTTGAACAGTCCGATGTACTCGTTCGTGAGGGGGGGAATGATGAGGCGCAGGGCCTGCGGGAGAATCACATGCCTCATCGCTCGCAGCCGAGAGAATCCTATCGCTCTTGCGGCTTCGATTTGGCCGGAGTGGACCGTCTGAAGTCCGGCTCGAAAGATTTCGGCCTGATAGCCGCCCGTATTGATGGCGAGGGCGATGATTCCGATCAGGAGACCCTCGGTGGCGTACTGGGGGAGAAAAACGATGAAAAACGAGGATGCAAAGAGAATCTGCACGTACAAAGGAGTGCCTCGGATGACTTCAACCAATCCATCCCCGATTCGTCGAGCAACGTACTTGGTCCCGTACCAGAGCAAAGAAAGTACGACCAAGAGCCGGCGCGCGCCCTCGCTTTGCGAGGGGCTCTCCTGCCGCTCTCGTTTCTCAACACGCATGGAAGCCACGAATTTGGAGAGGGCGACGGTCCTCGCCGTCCGCAACCATCCAACGGAGAAGCCGATCACCATCCCGACGAGGAACGCGATGGTCGTCGCGTACACGTTTGTCAAGACCGCGTGGAGGTAGAGCGTGTAATTGCGGACGATGTAGGCAACGTCAAGCCCTCGGCTTCCAACCAACAAGTCGTAGATGTATGCGACGGAACCAACGATGACGACGAGGGCGAGCGCGGCGTCGAAGTACCGCCAATGTTCCCTCAGGTACCTTCGCCAGTCCGCCACGTCTCACCTCAGGATCTTGCTCACGAAGCTCCGAGTCCGGTCCTCTTTCGGGTTCTGAAAGATCTGCTCCGCGGTCCCCTCTTCAACGATCTTTCCTGCGTCCATGAAGAGAATTCGGCTCGCGGCATTGCTGGCGAAGCCCATCTCGTGCGTCACGACGATCATCGTCATGCCTTCGCGGGCCAACGCCGTCATGACATCGAGAACCTCGCGGATGTACTCCGGATCAAGTGCGGACGTGGGTTCGTCGAACAACATCGCCTTTGGATCCATCGCAAGGGCCCGCGCGATGGCCACGCGCTGCTGCTGGCCGCCTGACAGCTCCGCGGGGTAGGCGTTCTCCTTGACGGCGAGACCCACACGGGCGAGCAATTCTCGGGCCTTTTGGACCGCTTTGTCGTGGGGCATCCCCTTGACGCGAGTCAGCCCGAGGGTCACGTTGTCGATGGCCGTGAGGTGGGTGAAGAGGTTGAAGCTCTGGAATACCATCCCGACCTGTTGACGGACCCACTCGTGTCGAATGCCGTGGCGGTTCACTTGGACTCCATCGATGAACACCTGCCCCGAATCGGGCTCCACGAGGAGGTTGATGCAACGGAGTAGCGTGCTCTTTCCCGAGCCGCTCGGTCCGATGATGACGATCGCTTCGCCCTTTTGGACCTCGAACGTGATTCCCCGAAGTACGTGGAGAGCGCCGAAGTGTTTTTGGATGTCGTTGACCCGGATCAAAGCGAGATTCCCTCCAGGCCCGGCGTGTGGAACTTCCGCTCCAGAAGCCGCAATCCCCTTGTGACGGCGTAGGTAATGACGAAGTAGGTGAGCGCCACGACCGTCCACACGGCGAAGATCCAGACAATCGGCAGCCCGCTGGCGGGGAGAATTCCGAGCAGGTCGCGGCTTTTCGCGACCAGGTCAACCCCGGAGATGGCCGCGAGGATCGACGTGTCCTTGATGAGTGCCGCAAATTCGTTGCTAAGGGGTGGGAGGCTCAGGCGAAACGTCTGCGGCAGGATGACGTGCCGCATGCCTTGCCACGGCCTCAGCCCGAGGGCCTGGGCTGCCTCGACCTGTCCTTTCGGAACCGATTGAAAGCCCGCGCGAAAGATTTCAGCCTGGTACGCGGAGGAGTGCATCCCAATCGCAATGGCGGCAATTCCCACGGCGATATCCCCGCGTCGGAACCCCGCGAGGAATCGGTCGAGGATCGGCTGGGGTATGAGCGAGGTGCCGAAGAGGGACGCGAAGATCACGAGGATCAGCGGCGGCACCCCTCGGAACACATTCACGTACAGGGACGAGGGCCAGGCGAATATCCGGATCCGAGAGACCCGCGCCCATCCCATCAAGAAACCGATGACGGCGCTCAGAGGCAGCGCCAATGCGACGTAGAAGAAGGTCCCGAAGAGACCGGTGACATAGAATCGAGTGTAGATCTGCCAGAATTGGGGGCTCAGCAACGAGAAGCTGAAGATCGCCGGTAGTATGACGAACACCATGAGGAGGCCTGCGACGGTCATCTCGACAAGATGGACGACTCCGACGCCTGTTACCAGCTTCGGAGCCGCGCGGAGCCGGAAAGCGGCCGCGGTCTCCATTTAGCCGACCCCGAGGAGGTAAGAAAAGAGGAAGGGGTTTGCGACCCGGCCGGGAGCCGCAAACATACCGGATCAGAACCACTTGTTCAGAATCGTTTGGTACGTGCCGTCCGACTTCATCGCGGCAAGCTGGGCATTGATGATCGGGAGGAGCCCGAGGGGATCGCCGTTTGCGACCGCGAACGCGTAGAGCTCATTCGTCAGGATCTCGCCACCGACGGTATAGGCGGAAGGGTTCGCCGCCGCGATGCCTTGAGCCGCCGGAAGATCGATGACGACGATGTCCACGACGCGCTGGGAGAGCAGCAACAGCACGTCTTCGACGGTCGGCCGAAGCTCCAGGTGCTTGTTGGCCACCACGTTCTTCAGGTTGTCCTCGACCCAGAACTCGCTGGTGGTAATGGCCTGCGCCCCGATCACTAGCGTCGTGCTGTTCAGCTCTTGAACAGTACACACCGCAGCGGCACAGTACGCGGTGTTATCGTTGGCTCGCTTCAGGATGCCTTGGTTTGAGAGATAGTACGAGTTGGAGAAGTCCATCGAGTTGTTGCGTTCTGCCCCCACATCTCCGTTCATCGTGATTGCACCGACGGCAATGTCCATGCGCCCAACGCTCACCGCCGCCAGCAGGGCGGAGAAGTCTCGGAAGTCGTTCCACTCGTAGCAGTTATTCGTAACGGTATCGCTGCATGCCGTGTAGCCCCAGCCGCGTTGCACAACGGTCTGAACGAGGTCGATGTCGAATCCTTCGAGCGCGTCTGAAGTCGCATTTCGGGACTCGAACGGTGGAAATGGAGTATTGGTCCCGAGGAAGAGCTTCGAGGCGCGCTTTGCCGGGGGCGAGAAGACGAGCCAGCCGACTCCCACTCCCGCGACAAAGAGAACGACCGCAACGACTGCCACAATGACAACCGAAACGCCCTTCGCCCCACGCATCGCTTCCGCCGGGGGCGCAGCTCCTCCCGCCGCCATGTCGGGTGCAAACGCATGTCACTATTTGAATGTCACCGGGAACTCGGACGCTTGGAACGGGGGACGAACTCGCTCCGGCGCAGCGCGGCTCATCTCGCCGACCGCTTGAAGCATTCCTCGAGGACGTCGAGGCCGGCGTCGAGCACGTCCCTCGGAATGTTCAGCGCCGGGATGTATCGCATCGCCGAGTCGCCACAGGGAAGCAGGATCAGGCCGTGCTGGTACGCGTCCTTCTCGATCGCGTCCCGCCGTTTCGAATCCGGTTTCTTGGATCGTCTGTCCGTGACGAACTCGGTGGCTTGCATCATCCCGAGGCCGCGGCGGTCCCCGATGAACTCGTATCGTTCGGCCATCTCATCAAGCCGCTTCGCGAGGTGCTCCCCGATCTTCGCGCTCCGGGCCACGAGGCCCTCGTCCTCGATCACGTCCAGCGTGGCGAGAGACGCAGCGCAGGCAACCGGATTGCCGCCGAAGGTGTTGGAATGCTTGCCGCTCTCCGGGAAGTCCATTTCCGCTGGATACACCGCCGCCCCGATCGGCAATCCTCCGCCGAGGGACTTGGCCATCGTCAAGATGTCCGGCACGGCCTTCGAGTGTTCGATCGCCCACATCTTCCCCGTGCGGCCCAGGCCGGACTGCACTTCATCGTCGATGAGGAGTAGGTCGTTGTCTTTCGCGATCTTCGCGATCCGGTCCATCCACCCCGGCGGCGGTACGATGTAGCCACCTTCGCCTTGTACGGGCTCGACGAAGACGCCGGCCGTGTCTTCCGGAGGCGCGACCGTCTTCATGTAGACATCCTCGATGATGTTCGCACAGTACAGGTCGCACGAGGGATACGTGAGCTTGTACGGGCAGCGGTAGCAATAGGCGTACGGCACGTGCACGACGCCGGGCATCGTCGGGAAGAACCCGGCGCGTTGCTTCGCCTTGCTTGCGGTGAGGGCGAGGGCGCCCTGCGTCCTTCCGTGAAACGCGCCGAGGAACGCGAGGAACATCTGCTTCTTCGTGTGGCTCTTCGCGACTTTGATCGCGGCCTCGTTCGCCTCGGTCCCCGAATTGCCGAAGAACACCTTCTTGCGGTGCGTGCCCGGCGTGATCTTGCCGAGGCGTTCCGCGAGCGTCGCCTGGATCTCGTAGTAGAAGTCGGTCCCCGCGAAGTGCGTGAACTCGGATGCCTGGCGGGAGATCGCCTCGACGACCTTCGGGTGTGCGTGCCCGACGTTGAGGACCGAAATCCCGGCCGCGAAGTCGATCAAAATGTTGCCGTCGACGTCTTCGACGATGGACCCGGAGGCCCGCTTGACGACGACGGGCGCTGACTTCGTTGTAGTTGCAATGTAGCTGTGGTCCCGCGCGATGATCTCCTTCGCCTTAGGTCCGGGGGGAGTCACCTTGATGTCCGGGACCTTCACCGTTGCACCCGGATTTGGCCTACGAACTGGGCGTATTAATAGTCTCGTCGCCTAGAATCCGCCGGAGCGGGCCGCGGGGGGACCGGCCTACTTCGCAGCCCCGATCCGCATGATCGTCGTGCCGCACACGGGACACTTGCCCTTCATCGCGGGCTTGCCGTTCTTCAGCTTCACCGCGACCGCGTCCTTGATCTCCCGCTTGGCACGGCACTTTACGCAATAACCTTGCACCATGGGGGAATCACCGCGGGTGGAAGGGGTGACCCCTGATAAAGTGTGTGGTCTGCGAGCATGTTTCTTCGCGACCCGTTTCCGCAATACTTTTATAATGGTATTTTGATACAACTCGCAGAATCTTGGGAGAGGTTGTCATGAGTGAAAAGCCGACGGCTGCGTTTGTCTTGTCTCTGATTGGAGGGCTCATAATCTTGTTAGTGGCGATTGTCATCATGGCCGTGATGTCCGCAATCGGCGGGTTAATGATTGGCGTGGGTGCGGACCCAAACATCGCCCTCATATATGGTGCGGTGGGCGTCATCTTTGCGCTGATCGTCATCGTCGGTGCCGTGATGCTGTACATGAAGCCCCAGCAGCACGTCGCTTGGGGCGTTATCGTCCTACTCTTCTCCTTGTTCAGCATCATCAGTACGGGCGGTCTCTTCATCGGCCTGATTTTGGGCCTCGTCGGCGGGATCCTGGGGATTGTGTGGAAGCCCCCGGCACCGATGGCCCCCGGCATGGCTCCACCGATGATGCCTCCGTCGATGCCTCCGACCTGAAAACGCATCCAACGTCCGACCAGCGACGGAGGGGCGAAAGCCCTCCGTCCTTCACTACCTGCTCGCGCGTTGCAAGCCTGCAGAGCTGCACGTTCTCGTTCGTGAAACTCTCGTCGAAGAGTAGTTATCCCGTAGCCACTTCAGATTTTTCGGAGAGCACCTTTTGGCAGCCTCGCCTCCCGGATACTATCCGCCCGGAACCTACGCACCGCCCCCCGCATCGCGGCCGATCGGCGTCACACTCCTCGCCCTCCTCACGATCCTCTTCGGCATCTTGATCGTCCTGGTCGGGGTCCTCTTCCTCGTCGCCCCGCTCATCCTCGTCGGCGTCGGCCTTCCGCCCGCTTTCGGCCTGGCCGCGGGCGTGCTCGGTGCGATCATTTTCGTGTTCGGTCTCATTTGGATCGGGGTCGGCGTCGGACTCCTTCATCTCCGAGGCTGGGCCTGGTGGCTTGCGGTCATTGTGATGGTCCTCTCGATCGTCGGGAGCATCGCGTCGCCGATCACGGCCATCATTCCCGGCCTGATCTTGGTGTACCTGATTGTCGTGCGCCGTCATTTCCGATGAATCGTCGCGGCAGAAACCTTTTTAGCGGCCTGTCCTTTGGTCGCGGCGGAGACCTCTTCGTTGGCGTACACCCGTTTTGAGAAGGCCCGCATCATCGGGGCTCGCGCCTTGCAGATCTCCATGGGAGCGCCGACCATCACCGCATTGGACCAAGAGGCGGACCCACTTGACATCGCGTTTCGAGAATTCTCCTCCGGGAGCTCGCCTCTGAACGTCCGGAGGTTCGCGGATGCCCTCGATTGACGGCGCATCGATCCGAAAAATCCTGGACAGCCGCGGGAACCCGACCGTGGAGGTCGAGATCCGCGCAGGGAATGCGGTCGGCCGGGTGGCGGCCCCGAGCGGGGCGAGCACCGGGACCCATGAACCCAAGGCCCTCCCCGAAGGCGGCGTCGACGAGGCGATCCGGACGTTCCGGGACTCGGTCGCACCCCGAATTCAAGGCCACGATGTTACCGACCAGGCCGGCCTCGATCGATTGTTGCGGCAGATCGACGGCACCCGTAATTTCGCTCGCATCGGCTGCAACGTCGCCACGGCGGTTTCGCTCGCCAACGCAAAAGCCGCGGCAGCGGCATCGGGCAAGCCGTTGTTCCGATACCTGGGCGGACGGGCCCGTTTGTCGTTGCCGATTCCCTTGGGAAACGTGATTGGCGGCGGCCGCCACGCGGTCGGTGGAACAACTATCCAAGAGTTTCTGGTGGCGTCCCAGGGACCGACCGTCTCGGCGAACGTGTTCACGAATGCTCGGGTTCACGGCCTCGTTCGCGACGCGCTCGCGAAAAAGTTGCCCGAGGCGGCCCTCGGTCGCGGCGATGAGGGGGCGTGGGTCGCGAAGCTTGGCGATGAAGAGGCGCTCTCCCTGCTCGCGGACGTCTGTCGGGTCGCCTCGAAGGAGGCAGGATTCCCGGTGCAACCGGCGCTCGACCTCGCCGCGTCCGAGTTCTTCCGCAACGGAACGTACCGATACCGCGATCGGACGGTTTCACCCAAGGAACAAGTCGACTTCGTGGAACGGCTCGCCCGCGACTACGAGCTGTTCAGTGTCGAAGATCCGTTCGACCAGGAGGATTTCAGCGCATTCGCGGATCTCACACGGCGCATCGGGAACCGATGCAAAGTCATCGGCGACGACATCTTCGTGACGAATGTCGAGCGGCTGCAACGCGGAATCGAACTCCGCGCGGGCAACGCTATCCTTATTAAGCCGAACCAAATTGGGACGCTCTCCGAGACGCGGGCCGCCGTGGACCTGGCCCACAAATCCGGGTTCGCGACTGTGATGTCCCATCGGTCCGGCGAGACGACCGACGAGACAATCGCCCATCTCGCCGTGGCGTTCGGATGCCTCGGCATCAAGACGGGCGCAGTCGGCGGCGAGCGAATCGCGAAGCTCAACGAGCTGATCCGGATCGAGGAACAACTCCAGGCAGGCGCATGATGCAGGAAGAAGAGCAGACGGGCGTCCAGGGATTGCTCGTCCCCGAGGATGTCTACCTGACGTCGGGCGTGCACATCGGCACGCAGCAGAAAAGCGCCGACATGAAGCCGTTCATCTACAAGGTCCGGATCGACGGCCTGTACGTCCTGGACATCAAGAAGACGGACACCCGGATCCGCGAGGCGGCGAAGTTCCTCGCCCGGTTCAAACCGGAGAACATCCTCGTCGTCGCGGCGCGCCAGTACGGCCAGAAGCCCGCGCGACTCTTCGCGAAGCACGTCGGATCGAAGGTGCTCGCCGGCCGATTCGTCCCCGGCACCCTGACGAATCCGAATCTCCCGGAGTTCATGGAACCGGAGGTCCTCCTGGTGACGGATCCCGCCGCGGACCAACAGGCGCTGCGGGAGGCGCTGAACGTCGGCATCCCCGTCGTCGCGCTGTGCGACGCGAACAACGAGACGCGCGATGTCGACCTCGTCGTGCCGACGAACAACAAAGGCCGTCGCGCGCTCGCGACCGTCTATTGGCTCATGACCCGCGAGGTCCTGAAGTCGCGCGGCACCGTGAAGTCGGACGGAGAGTTTACGTTCACGATCGACGATTACGAAGCGTCCTTGTGACGGGCGCCGTCTATGCGGTATCCGGCGGTGGCGGGGGCTTTCTACGAGCGCTCGCGCGATGCCCTCCTCCGCCAAATCAAGGAATGTTACACCCACCCGCTCGGACCCGGTCGGGTCCCGCAGCTCACTGCAGGACCCCGCCGCCTCGTCGGTCTGGTGGTCCCGCATGCGGGATACGTGTATTCCGGGCCGGTTGCGGCCCACAGCTACTCGGCCCTTGCCGCCGACGGCTGGCCCGCATCGTTCGTCGTCCTGGGCCCCAACCACCACGGACAAGGGGCGCCCCTCGCGCTGACCGACCACGACTGGCAGACGCCTCTCGGGGTCGCGGCCATTGACAAGGATCTCCACGACTCCCTCGCGAAGCCACCGCTCGAGGAGGACATCGTGGCCCACCGCGACGAGCACAGCATCGAGGTCCAGCTGCCGTTCTTGCAGCAGCTCGCCGACGTCGTGCGGTTCGTCCCGATCTGCATGGCCTTCCAGGAATACGAACTCGCGGCGGAGGTCGGGGAGCTCGTGGCCGAGACCGTGAAGGGGAAGGACGTCCTCTTGATCGCCTCCTCGGACTTCACCCACGTCGGCTCGCAGTATTTTCAGCTCGCACCGCAGGGCGTCACGGCGCCGGCATTCGCGAAGGGGCAAGACGCGAAGGCGATCGAGCCGATCCTCGCCCTCGATCCGAAGCGGTTCGCGGCGAAGGTCGCGCAGGACGACATTTCGATGTGCGGATACGGGCCCGTCACCGCCATGTTGACGGCCGCGAAGCGCCTGGGCGCGACGAAGGCGACGCTGCTGAAATACGCCACGTCGAGCGATGTGAGTCGGGACACGAAAATGGCCGTCGGGTACGGCGCCGTCGCGGTCTACCGCTGAGCGGTCTCCGCGTCGATCCAGGCCAGGTATTCCGGCAACGCCGGTCCCATTGGATACGACACAATGCATGGCATTTCCGCCGGGTGGACGGCGCGCACCGCGGCGATCAATTTCCGGACGAGAGCCGCTCGCGTCTTGAAGACGATGACGAACTCGTTCGTCTCTTCCTGCGTGCCACGCCACCAGTACCTCGATTCGACCGGCCAATAGTTCGCGCACGCCGCGAGCCGTCGCTCGACGACGGCGCGAGCGATCGCCTTTGCGGTCTCCCGGTCCGGCGCGGTCACGTAGGCCATCGCGTGCGGAATCCGTTGACGGGCCATCCGATTTCGCCTCCTCCCTTCGCTATCAGGGTCAGGAACAGGAATGGGTTCGACGGCCTTTTATCTGGTGGTCCTCGTGGGAGAGTCGTTACCAATGCCCGTTGTCACGATGTCCGAAATGGTCGCCGCCCTTCGGGCGACCGTGGGGAAACGAGGGATGTCGGAGGAAGACCTCCGGGCCCTCGCCGACTACCTCATGTCGTTCTTCGGTTTCGAGACGGAGGCGATCGACAACAACTTGGACGTCGCGGACCGCGACGTCTTCTACATGCTGGAAGAAGAGGGTCTCCTCACGACCCGCCAAGAAGAGGTCATGATCAAGAAAGGCAAGATGTGGCGCATCCATTACTGGATCCTCCGCGTGGAGCGGATCAAAGCGTTCGCGAAGCCGCAACGGCCGAGGGCGGACGTCAACGCGTTCGCCGTGTACGACACATTGCCGGACGACATCTGGACGCGTCAGTTGCCGGCGAGATAGGTTGAAATAGACCAGAAGGTTCGTTTGGAGCCTCGCATGGTGGACGCCCTCCCCCTCCTGGCGGCTCTCGTCGTCATCGTCCTTTGGTGCCTCGGCCTGTATGCTCTCCAACGACGGGGACTCCTCGAGCCCCGCGGACTCCAGCCCTCCCCGCCGCCCGCGGGTCCGTTCCTGATGTGGAAGACGATTCGTGGACGCCGGCTAATCGACCGCCTGGCGCGGCCGAAGCGGTTCTGGCGGGTCTTCGGGGACGTTGCGATTGTCCTGGTCGCCTTGACGATGTTCGGCACGACCTTGCTACTCGCATGGGAGGCGACGCTCGTCCAGAACGCGGCCATCCGGAGCAACCCGCCATCTCCCGAAACCCTCCTCGGTCTCCCCGGCATCAACCCGATCATCCCCCTCGGATACGGCATCCTCGGCCTCGCGGTCGCCATCATCCTCCATGAGTTCTCTCATGGCATTCTGTCTCGCGTTGCGAACATCAAGATCCGGTCCCTCGGGCTGATTTTCCTGATCTTCCCGATCGGAGCGTTTGTGGAACCGGACGAGGACGAGCTGCGCGCGCTTCCCCGACGCGAACGCGGTCGCCTATACGCCGTCGGGCCCGCAACGAACGTTCTGCTGGCTGTCCTTTTCGCCACGTTGTTCTCAACGCTCATCTTGACCGCGGTCGCTCCGGTCCATGATGGCGTCGGAATCGTGGGATTCACGCCGAACTCTCCCGCGGCCCTCGCGGGGATGCACCCGAACACGGTCATCACGTCGATCAACAACACTCCCGTGCATACCTACAACGAGTTCGTCGCCGCACTGGCTGCTGTGCAGGTGAACACGACGATCCCGGTCGTCGCGTACGATCCGTCGACGGGGCAATCCTTGCTGTATCCCGTGACCCCCGTCGAACGAAATCCCTCCACCGGCCGTGCGGTTCTCGGCATCTATGCGTTCGATGTGAGCACCGACTACTACCATCCGCTGACCAACCCGGACAAGTTTGGCGGCGTGACGAGGGCGATCCTCGCCTACGTCTCGCTGCCTTTCTCCGGCTATTCGCCGATTGACGATCCCGCGACGCACTTCTATCAGATCCAAGGGCCCGCTGCGGTGATTCCCGCCCCGCTGTTCTGGATCTTTGCGAACTCGCTCTACTGGCTGTTTTGGCTCAACCTCATGCTCGGCGCGACGAACGCGTTGCCCGCCGTCCCTCTCGACGGCGGCTACCTGTTCAAAGACGGAATCGAGGGCCTCGTCTCTCGGCTGAGGAAAGGCATTCCGACCGAGCAACGGGATCGGATCGTCCGGGGCGTGAGCTACACGTTTGCGTTCCTGATCCTGGGTCTCGTCCTCTGGCAACTGATCGGGCCGAGGATCTGAACCTCACGGATGACCGGCTTCGGTCGCGACGAGTCCGATCACGCCGCTAACGATGGCTAAGATGCTGCCGGTCGTGCTGATCGCCAGGATGAGCGCGACGATCCCGAGGAGGATGTTGATGATTCCGCCGGAGCTGTACTTGCCCCGGTAGATGAGGAGGCTTCCCACAAGGATTGCGATCCCAAGGAGGGCGGCGATTCCGACGTTCAACAACTGGTTTAGGTTGAGGGTCGCACGCCCGATGTCAAGGGCGTTGACCAAAATGAGCAGCCCGGCGATGAGCCCGATCAACATCGCGAGCAACGCGAGGACTCGCTTCTCCGTCATGCCGCGCCGGAAGTCGTGAATCGCCTTCAGCCTTTCTCCAGGCCTCCGACCGCCCAGAGTCCCGCCGGGTCTCCGGGAAATTCGTTGGCTCCCCACCACATGCGAAGTGCACGAAACACCTCCTTGAACCGGCTCTCGCTGACGAACTCCAGCAGCGCCCCGTTCTGGGAAGGACCGCTGAGCGCGACCTGCGAAGCACCCGCCGAATCGATGAGGGCCCGGTAGAGGTCCGTCGCGACGCGACGGGAACCGGGTTCAACGACCCAAGGGCCGATTTCGCACGAGGCGCCGCTAGGATTCCCGACGATGAATCCGCGCAGCCGGCCGCGGTTCTCAGCCACCAAGAACGTGGAGGGAAATTCCTTCGCGAGCCGAGCGAGGAGCTTCTGTCGATTTGCACCGAAGTACTTTGCATCCATCCGCGCCAGTCCGGTGAGATCCTCGGCTCGGACCGGCCGAATCCCGCGAACCCGCTCCCCCGCTTTGGCGAGGCCGTGCCATCGGATGACTTCGTACTCTCGATGGAATCCCAGGCGCTCATAGAATGGGATGGCGTTGAGGTATGCGTTCAACCGGACCGTGCGAACGCCCGTGGCACGGAGGTGCGCCAGCGCGGCCTCCATCATTTCTTTGCCGACACCTTTCCCACGCAATTCCGGTGCAACGATGACGGCACCGAGGAACGCGAGGTCGTCGTACGTCGTCGTCGTGAGCACGCCGACCACGCGCCCGTAGCGCTCGGCCGCGAAGCATCCGTCTGGCGAGAGCGCCAGCAGCCGCTGGAAGTCCTCGCGCGTGTACCCCCACGCCTCGAGGTCGGTCAGGGCGATCGCGGCGTCGATGTCCCGCTCTTCGAGCCTTCGGATCCGCGTGCCTTCCACAACCTCACCCGTTGCTCAAGCTCTTCCAGCTCGTCGCATTCGTGGTATCCGTACGTCACGTACCGTTTGTCCTTCCGGAGATGCTTGTACATGCAGGGGCCGTACTCGTCGTCCTCCTGGCCGTACCACTTGTCGCAGTCCTTGCAGAGGAATTTCTGCGGCAGTTGCGCCTGGAGTTCGTCTACATGCCCCAGAACGGGTCCTCCTTCCGTTTGATCGCGCAGATCTCGTCCAGCGCCGAGAGCTCGTCGTGAGTTAGGTCCTTCCGGCCCCGGAGCGCGCGCGCGTCGGCCTCCGGGAGGTCCACGTAGAGGACGTCCCCGCCGTTGATCTGTCGCCCGATCGTGATGCCGTCCACCGAGATTGCGACTTCCTGTCCCTGGTTCGCCCCTTCGAGGGTCTTCTCCCCGGTCCGGATCGTCTTGATGCGCCCAAGCGGCCGACCGTCCCCTCGCATGATCGATTCCCCCGGACGGATTCTACCGGCCAGCACGCGGACGCCGAAGATCGCGGGCTTCGAGGTCCGGAACACATGTTCGCCAAGGAAGAGGAGCTTCGCGGGATACGCGATCTCCTTGCGGCCCGCCTCGGCGAGTTGTCGCTTCCTTTCATCCCGCCACGCCTGGTAATCTTCGATGAGACGGTAGATCACGTCGTTCTCGAGCAGCGTGAGGTCGGGGTGTTCTCGGAGCGCCGTCTTCGCGTCCGGAAGGATTTCCAGGTTGAATGCAAGGATCGCGCGGTTCAGGGGATTCTTCGCCGTCGCGGCGTCCGTGACGTCTCGCCGCGAGACCGGTCCGAGCCGAGCGAACTTGATCGGGATCGAGGCCTGCTTGCATTCGTACGCGAGGCCTTCGAGGGAGCCGATCGCGTCGGCCTTCACGAGGATGCCCTCGTCCTGCGTCTCGATGTGGAGCTGGGATTCTTTGGCCACCTCTTCGATGACCGCGACCAGATTGCCCCTCGTCACGCGGATCGGTGCCCCGGCAACCGCCTTCCCGAGGCCGCTCCCGACAATCTTGACTCCGGCCGCCGCGGACACGCTCTGCATGGAGTCGAACCGCTCCTGCGGGTCCCGAATCTCGTCGAGTGGCTTCGGTTTCAGGACGGCCTTCACCTTCGTCGTCCCCGGCTTGGCCGCGGTCCCAAACACGATCGTGTCGCCTTTCGATAGCGTACCTTCGTAGACGATCGCGTCGAGGGTGACTCCGAGGCCCTTCTCTTCCTTCACCTCGAGGATCGTACCGACGGCCGGTCCCTCGGCTGTTGCCAGTTGCTCCTCGAGGAACCGCTGGGCGAGGCCGATGAGCGTCAATAACAGGTCCGGAACCCCTTCCCCGAATTTCGCGCTGACCGGGATCACCGCGAGGTTCGTCGTGAAGTCCGCGATCCGATCGTATCGGTCGGCGGAGAAGCCGTGCTCGAAGAGTCGGCCGACGAGTTCGTACATGCGACGATCGAGCTCCTCGCGCGTGGATTCCGGCTGATCCTCGTACGACCGGACGAACGGTTGCCCCTCGTGCTTCCTCCATCCGGGCACCATGTCAATCTTGTTCGCGGCGACGACGAACGGCGTCTTGTACCGCCGAAGGATGTTCAGGCTCTCGATCGTCTGCGGACGGAATCCCTCGTTGACGTCGATGACGAGGACGGCGAGGTCGGCGAGCGCACCGCCGCGGGCGCGCAAGGTCGAGAAGGCCACGTGGCCCGGGGTATCGATGAACAGGAGCCCAGGGATGCGGAACGATCGGCCTTTGACGAGGTCCCCGCACATCTCGAGGATTGCCGCGAGAGGGACCTCCGTCGCACCGATGTGCTGCGTGATCCCGCCGGCCTCGCGGCCCGCCACGCCGGTCCCGCGAATCCGGTCGAGGAGGGTCGTCTTGCCATGGTCCACGTGCCCGAGGACGGACACGATGGGCTGGCGGATCGAAGCCATCGCGGGCGGACCAAGAATCCGACGATATTAGAAGGTTGGCCCCTCCGAAGGTTGGGCCCGGCTACTCCCTCAACCAAGCCTCGTCAATCCGGGTGTACGAAAGAATCTCGTCGGGCTTGAAGAACAGGGCAATTTCTCGTTTCGCGCTCTCGGCCGAGTCGGAACCGTGGATGATGTTGCGGCCGATCGTCATGGCGAGATCCCCGCGGATGGTGCCCGGCTCGGCCTCCGCAGAGTTCGTTTTCCCCATCATCTTCCGGACCGCCGCGACCGCGCCGTCCCCGTCGAGCACCATCGCGACGACCGGCCCCGCGGCGATATAGCCCATCAGCGGCTCAAAGAACGCCTTCCCCTTATGCTCCGCGTAGTACGTCTCCGCGAGCGAACGACCGACGCGGATGAGTTTCAATGCCGTGACCTTCAGGCCGCGACGCTCGAATCGGGAGACGATTTCCCCGATCAGGCCGCGTTGCACCGCGTCCGGCTTCAGGAGGACGAAGGTGCGCTCGGCCACGTTCACTTCCCCTTCTTCGCCTTCTTTGCGGTGGGAGCGGGCGCCTCCTCTTCCTCCGCCGGCTCCCGCTTTCGGCCTTTCACCTCTTGCCATCGCCCGTCGAGCCAGGACTTGAATGTCCGTCGCCCTTCCGGGGAATCCTTCCACGCGAGGAACTCCGCCTTGTCGATGCGGGTGACCGGTTTGGCGCCATGCTTCTTCTTCGACCAGCCGACGATCGACGTGTGGAACGAATCGCTCGCGACGAAGTCCGAGTAATGTCGCTCGAGTTCTCCTCGTGGCAGGTCGGGTCCGATCCGCTTGTCGATCAGGTCCGACAGGTCGGCCGGGATGTCCTTTCCCTTCGGGGTCTCGATCGTGATCTCCACCGCGAGCGCTCCTGCCGCGGGGGTCTCCTCCGCGACAGCGACGGCTTCTTCGGCGGCGACCCGACCGGCCGCTCGACGGAACGCTTGTGTCCAAGGCGTCCACCGGGGCACGCGCCCGAGTTTCAGCATGTTCGCTTGACACTTGTGAGAGCAGAAGAGGAAGACGGTCCCGTCCTTGCGGATGAACATCTTGCCGGTGCCGGGCTCGATCTCGTTGCCGCAGAAGGAGCACGAGCGTCGGGTCGGCATCGTCTCACCGGACCGACAGCTTGCGGGCCTCGCGCGCGGTCTCGCGCAACATGAGCACATCGCCGACTTGGATGCTGCCCTTCACGTTGCGCGTGATGATGCGGCCCTTGTCGCGTCCATCGAGGACCCGGACCTTGACCTGGACCGCTTCTCCCGTCATCCCCGTCCGGCCGACGACCTCGACGACCTCCGCGGGAATGCTGTCATCGTCCGCCATGTTCTCTCACTCGCGTGTCCGAGGAATCGTCACTTCTTCATCGCGCGGATTTTCGCGGAGACGTCGTCGATGACGGGCTTCGCCTTGCCCGGGTCCAGGATCGCAATCGAAGCGGTCGCCTTGCCCAGGCCCACGGCGACGCCGAGCTCCTGCTTACTCGGGACATAGGCGTACGGCACGCCCTTCTCTTCGCAGAGGAGCGGCATGTGCGCGAGGATCTCCTCCGGCTGGACGTCCTCCGCCATCACGACGAACTGAGCCTCGCCTCGCTCGACGAGCTTCGTGACCTCGTTCGTCCCCTTGCGGACTTTCCCGCTCTCCTTCGCGAGCTCGATCGATTGATAGGTCTTGTCGACGAGCTCCTTCGGCATCTCGAAGCGAACGTACATTGGCTTGGGCATCGTGGAGACCTCCTTCCGTCCCGCGGCCGCGGGACGTCATCAGTCATCGGCTCCCCGTCTCGGAGAAGCGGCCGTCGAAGTGGCGCGGGTTATAAAAGGTTTGCGACCGTCTCCAGACGAGTCCGTTGAAACCGAGAATGGCGGTCCGCAGCAAGGTTGAAAAGCGCGGCGTGGGGTTCGTTGGGCATGCCCACGGACCGCAAGTTCAGTCGCTTCGCTCCCACGGACCGACCGCTGCAGACCCGAGAGATTCCGGAGGGAGGGATCTGCCTGTCCGCATTCGTCATCTTGAGCGAGAGCGGCCATCGAGACCGCGTTCTCATGGGTCATCTGGATCCTTCGGCGGGATGGGACCATATCGGGGCGCTCGATTCGGAGCGAGCCGCTGTGAATAGCAAGGGATGGATGTTGCCTTCCTCACATCTGATCCTCGGCGAGTCGCCACAGGTGGCCGCGGACCGGATCCTCAAAGAGCAGCTCGGTCTCCCGAGTCAGCCGCTGAACGGCCCGCAAGTTTTCTCCGAGGTGTATGGACCGAAGAATCACTGGGATCTCGAATTCGTTTTCTTGGGGGAACGGAACCAGATTGCGCAGCACCCGGCGTGGACCGAGCTTGCGTTCGTCGATGTGACCGAAACGCCGCGAGAGGAAATCTCGAGGTACCATGACGACATCCTCGCGAACGTCGGTCGATGGAATCCCGCGAGCCGGTAGATCGCTAGGCCTGTACCGGGCCGTTGAAGGCGAATCGATCAAGCCCTGCCCCTTTCGGGAGCGCCTCCGTCTCGATTGGCGGAATCAGATCCGGTCCGCCCCAGCTGCTCCCGGACCACCCGGTTCGCAACCTCCAGAAACTTTTCTTCGGTCCCCGGAGGAATCGTCGCGCCGGCGGCCCCATGGTGACCGCCGCCTTGGCCTCCCACGGCCAGGCTCGCGGCCTGCATGACGGCCGCGAGGTCGAGTCCGCGGGCCACGAGCTCTCGCGTCGTTCGCGCCGAGACCTTGATGCCGTCTTCGGCTTGGGCGAACGCGATGATCGGCAGGTCCTTGCTCGCGCCTTCGCGGTGGAGGGCCATGCTCGCGGCGATCCCAACCACGGTGTCGCGAATTCGATCCGCCGCGTGGAAGAACTGGACCGCCTCCATCTGCGTGATGCCGGCTTCTTCGATCGTCTCCATCGAGTTCATCAGGTACTCCCGGTGGCCCCGGAGGAGACGGAGGGCCTGGGCGAGGTACTCCTCGCGATCGCCTCGGCACACGCGGTACCCGACTTCGGGCTGGTCGTATCGTCCGCAGGCGTTCATCAGGGTCCCAAACTCTTTCGCATCGCGCGTCGGGCTGCCCGCGGGCTCGCGCACCAGCGTGTACGTTTCTCCCGCCAACCGCTCGACCTCTTTGATTCCGCACCCCCGCTCCAGCATGTGTGAAACGAGGGCCGATACCACGCGTTGCTTCTCGCCGCGGTCGAGGTCCGACCAGCTCCGCCAGTGATTCTCGACCTTCAGGTCGACTCCGAGCTCGAGGAGGAACGCGATGCAAGCCTCCTCGTTTCCGCTGAGCCGCGGGATCCACGGGTCCGTCGCGTATTGGAGCATCTTGTACGCCGGTCGCGTCTCCCGTCCGAAGAGCCGGAGATCGATTCGGGCCTCCAGCACGCCGGCGGCGATCCCGTCCGCCAAGATCGTGCGATTGTACCCGGAGAGCCGCCGGAACTCCTGATCTTGAACGTCGCCGACCGCGCCCACGATGGCGATCGCCGCGAGGTCGACATTTTTCGGAGAGAGGGCCCTCGCGACGGCGTAGGCGCATCCCGCCCCACTCGCGACGTCGGAGCCTTCGCCTTCGAGATGCGGATTCAGCATGAGGACCCGATCTTGCGATTCGGTGAAACGGACGAGATCTCCCCGCAGCGCCCTCGGAACTTCTCGCTCCGTCGGAACGTGGTGGTCCGTGATGACCGCGTCCAAGCCGTGCAACGCGTGCAGCATCCCCGCGCCGAGGTCGATGAACCAGACGAGCGGAGTCCCCTGCCTCTTTAGGTCCGTGAGGACCGCCTGGTCGAGCTTCTTGACGAAGGCGACCTCGTGCGAGTTCCCCGCCCGGTCGAGGGCTTCGGACGCGATGGCCCCGCCGGTGATGCCGTCCGTATCGATGTGCGTCACGATGCGGACGAACGGAGCCGGGCGCAGGCGCTCCGCAATCTCTTGAGCAACCGCCTCCATCGCGCCATCAAGCGGGAGTCCACCCATGAATCTTTGGGAGGGGACGGCGGATGGCCGTCATCCCGATCTTCGAAGAAGAACGAATATCTGAGGACGTCCATGATGCCCGTGTGATTCACGTCACCGCGACGGGGCTGATCGCTCGCGACGGTCGGGTCCTCCTCGGTAAGCGCACCAGCATGGTTCGGTTCGCAGGCATGTGGGACGCCTTCGGGGGACATCTCGTCCCGTGCGAAGAGCCGTCGTCCGCCTTGGTCCGCGAGCTCGCGGAGGAGTTGGGGATCACGGCGGTCCGGCCGCGGTTCCTCGGCATCTACGAAGACGTCGATCCGACTTCGAAGGACCTCTTCCGGCACTACCTGTTCCTCGTCACCCGATGGAATGGGGAGCCGAAGATCGCGAACGAAGAGCATTCGGAGATTCGGTGGTTCGACCCGGAGCAAGCGGAACGCCTGAATCTCGCGCCGAGCCTCAAGGAAGCGATTCGCCGCGTCCTCCCGAAGAAACCTTAACTCGGACGCACATGTTCGACCGGGGACGCCATGGTCGACGAGACACAAATCCGGAAAATCCTGGGCGAGATCAGGACGATCGCGGTCGTCGGTTGCTCGAAAGATCCAGCCAAGGACGCGCACCGGGTCCCGAAGTACATGCAGATGAACGGCTACCGCATCATCCCCGTGAACCCGACTGCGACGGAGATCCTCGGGGAGAAAGCGTATCCATCGCTCGACGCCGTCCCGGTTCCCTTCGACGCCGTCGACATCTTCCGTCCGTCGGCGGACGTACCGCCGATCGTGGACCAAGCGATCGAGACGCCCGCGAGAGTCATCTGGATGCAACTTGGAATTCGGAACGATGGCGCCGCGAAGAAGGGCCAGGCCGCGGGCAAGATCGTGATTCAAGACCGTTGCATGATGCGCGACCATGCGCGGCTATTCGGCAAGTCGATCCTCGAATGAGGACGCCGCAAAGACGAGGGCGACGCTCGGGCCCCCCGCACGTCGGGCCGCGGCGATGAGCGCCTCGATTTCTCCCAGGATGCTCACGGCCGCGGGCGGAGCGTCGAACTTCGCGGTCGTGACGGCTTCGGACCACGCCCGGAGACGGGATTCCGGCACGACCCCGACGCGGAACGGTTGGGAGACGCCTCGCTCGATCTTGACGGTCGGACTGATCCCGGCGAACGTTTGCACCGGGACTTCGATCCAACTCGATCCTTCCTGGGGGAACAGTTCGGGCGAGAGGCTTGGCGGGAGGGCTTCCTCCGCGGCGCGGATGGATCGGCTCCCTTGGGCATCGTCCCAAACCCGGCCGAGCCGGGCGCCCGCCGACACGACCGTGTGGTCGAGCCACGCGAGATCGTGGGTCCGTCGGATCGAGGAGCGCCGCGTCCACAGGACCTTCGCGAGCAGATAGTACGCTTCCCGAAGCGCTCGGGCCTCGGGCGACTTCGTGCCGCCGGCGTGCTGCGCCTTCTCGAGAGCCGAGGCGACCAAAGGCTGAGACGATAGCAACGACTGAAAGTCGACGACCCGGAGGAGAGCCTGCCATCCCATGGGGACCGCCACGGGTCTCGTCAACAAAAGGGTGTCGGCGCAAGAGGCTTCGTGTCTTCCGTCCCCGAGGACCGGACGAACGGCGGTCTGCCTCAGTGAAGGACGACCGACTTGACGCCATCAACCTGCTTGATCTGCGGGAGCAGCCGCTCGGGCACGGGGGCCTCCGTGACGATGAAGCCGTGTGGATCATCGACGATCTCGGGGTCGTCCATGATCACCTGCCGAATCGATATGCCGGCTTGGGCGATGATCGCCGCGACCCCGGCCAGGATTCCCGGCTTCGATGCGTTCGTCGGGACGATCTCGATCGCCCCCCAGTTCATGATCGGGGCGATTTCGCGGAGGTGGCACACGGGACGCAAGGCGTCAAAGAACGCCCGCAGCTCCGCATTCTTGTCGATCGTGTCGACGGTCGCGGTCACCACCCGCCGGTCGACGCCCGCGGCGCGGGCCATCGCCGTGTCGGAGAGCTTGATGTCGCCCGCATAGACGCTCCCCTGATGGACCCGCAGGCCGTACATCACCGCGAGCTGGGCGACCTTCTCCTGTGCCGGGAAACCTTTGAAATAGTGACGGAAGCGCGCCCACATGCCCTTGGCCGAATGTACGGAAGGGTGCCCTAAGGGTTAATGTTTCCGTCATTGAGTGTATCGAAGTGAACATCAGAGAACAGAATCGTTATATATTGTTCAAAGAATCCACTGCCCGGATCGGTGGACCCGATGCAGGCGATTCGAACGGAACCGGCGACTGCGAGCGACGTGAAAATCCTCCTGGACGTGGACGACCTGCCGCGGGCGTGGTACAACATCCTCCCGGACCTCCCCGCACCCTTCCCCCCGTACCTCCACCCCGGCACGAAGGAGCCGGTGCCGCCCCAGGCCTTCGAGCCGTTGTTCCCGAAGGAACTCATCCGCCAGGAAATGAGCCCGAACCGGGCCGAGCCGATCCCCGAAGAGCTGCGGGAGGCGTATTTCCGACTCGGCCGACCGACCCCCCTGTACCGGGCGAAGCGCCTCGAGACCTACCTGAAGACGCCGGCCCGGATCTACTACAAGCGGGAGGACCTCTCCCCCGTCGGATCGCACAAACCGAACACCGCATTCGCCCAAGCCTACTTCGCGGCCCAAGAGGGGGTCGAAGCCCTCGCGACCGAGACCGGCGCGGGCCAATGGGGATCCGCCCTCGCCCTCGCGACGAACTACTTCGGACTGAAGGCGAAGGTGTTCATGGTGCGCGTGTCGTACGATCAGAAGCCGTATCGGAAGTACGTCATGAATCTGTACGGCGCCGACGTCATCCCGAGCCCGAGCGATCAGACGAACGTCGGGAGGAAGTTCCTCGCCCAAGATCCGGACCATCCGGGGTCCCTGGGCATCGCGATCTCCGAGGCAATCGAGTCCGCGGTGACCGGGAAGAACACGAAGTACTCCCTCGGAAGCGTCTTGAATCATGTCTTGATGCATCAGACCATCATCGGGCTCGAGGCCCAGAAGCAGTTCGAGCTCGCGGACGTCACCCCGGATTTCATGGTCGGTAGCGTCGGCGGCGGCTCGAACTTCGCGGGCTTCACGTATCCGATGATCGGCGAGCGCATTCACGGCCACGTCGATACGAGATTCGTCGCCGTGGAGCCGGAGTCCGTCCCCTCGATGACCCAAGGACGTTACGAGTACGATTTCGGGGACACGGGCGAGATGACCCCGCTCGTCAAGATGCACACGCTGGGCCATACGTTCGTCCCACCGCGCATCCACGCGGGCGGCTTGCGGTACCATGGGACCGCGGCGACGCTGAGCGTCCTGTTGGACTCGGGGCTCGTCGAGCCCCGCGCGGTGGACCAGCTCGGCACATTCCAAGCGGGGGAAATCTTTGCAAAGACGGAGGGCCTGATTCCCGCGCCGGAGACGTGCCACGCGATCCGCGGAGCGATCGATCTCGCCCTCGAGGCGAAAGACCGCAACGAGGAGACCGTGATTGCGTTCAACTACAGCGGCCACGGCTTGCTGGACCTCGAAGGCTACCGACAGTTCATGGAGGGCACCCTGAAGAGCAACGGAAAGTGAGAGGCCTCGGGCAGGCCGCCCCGTGCCTCTTTCTCTTTTTGTCGCCTTGTTGGACTTCAGGGAAAGGCACCGGGCTCACGACCGCTGCGGCGCGGTCAAAGACATGAGGCATCACCGCCATCCGCCGCCGTGGACGTCGGGGTGGACGTCGGCGGGACCTTCACCGACTTCGTCGGATTTCGCGGCCGCGAGGTCGTGTCGCTAAAGCTGCCGAGCACGCGAGATCCATCCGCGGCGGTCCTCGAGGGGATGCACGCCCTTGTCGCGGCTGGGATGGCGCACGGAACCACCGTGGCGACGAACGCGATCTTGGAGCGGAAGGGCGCCCGCACCGCGTTCGTGACGACGGAGGGCTTCGAGCACCTGTTGCTCATCGGTCGTCAGAATCGGCCCTCCCTCTACGACCTCCGGATCACGCGACCGCCTCCGCCGGTTCCGAGAGAACGGTGCTTCGGCCTGCGGGAGCGCGTGGACGCGCGAGGCCGGGTCCTTCGCTCCCCGACGAAACGCGACCTCGAGGCGGTCGCCCGGCGCGTTCGATCGAGCGGGGCCGAGTCCGTCGCGATCTCGCTCCTCTTCTCGTTCCTCGATCCGGCGCATGAGCGGCGACTCGCGAAGGCGCTGCGTGGCATGTCGGTCTCCACGAGCCACGAAGTGCTCGCCGAGTTCCGCGAGTTCGAGCGATCCTCGACGACGGCGCTCGACGCATACGTGAAGCCGCTCGTCGTTCGATATCTGCGAGGCCTGGAGCGGGCCGTCCATGGGGACTTCTACGTGATGAAGTCGTCCGGAGGCGTCGTCCCGCACAAGGCCGTTTTGCACCGGCCCGTCGACATGGTCCTGAGTGGACCCGCGGGCGGGATTGCCGCGGCGGTCGCCATCGCACGGGCGACGGGCCATGGAAACCTATTGACGTTCGACATGGGCGGCACCAGTGCGGACTTCTCGACCATCGTTCGTGGCGCGGCCTCTTGGACAACGGAGGCGATGATCGACACGTTCCCGCTCGCCCTTCCGGTCGTCGACATCGAGTCGGTCGGAGCCGGCGGTGGCAGCATCGCTTGGATTGACGCTGGTCGATCGCTTCGCGTCGGACCGGGCAGCGCGGGCGCCGATCCGGGCCCCATCGCGTACGGCAAGGGCGGCGAATCGGTGACAGTCACCGACGCAGACTTGTTAGGAGGCGTCCTGGGGCCGACCTTGCTGGGAGGGCGCCTGCCTCTGCACGGGGACCTGGCCGCGAAAGGGATTGCTCGCCTCGCCGACTCGGTGCACCTCTCCTCCGAGGAAACGGTCCTTGGGGTGCAACGGGTCGTGCGCGCGACGATGGCGAAGGCGATGCGGATCATCCTGGCGCGGCGCGGGTTGGACCCGCGGGACTTCGCTCTCTTCGCGTTCGGCGGGGCCGGCCCGATGCACGCGTGGTCGCTCGCGAGAGAACTCCGGATTCCCCGCGTCTTGGTCCCGTTTCTTCCCGGAGCCTTTTCCGCATACGGCATCTTGATCTCGCCGATACAGCTGGAATATAGCCGGACGATGGTTCGGCCCTTGGATCGGGCAGAGTCCGCGATCGGACATGCGGTCCAATCCTTCAGATCTCGAGCGCGGAGAGCGCTCCACGAGGAACACCACGCCGCCCGCGGGGCCGTGTTCCTGGAGAGCGTCGACCTCCGATACCGCGGACAGAGCTACGAAATCAACATCCCGCTTTCCGGCAATCTTGCGGGCGCCTTCCGGAGGGAGCACCGCCGGCGCTACGGATACGCCTCGCGGGAGGAGCCCATCGAGCTCGTCACCGTCCGACTCATGGTCCGTGTGCCGCGCCGTGTCACCTTTCCACCGCCCCCTGCGGTCGTCTCACCGTCGATTGGACGCCGTCGGGTGCTCTTCGATGACGGATGGTCCGACGTTCCCGTGTTCGACCGGGGCTCGCTCCCCGTCGGATTCGAGGAAGATGGGCCGGCCATCGTCGCGGAAGAGCACGCCACCACGGTCGTACCCCCCGGGGCGAACTTCCGGATTCAGCCTCGCGGGCTGATCGAGATCGAGGTGGCTCCGTGAACCCGGCCGATCTTGAGATTTTCCAGACGGCCTTGTCGTTCGTCCCGGAAGAAATGGGAGTCGCCCTTCGCCGCACGGCCTACTCGCCGAACATCAAGGAACGGCTGGACGCGAGCTGTGCCCTGTTCGACGTGGAGGGCCGCATCATCTGTCAGGCGGAGCACATCCCGGTCCACCTCGGTTCCATGCCGGTCGCCGTCGAGGCGGCCATGCGAGACTTCCCGGGCACCCTCCGCGATGGCGATCAAATCATCCTGAACGACCCGTACCGGGGCGGCACGCACCTCCCGGACGTCACGATGATCCGGCCGGTGTTCGTGCGCCAGACGGTCATCGGATTCGCGGTGAATCGAGCCCACCACGCGGACATCGGTGGAACGGTGGTCGGTTCGATGCCTGCCACCGCAATGCGTCTCGAGGACGAAGGCCTCGTCTTGGAGCCGCAGAAGATGATGGACCGCGGACACGAGCGGCGGGCCGTCCTGGAGAGATTTCGTCAGGAGACATGGAACCCAGCCGAGCGGCTCGGAGACCTCCGAGCCCAGGTCGCCGCGAACGAGCTCGGCGCTCGGCGTCTCGTCGAAGTCGTCCTACGAATCGGGGTCACGGGTTTCCGAGGCTGGGTCGACGAGCTCCTCGATTACGGAGAGCGGAGGGTGCGCGCCGCGATCGGCGAGCTCCCTCGCGGGACGTGGGCTGCGGAAGATTTCCTGGAAGGGGCGGCGCCCGAGGAACCCGCGCGAATCCGGATCCGCGCGGAGGTCACAATTGGCGGTTCCGGGATCGCCGTGGACTTCGCGGGAACCGATCGTCAGGTCCCGGGGAATCTGAACGCACCACTCGCCGTGACGCTGAGTGCGTCCTCCTATGTGGTGCGGTGCCTGACCGACCCCGACGCACCGCGAAACGCCGGCGCGCTCCGACCCCTCCGCGTGCTGGCGAGGGAGGGGAGCCTCGTCTCGCCACGCCCTCCGGCCGCGGTCGCCGCCGGGAATGTCGAGACCTCGCAGCGAATCGTCGATGTCCTGTTCCTCGCGCTCTCGGAGCCCCTCGCCGACGCGGTCCCCGCCCAAAGCCAAGGCACGATGAACAATCTGACGATCGGCGGATCCGATCCTCGGCCGTTCTCGTACTACGAGACCATCGCAGGTGGCGAGGGCGCGCTCCCGTACCGGCCCGGAATGTCGGGCGTCCACACCCACATGACGAACACCCGCAACACGCCGGTCGAAGCCCTCGAGTTCGCGTACCCGCTCCGGATCGAGGAGTACCGACTCATCCCCGGCACCGGCGGGCGAGGCCGGCATTCGGGAGGCGATGGCATTCGCCGCTCCGTTCGATTCCTCGCCCGCGCCGGTACCGCGTCGATCCTGTCGGAGCGCCGTGCCCTTCGGCCGAAGGGACTCGAGGGCGGCGAGGATGGCCGCCCGGGACGGAACCTCCTCATCCGAAACGGACGTCGTCGCGGACTCGCCGCCAAAGTGACGGTCGAACTCCGCCGCGATGACCTCCTCGTTGTCGAGACACCGGGAGGCGGAGGGTGGGGGCCGCCGGAGCACCGACGCCGTTGAGTGTAGCCTACGTGCACCGGAGAGGTTGACTCGAACGCGGAAGACTCCTCCGTCGTGACACCGCTCGGTCTCGTATTGGGTTTCTTCATCGTGACGATGCTCGGTCTCCTCGCGGGCGCTCTGACGGGCTTGTCACCCGGACTTCACGTGAACAATGTGGCGGCCCTCGTGCTCGCGACCCAGGCTGCGTGGACGGGGTTCCTTGCCGCGCTGGTCCCGGAAGTCTCCTCCGAGCCGGAGACGATCGGCCTCTTGCTCTCGTGTTTCCTCCTCGCGACGGCCGGGAGCCACGCGGTCTTCGACTTCATTCCGGCCGTCTTCTTGGGCGCGCCGACGGAAGACACGGCGCTCGCCACGCTCCCCGGGCACCGTCTCCTCCTGGTGGGCCAGGGCGCGAAAGCGGTGGCCTTCGCCGCTCGCGGGGCACTGTTGGGAACCGCCTTCGCGGTGGCCGCGCTGGTCCCGCTCCGCTTGCTCCTCGCCGACCCGATCGGTCTCGCGGACCACTTCCGACCGTGGACGCCGATCTTCCTGGTGTGCGTTCTGGGCGCGGTCCTCGCGTCCGAATGGCGCGGACGAGGACGCGTCCGCCGAGTGCTGCGCGCGGTCTGGGTCCAGGCCTTGGCGGCCGGTCTCGGGATCGCGGTCCTCCGCGGGCCATCGCTCGTCGATCCGGATGCGGTCCTGTTCCCGCTATTCTCGGGTCTCTTCGGGATTCCGAGCCTGATCGTCGGACTGCGTGCCCGACCCGGCTCGATTCCGTACCAACGGCTCGAGCCCCTTCGGGGTCTTTCGAGGGAGGACGCGCGAAGTGCGCTCCGCGGCACGATCGCGGGGGCCAGCGTATCGTGGCTTCCTGGGCTCAGTGGCGGAGCGGCGGCGACGCTGGCCTCGGTCGGTACGCGCAGGACCGTCGGGCCGAGTCAGTTCATGGTCGTCTTGGGCGCGGTCTCGACGTCCACGGCGCTCCTCAGCGTCGCGGTCCTGTTCATCATCCACCGCGCTCGGAGTGGGGCGGCGGCCGCCGTCCGCGGGCTCGCCGGAGATCTCGCTCCGTGGCCCGATGCATGGGCGGCGCCGGCATCGCTCCTTCTCCTGGTGATGTCCGCGGTCCTCGCCACCGCGATCGCCGCTCCCCTGGCGGCACGCATCGGCCGCGGTGTGGCGAAGCGCTGGTCGCGTTCGAACCCGCGCCGGATCGCGGCGCTGTCCCTGCTCGCGGTCTTCGTCCTGTTGGCGGTGGCCACGGGCCCCGTGGGGATTGCCCTGGCGGCGCTCTCGACGATCGTCGGCCTCGTGCCGGTCGCGCTCCGGGTCCGCCGGGTGCACCTGATGGCGTCGCTCCTCATCCCGGTCCTCCTGTCGTACATCGGTCCAGGGGGCTTGAGGAAAGGGTAAAG
>Ga0209378_1000301_pt1 | contig 37010 bp, 42 predicted proteins | sample GraSoiAngelo_156_FD_186170 | JGI IMG/M metagenome (GOLD analysis project Ga0209378, IMG submission 186170) | Grasslands soil microbial communities from the Angelo Coastal Reserve, California, USA - 14_1009_13_40cm (SPAdes) (version 2) | ecosystem: Environmental > Terrestrial > Soil > Grasslands ...
CGTGCCCGGCGCGAGGTCGAGTGCCCGCAGCGCTGCCGTAGGGCTCGCGACGGTGCGCGTCATTTCGCGGCAGCCGTCGTGCGCGCCGCCTGGTGGGCCGCGATGAGCCGGCGATACCAGTCGCCGCTGGCCTTCACGCGTCGGCGCTGCGTGAGGTAGTCGGTGTGCACAATCCCGAAGCGTTTGCTCGTGCCATGCGCCCACTCGAAGTTGTCCATCAGAGTCCAGATGAAGTACCCGCGAAGGGGTACCCCGTCGGCGACCGCGCCAGCCGCGGCATCGAAGTGGCGCGTCAGGAACGAGACCCGAGCGGGATCGTCCACACGATCATCGACCACGATGTCGTCGTACGCCGCGCCGTTCTCGGTGACGTAGAGCTGTGCGGGCGCGTACTCGCGGTGAAGTCGCACCAGCAGCCGTCGGAATGAAGCGGGGTGCACCTCCCACCCGATCGCGGTGTGCTCTCCCTCTGGGTCGACGCGCTCGCCGCGCAGCGGTCCGTCGCTCGAGGCGCGCACGACGCGACGCGCGTAGTAGTTCACGCCGAGGAAGTCGAGCCTGCCGTCGTATCCGTTGAGCTCCCAGTTCCCGAAGGGCCGGTAGAGGTCGACCATGTCCGTGGGATACCCGCGTCCGAAGAGCGGGTCGAGGAACCAGCGGTTCAGATATCCGTCCATGCGCACGGCCGCGTCGGCGTCGGCGGGCGTGTCGCTTGCCGGATCGCATGGCGAGAGGTTCAGCGCGATGCCGACGCGCGAGTCGCGATGCGCTGCGCGGACCGCGGTGGCCGCGGCACGATGCGCGAGCAGCAGGTGGTGCGAGACGAGCACCGCCGTGCGGAAATCGCGAATGCCGGGCGCGTGCACGCCGACGTAATGCCCGGCGTACGCGACGACCTCTGGCTCGTTCAGCGTGATCCAGTCGCGGACGCGATCGCCGAGCCGGCGCGCGATGACATCCGCGTACCGGCCGAACGCCTCGACCGTCTCGGGCGCGGACCAGCCGCCCTTGTCCTGAAGAGCCTGTGGAAGGTCCCAGTGGTAGAGCGTGACGAACGGCCGGACACCGTTTGCGAGGAGCTCGTCGATGAGCCGGTCGTAGAACGCGAGTCCCGCCTCGTTCACCGCGCCGCCGCCGACCGGCAAGACGCGCGGCCAGCTGATCGACAAGCGGTACGCATTGCATCCCAGCCCGCGAAGCAGGCCGACATCCTCGCGCCAGCGGTGGTAGTGATCGCACGCGATGTCTCCGGTCTCGCCGGTCGAGATCGCGCCTGGCCGCCGGCAGAACGTGTCCCAGATCGAGGGTCCCTTCCCGTCGGCATCATGCCCGCCTTCGATCTGGTACGCGGCGGTGGCCGTGCCGAAGAGGAACCCTGCTGGAAAGCGCCGCGCGAGCGCAGTCGGTTCGCTCATCGGCGCGGCTCCGCCGCTGCCCATTCGAGCCCCATACGCGCGTTGATCCCGCCATCGACGTAGAGGAGCTGACCGGTGACGTAGTCGGCGGCGGGCGAGACCAGGAACGCAACGACCCGCGCGACGTCGGCAGGCTCACCCATCCGACCCCATGGGACGCGGCGGGCGGTGTGCTCGCTCGAGTAGCCCGGCATCTCGAAGTAGCGCGGCACCTCGATGAGCCCCGGCGCCACCGCGTTTACGCGGATCTTCTTCGGCGCGAGATCCATCGCCAGGGCGCGGGTGAATGCATTGAGCGCGCCTTTCGTCGCCGCATAGGCAGCGTGGCCCGGAAAGCCCGCGCCGCCGTGTATCGAGCTCACGTTCACGATGGATCCGCCGCGGCGCTCGAGATGGGGCACGGAGCGTTGCGCGCAGAAGTACGCCGCCCGCACATTCACGTCGAACAGCTCGTCGTACTCGGGCTCGGTGAGCGCGAGCGGGTCGCGCGTCTTTGTCACGCCCGAGTTGTTCACGAGCACGTCGAGGCCACCGAGCTCCGCGGCGGCTTCGTCGACGACGCGACGGCAGTCAGCGACCTGCGACAGGTCGCCGCGCAGGATGGTGGCGCGGCCGCCGGCAGAGGTTATCTCCATGCAGGCCTCGCGCGCGCCGTCGGCGCTATGGGCGTAGTGGATCGCGACCGACGCGCCCTGCCGCGCGAGCTCACGCGCGATGCCCTGGCCGATACCCGCTCCGCCGCCGGTGATGAGCGCGCGACGACCCTCCAGTGCACGGGGGGCCGGGGCGGCGGAGGCCCCTCGATCGTTCATACGCGTTCCTCCACACGGCCACGCAGATGCCAGCGGTCGCCGAAGAGATTGAGGTGAACCGGCCGGCGCGGATGCGCTGCGATCACGTCCTCGTCGAGGGTGATGCCGAGACCGGGGCCGGGCGGCAATGGGAAGGCGCCGTCCACGACCGCGGGAACGCCGCGAGCTGCGTCGCTGACGAACGGATCCACGAAGTCGTTGAAGTGCTCGAGGATCTTGAAGTTGGGCGCCACCGCCGCGAAGTGCAGCGCCGCCGCGGTGGACACGGGTCCGCCTACGTTGTGCGGCGCGACCATCACGTTGTACGACTCCGCCCACGTCGCGAGCTTCCGGGTCTCCGCGATCCCGCCCATCATCGTGAGGTCCGGCTGGATGACGTCGGCGGCCTGGAGCTCGAACACTTCGCGGAACTCGTGGCGAACGTGGATCCGCTCGCCGGTCGCGACCGGGACGTTCACCTGGCGCGCAACCTTCGCCAGCGAACGCACGTTATCTGGCGGCACCGGCTCCTCGATCCACCCCGGCCGGTAGGGCTCGAGCTCGCGCGCGATCGCGATCGCCTGCGCCGGCGTGAAGCGGCCGTGCATCTCGACGAAGACCTCGCCGTCGGGTCCGACCCCATCACGGACCGCCTCGACGAGCGCGATCGCACGGCGGAGCTCGGCATGCGACAGCTCCTGCCACGCGGCGCCGAACGGGTCGAGCTTCACGGCGCGGTAGCCCTTCGCCAGAGCGCGCCGCGCGGCGTCGCGAAACTCCTCCGGCGTGCGCTCGACCGTGTACTAGCCGTTGGCATACGTCGGGATGCGGTCGCGGATCGGACCACCCAGAAGCTGGTAGACCGGCACGCCCAGCGCCTTCCCGGCGATGTCCCAGCAGGCCATCTCGACCACCGCGAGCGCGGACATCGCGATCTGGCCCGCACGCGCGTAGTCGTCGCGGATCATGCGGCGCGCGAGCGATTCGAACGCGAACGGGTCCGCGCCGATGACGTGCGTCGGTACGGCCTCCTCGAGGTAGCCGAGCAGCGCGCTGGTGTGGTTGATCATGCGCACCTCGCCGACGCCCTCGATGCCTTCATCGGTGCGGACGACGACGTAGGTGAGGTTGCGCCACGCGGCGCCGAGCACGAGCGGACGGACCCCTGTGATCTTCATCCTTTGATCCCCGTCGTGACGATCCCGCGGACGATGAAACGCTGCGCGAACGCGAAGAACGCGATGAGCGGAAGGATGTAGAGGACAACGCCGGCCATCGTCACGGTCTGCAGTGGGTTGCCGTGTGGATCGGCATACGCGTTCGCCATCCGGACAGCGAGGGTGGTGTTGTCCTGATGGAGCAGCAGCGCCGGGTAGAGCCAGTCGCCCCACACCCAGAGGAACATGAAGATCGCGCTCGCCGCGAGCGCGGGTCCGGCGTTGGGCAGGTAGATCTGGAGGAAGATCCGCAACGGGCCGGCTCCGTCGACCTCGGCCGCGTCGTCGAGCTCGCGCGGAAAGCTCGCGAAGAACTGACGGAAGAGGAAGATCGCGAACGGGCTCCCGCCGAGGCCCCAGAGGATCCACGGCCAGTACGTATTGGTGAGACCTAGCCGCGCGAACATCACGAACTGCGGCACGAAGAGGACGAGGTTCGGCACCATCCAGGTCGCGAGGACGAGCACGAACAGCTTGTTCCGACCCGGCCCTTCGTGCCGCGCGAAGCCGTAGCCGACGAGGGCGCTCACCAGCACCGCGAGGAACGCGTATGCGCCGCTCAGGAAGAGCGAGTTCGCCGCGAAGTGAGCGAAGTCCGCCAGCGCGACCGCGAGCTCGTAATTGAGCCACTGCGGCTCGGCAGGGAAGAGGGCGGAGCCGTACTCGGACTGCTTCTTGAGCGAGGTCACGAGCACCCAGAAGAGCGGCAGCGCGAACAGCGTCGCCGCGATGAGGACGGGGCCGTAGGTGGTCGTCCATCGCATTGCGGTGCCCGACCGTCCTGCTACTCCGCCTCCACCTCCGTAGTACCGCATCACGGCTCGACCCCGTAGAAGACCCACCGGCGGCTCGTCTTGAACAGGAGGACGGTGAGTCCCAGGACGACCGCGAAGAGGACCCAGAGCAGCGCCGAACCGTAGCCGAAGAGCTGCTTCGTGAAGATCTCGATATACGCATGCACCACATAGAGGTAGTTGTCGCGCGGCGGCACGGTGCCGGGACTCAGACCGAGGATGCCGGGCGAGAGCAGCATCGGCTGCACGAGGATCTGGAGCGCGACGATGATCCCGGTGACGAGGTTGAAGAAGATCACCGGAGTGAGAAGCGGAAGCGTGATGTAGCGCGTGACCTGCGCGCGACTCGCGCCGTCGATCATCGCCGCCTCGCGGTATTCGGCGGGGATCCCCTGAAGTCCCGCGAGAAAGACGACCATTCCGCCACCCGCAGCGCCCCAGATCGTGAGGACCGCAAGCACGGCCGTCGGATACTCGACGAGCCAGCGAACGTTGACGTCCGGCAGCACCACACCGAGCAGCGCGTTGAGCAGCCCACCGGTCGGGTCGACGAAGATCTTCCAGATCCAGACTCCGGCCACGACGGGAACGACGTAGGGCAGATAGAAGATCGTTCGAAAGACATTCGAGAAGCGGATCGGCTGGTTCACCATCAGCGCGAGCACAAGCTGCAGTACGAGCCCGACCGGGACGACCACGGCCATGAGGAGCAGCGTGCGGCCCAGCGCGTACTGCGCGTCGGAGTCGCCGAGCGCGCGGAGGTAGTTGTCGGTCCCGACGAAGCGGACATAGTCGAGGTTCAGCCCGTCGTAATTCGTGAACGACATGAGAAACGCTCCCACGAGCGGGACCGCGCTCAGGACCACGAATCCGAGCAGCCACGGAGAGATCAGCAGGTAGAAGGTCACCGCTCGACGCACGCCGCGGCGGCGCCATGCGGCGGGCCGCGGCATCGTTCGTGGCAGGACCTGCGTCGCGCCGGCCATTAGCCGCCGATGATGCGCTTGCCGTCCGCGATCGCTGTGTTGACCTCCGCCTCGATGTTCTGGACGAACTTGTCGAAGCTGATGGAGCCCTTTAGGGCGGGCTCGAGGTTCTTCTTCCAGCTCGTCGCGAAGGTCTCCTCCCCTATGTAGGGATTGAACTGCAGGATGAAATCGCTCTTGGGGAGCTCACCTTGAAGCACCCGCTGCACCTGCTTCTGGAAATCGGACTGTTGAGGCATCTGCGAGTACAGCGACTTCAGTCCGGGGACGCCCCAGCCGCTCTTCGCGCGGTCCTGCGCCGGCTTGCCCCCCATGTACTGCTCGAACACCGACCACGCCGCGTCGGCATCTTTCGTTTGAGACGAGATGACCCAACCTGTCGCCGTCATCGTTGGATCGCGCCGGACGCCGGACCAGGTTGGTGCGGGCAGGAAGACCGTCTTCCCCTTGGTCTTGTCGCTCTCGGCCATTGCGCTGAACCAGTAGCCGTATTGGAGGATCGCGATCTGGCCCTCGTTGAAGTCCGCGCCCATCCAGTTCGGACTCGGATCGATCGGCGTCTGGTTTACGCCGTCCGCGGCCAGGTCATAGAGGTACCTGATGACCTTGTTGGACTCGGGGTTGGCGGCGATGACGAGCTTCGAGAAGTCGTCGGTGTAGAGGGACTGGTTCTTCTCGGCGAGCATGTTCATGGCGGTCCGATCGATCCATTGGTCGTTGTTCGAATGGACGAAGCCCCAGTACACGCGCTTGCCGGCGGATTTCTTGTTGACCTTCCTCGCGAGATCGCGAAGCTCGTCGTACGTCAGTGGCGTGGTGTCACTCGGGATCTTCACGCTCGCCTCGTCGAATGCTTTGGTGTACGCGTAGAGCGTGAAGTCGGGCGACCAGTCCTTGACCATGCCGTAGAGGTCACCCTTGCCGACCTGCTTGCCGTCCCATTTGTAGAAGTTGTTCGCTGGTGCAAGATCGTCGATCTTGAGGAGCTTGCTATTGGCGAAGTACGGTTGAAGGTCCTTCACCATCTTTCGCGAGATGTACTGGGGCACCCCGGCGGCCTGGACGCGGAAGATGTCCGGAGAGTTGCCCGCCGCCCACATCGCGTAGAGCGTGGTCAGGTCGCTCTTGACCACCTCGATCTTGAGCTTCGTGGCGCTTTCGAGGGTCTTGCGATCGTCATCATTGAACTCGTTCGGGTCGGTCATGACGACGACCTTCCCGCTGCCGCCCGTCTTCGGCGTGGGCTGACAGGCCGAGAGGATCGGTGTCGCGGCGGCGGCCGCGGCGATCGCGCCGGCTCCGATCAGGACTTTGCGGCGTGAGAGGCCAGGCATCAGGCCCTCCTGCGGTCAGGGGGCTTGCGCCCCGGCCCCCGGTGGGCGCCATCTCCCCGACCTTCCTTCTCCGATGTGACCGGTAACATAGCCCTATTTCCGACCTTGTCAAGTGGCGTCCGGGAAAGCTGCGGCTAGAGTTCGGCGGGTGAAGGGCGCCACCATCCGGGACGTCGCGCGACGCGCCCGCGTCTCGCACCAGACGGTCTCCCGTGTGATCAACGGCCATGAGAGCGTGACGGATGAGACACGCGAACGAGTCCTGCGCGCCGTTCGGGAGCTCGAATACGTGCCCAGCGCGGTGGCGCGGAGCCTCTCGTCGCAACGCACGCACACGCTCGGGATGGTCACCACCGACGTGAGCGACCACTTCTTCGCCGAAGCGGTGGCCGGCGCCGAGGCGGAGGCACGAAAACGGGGCTACTTCATGATCATCGGCAGCATCGAGGAAGGCTCCGAAGACGACGAACGCACCTACCTACACCTGATGCTCGAGCGCCGGGTCGAGGGCCTCATCGTCGCGGTCCCGCGGCTGCGGCTCGCGGAGGACGACCCCCTCGCGGACGCGGTCGCCCGAATCCCCACCGTGCTCGTGGCGTCGGATATCGACCTTGCTGGTGCGGATCACGTGGACATCGACAACCGCCGCGGCGGTCACGAGGCGACGGGCTACCTCGTCGCTCAGAACCATCGGCTCATCGGGACGATCACCGGTCCGCTGGACTGGCCGTCGGCACGCGCGCGACTCGACGGCTACCGCGACGCGCTCAAGGACGCAGGCATCGCGGCGGACCGGACGCTGGTGGAGCCGTGCGTTGACTGGGGACTGGAGAGCGGACGGCGCGCGGCCGAACGCCTCCTGGCGTCCGCGCCCAAGCTGTCCGCGATCTTCGCGCAAAGCGATCTGCTCGCGCTGGGCGCGATCGCCACGCTCCGCGCCCGCGGCCTGCGCGTTCCCGATGACGTGTCGGTCGTCGGCTTCGACGACATCCCGGTATCGAGCGTCGTCGATCCGCCGCTGACAACGGTGCGCCAGCCGATGCGCGAGGTTGGCGAGCTCGCGGCGCGTCTCATCGGCGATCGCGCTGCGAGCTCGCGAAAGACGAAGGGCTCGCGGCATACGCTGCGCGCGCCGCTCATTATCCGCGGGAGCGTGGCTCGACTGGACGGTGGTCGGATTCGCTAGGCGCCGGTGCCGGCAGACCGCCGGCCAAGTCTCGTTATCAGTAGTGCCCGACGTCAGGGACGATCGTGGTAGCTCCGGCCAGATCGGTGACCCAGCGATTCACGTCCGGCCGGAGGAAGTCGACAATGAGCCAGTTCAGCAGGGCGGTTGGGCCTGTATATGAGGGGTCGGGTGGGCCTGCGAAGACAAGCGGGTGGTAATGGCGGTGGAGGCGGAACTCATAGGTGCCCACCTGCGGCGGTTCGGCGCCGCTGGACCTCGTGACGAACGCCGTTCGGGTGACCGCTGCCGTCGCGAGTCCACCGTGGTCCGTCGCCCGCGGATCCCATTTCTCAAGCCGCACTGCAATGCCTGCGTACCGCACTTCTTTGAGCCCGCCGGACTCGGCTTCGGCCCGGTCGTGCTCGAGCAAAGGCATGGTGTACGCCTCGTACGTACCCGCCACGAAGCTTGCGGACTTCGACATATCGAATGCATGTAGGGCCGTGAGCGTGCGCGCTTGATAGAACTCGTTGAAGAAAGACTTCAGCTCCGTTGCGAGCTGCGTGTCGCTCGCGGGGATCGGAGTAGTCACCGGCTGCGAGATCCACCCGCCAGTCGCGGGGTTGAGGAAGTCGTAGATGACCCAGAGAACGCCATCGGCACCGATGCGCTGGCGCTGCAGACGGAACCGATACGTCGCCGTCTCCGCGCTCGGGCTCGCGCCCGCGCGAACTTCTTGGCGGGTCCTGGTAACGCTCACTTCGGCGTAGCCCCAGCCGCCGTCTCCACGCCACTGGTCAACCTTTACGCCGATGTCGTTGAAGGTCACTTGTTGCAGAACGCCGGCTTGCGCGTCGCGGATCTCGCGGTCCAAGAGCGGCAGCGTGTAGTCGCCGTATGCACCACCCACGAGCCCGCGCAGAGCGTCGACGCCGAACTGGCCTCCTGGCCGCAGCGTCCGCGCTTGGTAGTTGAGCTCGAAGACCTGCTGGACCTCGGTCTCGATCCGCGGTTTCGAGAAGGAGGCGTTAGCCAATGTCGTGGGCGAACCGGCCGTCTTCGGAACATCTGGTTGGGCGGGCACCGCCGAAGGAGTCGCTGACGGACTGCACGCAGCGGCGAGCACGAGGATGGCGGCGATGGTGAGTTTGAACACGCCGGCAAGCGACGCTATCTCGCGGACCGCTCGGTCAGGTGTCCAGTGGGTCTCGCTGCCGCCAGGACCTGTCGCCAGCGGCGCTGGTCCTCAAGTCCCAAGCAGGTCGAGGCTACGCGCCGCCACCGCGCCGCTGGCTCTGCACCCATGCGGCCACATCTCGATCCCAGGCATGGCCTCTGTCCTTGATCGTGCCAAGCGAAGACAAGATGAGGTCCCAGCGATGCTGATTCTCTAGCGCTCGCCGCGTAGCCAGCGCGATGAACGCGCTCCGTTTGTGGCGTCCAACACGCCGATCTATGGCGCGGACGAGCTCCTCATCGAGGGTGATCTGAAGCCGCACAAAACCAGCGTATCGGAGCTACGGCCGGGGCTTCTCCTCCAGCCACCCGCAGGCCAGCGAGCGGCAGTCGTGCGGGCGATACGTGGCGTGACGCGGTCGCCACAGCATCGTGAGCATGCCGACACTGCTGAGCATCACCGCCGCGAGCACGAACGCGACCTGTCCATCCGCGGTGAGTAGATCGAGAAGCGCCGATCCCATTGCCTACCTCAACAGAGCGACTGCCCCTTGCGTTATCGGGTGCGCTTGCGGGCGTACGCGCGTGTGTCGGCGTTCTCGACGAGGGCCTCTGCTGTCTTCCCATCCATAGGGTACGAGGAAACGCCCCACGAGCGGGCGGGCATTTTGATCGATCCGCCGCCCGGAAGTTTCACCTCAGTCGCATCGAGGATCTCCATGAGCCGGACGACCACCTTCTCGGCCTCCTCGCGCGGCGTGTCCGGCATCACGATCGCGAACTCGTCCCCGCCGTACCGCGCGGGCACGTCCTCGGTCCGTACCCGCTCGCTGATGGACTGGCCGAGCATGCGGAGCACTTCGTTCCCGGCGAGGTGACCGTAGGTATCGTTGACCTTCTTCAGCTCGTCGATGTCAAAGAACGCGACGGCGAGTGGCGACTGGTGGCGCTCGGCGCGCGCGACCTCCTCCTCGAGGCGGTCGTAGAAGTAGCGGAAGTTGTGGATTCCGGTGAGCGCGTCGGTGTTGGCGGCGCGCTTCAGGCGCTCGTGCAGCTCGGCGACCTCGATCTGGGCGGCGATCTGCGCGCCCACAGTCTCCATGAGTGTCAGGTCGCGTTTGCTGAAGGCGGCCACGGTTTGATGGCTCAGCACGAGCACGCCCACCGTCCGGCCGCGCGAGACGAGCGGCACGACGAGCTCGCTCCGCACCCGCGGGTCGCCGATGTAGCGCGGGTCGGCGCGCACGTCGTCGACGATCTGCCCCTCCCGATGTGTGAAGACCCACCCCGAGATGCCCCGGTCGGTCGGGATACGCGAGGGCGACTCGACCGTCGTCCAGGTCCCGGCGACCGCACGCGCGACCAGCTCGTCGGTCTGCTCGTCGTGGAGGAGGATCGTGAGCGAGGCGCCGGGAACGGCGCGCTGCAGCACGACGAGCGTGCGGTCAAGAAGCTGCTGCAGGTCGAGGATGGTGTGGAACTCGGGCGTGAGCTCGGAGAGGATCGCGAGCTCGCGGCTGGTCGTCTGCACCTCCTCCTCCGCCGCGTGGATGACGCCGCGCGCGTCGATCATCGCGACGAACGCGTTCACGACCGTGGGGTCGTACCACTTGCCGGACATCCCTTTGATCTCGGCGAGCGCCTGATCCTCGCGCCGGGCGGGCCGGTATGGGCGATCGGCGAGCATCGACTCGTAGGCGATCGCGACGGCGAGGATGCGGGCGGTGAGCGGGATCTGCTCGCCGGCGAGCCCATCGGGGTAGCCCGCGCCGTCCCAGCGCTCGTTCGCGTGACGGACGATGGGCACCACGCCGCGCAAGAAGCGGATCGACTCGAGGATGCGCGCCCCAAGGATCGGGTGCTCCTGCATGATCTTCTTCTCTTCGGGTGTCAGCGGTCCGGCCTTCGAGAGGATCGCGGCCGGCACGCCGATCTTCCCGAGGGAGTGGAAGAGCGACGCGTAGCGCAGGTCGCGGAGCTCATTCTCCGAGAGCTCCAGCCGCTCGCCCATCGCCACGGCATCCGCGGCGATCTTGCGCTGGTGGTCTTCGCGATAGTGGTCGCGCGCGACAATCGTCGACATGAGCGTGGATACGGTCGAGAGGTACGCGTCGTCCAGCTCTCGATAGAGGCGGATCGAGCGGATCGTCGACGCACCGACGCCCGCGAGGATGCCGATGAGCTCGCGCTCGTCATCGGTCATGAGGTGCGGCTCTCGCCAGGTGACAAAGAGCACTCCGACGGTCTGGTCGGCGGAGCGGAGCGGGTGGACGAGCAGCGCCTCATGGCCGAAGCGCTCGAGGAGCTTGCGCGCATTCTCCGGAGCGTCATCGCGCTGCGCGAGCGCGACTGGCTGCCCGGACTCGAGCACGCGCGCCATCAGTGGCGTGTTCTTGGGAAGGGCGAGGACATCGCTCGCCGGTTTGCCGGTGGAGAAGGCGAAGTCGAGCGTGTCTCCGCCCTTGTCGAGGTAGATCGCGCATACCGCGGGCTTCAAGAGACCGACGACCGATTCGGCGAGGAGCCGCGTGACGTCGACGAGCTCGGTCCTTTCGGCGATCGCGAGCCCGACGCGGTGCAGCTCGAAAAGCCGCCTCGACAGCATCGCGGTGCGTTCGTAGAGGTTCGCGCGCTCGAGGGCGATCGACGCCTCGTTCGCGATCGCGGTGAGGAGCTGGAGATCGCCGTCGTCGTATGCGCTCGGCCGGCGGCTTTGCGCGGAGATCGCGCCGACCACGAGGTCGCGTTGCCGGAGCGGCGCAACGATGATCGAGTGCTCCTCGACCGCGCCCCAGGACGTGAGTTCGGGGAGACCGAGCCGCCCCCTGTCGTGCTCGATATCACGAAGAAGCAGCGGCCCGCGCTCGACGGTCGCACCGACAAGGGTGCCTGCACGTGGCCGCTCGATCGGCGCGAGCTCCTTCCCGCCATCCATGAGGAAGCGGTATCGCACGGTCGACCCGTCCGGTCCGAGCGTCGCCACGAAGAAGTTGTCCGCGTCCATGACCGCGGCAACCTGCCGGTACACGTTCCGGAAGACCTCGTTCGGGTCAAGCGAACTGCCGACCGCGTGGCCGACCTCGACGAGCGTGGCCAGAAGGCGCGCGCGGCGCTCGGCAATGAATCGCGCGCGGATGTCGAGGTAGCCGAGCAGGAAGAGCGGGATTCCCGGAAGGAGGAACCATGGCTGCACGAGGATGATCTCGACCGCGATGACCGCCGCGAGACCCCAGAGGAGCTGCGCGCGTCCGGTGCGGTTGATCCATCCCATGGTCTGCCCGCTCATCTGCTCGGTCCCGAGCATCAGCTGTAGCGCGAGGATCTGACCGAGGTCGAGCACGACGAGCGCGAGGGCGGCGAGCGCGCCCGCGGCGATGACCTCCGCGACCGGGCCGATGACTCGATCGGCCATCGACTGGAGAATGAGCTGGAACACCATCGCGGCCGTCCCGGCGCTGATCGCCTGCGCCGCGCTGTTGCGGATGAGCCGCACGGGCGACTTGCGGGTGGCGAGGTCGACGACGATGCGCGCAAACGCTGCGACGAGCGCGAGCTGTCCCGGTGTTAGGAGGACGACCCCGGCCAGGACCGCCACTTCCGACGCGGAGAGCTCGACGTTCGGAGCGATGCGGATCGGACGGAGCGAGAGGAGGACGCAGAGGGCCCAGATGTAGAAGGCCACGATGCCCGGCGGTTCGTCATTCAGGACGTCCTGGATGCCGAGCGCGACGAACGGCGCGGCGACCAAACAGGTGACCGCGACGAACACGTACGCGCGAGCCGGGATCCGTCTCATCCTTGCCCTTCCTGCGTCATGACCGTACGCCTGGCACGAGTATGACCTGGGATCATTCGGCTATCAGCGAAAAGTTCAGCGGGTCCTTACGCGGATCGCGTGATGCGCCGCGGTTTGGTGGTCCGACGGCGGCGCAGCGTCGCCCAATCGGCGATGTCCCCCCACCGCCACACGAGATATCCACCCACAGTCGAGAGGGGCGTGGGGAAGTGGGTCGTCACCGCGAGCTGGCTCACCCGCTGACGGGAGACGCCGATCCTCCGCGCAACCTCCGCGCCGCTGAGAAGCTGCTGTCGTAAAGGACCGTCCCCATGATCCAGCTCTACAGCGACTTCGGACGCGAGCGCATTCTTCACGTGGGCTTTGCGTAGGCCGCGCCTGAAGGCACTTAGAGCGGCCGCTGCTGCTACCCCTGGGTCGCTCGCTTTCACGGATGCGCCCAGATCAAGCGTGTTGGTGGCAAGGTTCGCAGACGCGAATGGTGCTGCGATGCGGCGCTCCTCTTCCGCCCCAATCGCGAAGTCCTCCAGCACTTCGTCCGTGACGGGCACGGAGAGCGGTGTCGAATGCACATCGACGATGTACCGGCGGTTCTTTCTCTTGATGGTCATCTTCCCTCTTCGAAGCCGCCACGGCGAAGCTTTGGCAGGACGATTCGTTTCCACCTGCGATCGCCGGGCATTCCCGGCAATGCCAACTCGTCCACAAGCTCCCGGACGTCGCGATCCATTCTGCTGTGCCCTTGTCATATGTCAATGTGCCCCTCCGGTTGAGGTACCACCTGCAAAGAGAGCGGCCACACCTTGCGGCGGACACCGCCCCGACATACCACCGGCAGCGCTCTCTCGTTAGACACTTCGTGGGTGCCCTTGCGAAAGTCCTGTCAGCCGTCGCACTCGTGGTGGCGCTCACACAGCTCGTGCCCGCACGCGCGGCGACCTGTGCCAGCAGCGTCGGACCGGGCATTCCGCCGCCCGCTCAGTTGCCGAGCGGCCTCGTCGGATTCCATGCCGCGTGGTACGGACAGAGTGGATACATGTCGCTCTGTGCGGGAACGACGGCGACCGCGACCGTCGCCTTCTATAACAGCGGGTCGCGCGGCTGGGTCACCGGGCGCTTGGGCGAAGCTGCATACCTCGGCACGTGGAACCCCGATCCCGGACAGGATCGCGCGAGTTACCTAGGTGGTGACGGCACGAACGGATCGCCCGCGACGGGATGGCCGCGGTTCAACCGGCTCGCGTCACAACCGGCCGCATACGTCGGTCCGAATCAAGTCGCATGGTTCCAGTTCGCCGTCGTCGCTCCGCCCGCGCCTGGGACGTATCGCATCGCGCTGCGGCCGCTCATCGAGAGCGCGCAGTGGATGGAGGACTACGGCGTGTTCTGGGTGGTCACCGTCCTCAACGCGGATGGCACCCCGCCACCGCCGCCACCTCCCGATCCAACGCCGGCGCCCACGCCGGCGCCGGTGGTCACAACGGTCGTCGTGTCGTATTTCGGTCCGGGACTCTTTGGCAACCGCACCGCGTGCGGACTGACGCTCACGACGACCCTTCAAGGCGTCGCGCACCGCACGCTCCCCTGCGGCTCGCCGGTGACGCTCCGCTATGGCGCGAACATGGTGACGGTGCCGGTCGTCGACCGTGGACCGCAGGTCGCCGGACGCGAGTTCGATCTGACCTACGCGACGAAGCTCACGCTGGGATGCCCCGACATCTGCACGCTGCAATGGATTCGCTGATCGCGCCGCGCTAGCGGCTCCGGAGCCAGCGCTCCCCAAGCAGGACAGCGAGACAGATCGCGGCAACACCGAGGAGCTCGATGAACCCTCCGCGCGACATCGCAGGCAGCACCACCGCACCCAATAGCACCGTAAGGAGGACGAGCGCCGCGATCGTCATGAAGGCGCCGCGCCCGGTCAGGCGGATGGCGGCTCCTTTGATGGGGGCACGGACGGGGCCGGCAAAGCCGGGCCCGTCCGACGGATGCGGCGGAGCGCCCATGCGATCGGGTCGTACTGCGCCGTCACGACACGCTCCTTGAGCGGAATGATCGCGTTGTCGGTGATGTGGATGTCCTCCGGGCAGACCTCGGTGCAGCACTTGGTGATGTTGCAGAAGCCCAAGCCGTGCTTCGCACGGATGAGGTCGAGCCGGTCGTTCGTATCGAGCGGATGCATCTCGAGCGCGGCAAGCCGGACGAAGAAGCGTGGACCGGAGAACGACGGCTTGTTCTCCTCGTGATCGCGGATGACGTGGCACACGTCCTGGCAGAGGAAGCACTCGATGCATTTGTGGAATTCCTGTACTCGGTCCACGTCCTCCTGGTACATCCGCCGCTTGCCGTCGGGGTCCTTCGGCTTCGGTTTGAACGGCGGGATCGTCTTGGCCTTCTCGTAGTTGAAGGAGACATCGGTCACGAGGTCTTTGATGAGCGGGAACGTTCTCACTGGCGAGACTGTGATCGCCTCCCCTGTCGCGAACTCGCTCATCCGCGTCATGCACATGAGCTTCGGCGCCCCATTCACTTCGGCGCTGCATGAACCGCACTTCCCGGCCTTGCAGTTCCAGCGCACCGCGAGATCCGGGGCGTGGGTCGCCTGGATACGGTGGACGACGTCGAGGACGACCATGCCCGCATCGATAGGGACGACGTACTCGACGTGCTCGCCCGCCGAGCCCTCCCCGCGCCAGATCTTCATCCTGACCTCGGGGGTTCGAGGAGCAGGGGAAGGGGCCCCTGGGCGCGAAGCGACTGCCCCCTCAGAAGTCATTCCTTCCCCCCAATCACGGCGGGCTCGCCGGTAGCGACCATCTCTTGTGGCTTGTCTTCGCCGATGAGCTCGCGCAGCTCCGGCGGCACGGCCGGGATCGGCTCCGTTGTGAGCGCGAGTCGACCGTCACGCTTGCGCGTGACCACGTTCTTTGTCCCCCAATCCGGATCGGCTTTGGGGAAGTCCTCGCGGGTGTGTCCCCCGCGGCTCTCCGTGCGCAGGAGGGCGCTGCGCGCGACGACTTCGGCCATGCCAATAAGGTTCTCCAGATCGAGCGCGAGGTGCCACCCCGGGTTGTAGCGGCGTGTTCCGGTGACGCGGACGCGACTGGCTCGCGAGCGCAAGCGCTCGAGCTGCGCGAGCGCCTCCTCGAGCTCCTCTTTCTTGCGGATGATCCCGACAAGGTCGTGCATCGTCTCCTGCAGGTCCGCATGGATCGCGTACGGATTCTCGTCGCCCGGCCGCTCGAACGGCTCCGTCAGTCGCTTGGCGAACGCATCAACTTGCGCATCGTCGATGCGCACCGTGCTCGCGCCCTTCACGTACTCCGCCGCGGCCTCTCCCGCGCGGCGGCCGAACACGAGCAGGTCCGAGAGCGAGTTGCCGCCGAGGCGATTCGCGCCGTGCATCCCCGCCGCGACCTCGCCCGCCGCGTAGAGGCCGGGGATGGTCGCGGCGGCGGTGTCGGGATCGACCCGGATGCCGCCCATGATGTAGTGGAGCGTCGGGCCGATCTCCATCTGCTCCTTGGTGATGTCGACGTCGGCGAGCTCCTTGAACTGGTGGTACATGGACGGGAGCCGCCGCTTGATATAGTCGGCGGGGCGGCGCGTCGCGATGTCCAGGAACACGCCGCCATGCTCCGTGCCGCGGCCGGCCTTCACCTCGGAGTTGATCGCGCGCGCGACCTCATCCCGCGGTAGGAGGTCCGGCGTGCGGCGGTTGTTCCTTTTGTCCTCGAACCAGCGGTCGGCCTCGGCTTCGTTGTCCGCCGTTTCGGCCCGGAAGAACTCGGGGATGTACTTGAACATGAAGCGCTCGCCACTCGCATTCCGGAGCGTGCCGCCGTCGCCGCGCACGCCTTCGGTGACGAGGAGCCCGCGAACCGACGGCGGCCAGATCATGCCGGTCGGGTGGAACTGCGTCATCTCCATGTCGATGAGATCCGCGCCGGCTTCGAGCGCCATGGCCATGCCGTCGCCGGTGTATTCCCAGGAGTTCGACGTGACCTTCCAGGCCTTGCCAACGCCGCCGGTCGCGAGGACGACGGCCTTCGCTTGGAAGAGGAGGAGCGCGCCGGACTGGCGCCAGTAGGCGATCGCGCCGGCCACGCGGCCGCCGTCGGTGAGAAGGTGCCGGACCGTGCACTCCATGAAGACGTCGATGCCCTGCGCGACGAGATGGTCCTGGAGCGTCCGGATCATCTCGAGCCCGGTGCGATCGCCGACGTGCGCGAGGCGTGCGTATCTATGCCCACCGAAGTCGCGCTGCAGGATGAGGCCGTCCTTCGTGCGGTCGAAGAGCGCGCCCCACTCCTCGAGCTCGAGCACCCGGTCCGGAGCCTCCTGCGCGTGCAGTTGCGCCATGCGCCAGTTGTTCAGCAGCTTGCCCCCGCGCATGGTGTCCCGGAAATGGACCTTCCAGTTGTCCTCCTGCCAGACGTTCCCGAGTGCCGCGGCGATGCCGCCCTCAGCCATCACCGTGTGGGCCTTCCCGAGGAGCGACTTGCAGACGACCGCGGTCTTTGCGCCGGCGCCGTGCGCCTCGATCGCGGCACGCAGTCCCGCACCGCCCGCACCCACCACTACGACGTCATAGGTGGCGGTGTTGATCTCGGCCATTAGAAGACGATCCTCAGATCGGTCAGCACGCCCATCGAAAGAAGCCGGATGTAGAGATCGGTGAGGCCGACCACCACCAGGCTCGCCCACGCCCAGCGCGCGTGCCTTGCGTTCAGCCAGTTCGCCCAGCTCCAGAGGCGGTAACGCAAAGACGCGCGGTGGAAGCTGTCAAGGTAGCCACCGACGAGATAGCGCAGCGAGTGACAACTCGCGGAGTAGCCCGAGAGCAGCACGACGTTGGTGAGCAAGAGGAGCGAGCCGAGGCCAATGCCGAAGCGGCCGTTGAAATTGAACGCCAGGAACGTGTCCCACCAGAGGAACGCGAGGAGCAGGGTCGCGAAGATCAGCGCGTAGCGGTGGAGGTTCTGGATAAGGAATGGGAAACGCGTCTCGCCGGCGTACGACTTTCGCGCATCGGGTATCGCGCACGCGGGCGGCGCCCAGAAGAAGGCGCGGTAGTACGAGCGGCGGTAGTAGTAACAGGTGACACGGAACGCGAGCGGGAAGGCGACGATGAGGATCGCCGGCGAGAGGTTCCAGTACGACCCGACGATCGGCAGATGCGGATGCACGCAGTTCGCGGTGATGCACGGCGAGTACAGGGGCGAGAGATACGGCTCGTAGAAGTAGTTCGCGTTCGCGAGGCCGGCGTACACGGAATAGAGGACGAATGTGCCGAGCACGACGACGATGACGAGAGGCTCGAGCCACCAGAGGTCCCTGCGCTCGGGCACCACACTTCGCACGCCTGCCCTGAGTGATGTCGTCGCCACCGCCGCCGATGGTGGGCGCTCGTCGTCGAGAACGCAAAGGTTTCGATGCGCTCGCTGCGATAGCAGTAGGCTATGACCACATGGAGTTCCACCAGCTCAAGTACTTCGTAGCGGTGGCCGAGCAGCGGCACTTCACCAAGGCCGCGCGAAACCTGCGGATCGCACAGCCTTCCGTATCCCGAGCGATCCGCGTGCTCGAGAAAGAGCTCGGTACTCCGCTCTTTCACCGCATGAAGGGCAATGTGGCGCTCACCTCCGCGGGCGAGGTGCTGCTTCCTTGGGCGCGCCGCGTGCTCGCGGACGTTGACGGCGCCGCCCTCGAGGTGCGCGAGCTCGCCGATCTACGGCTTGGTCGGCTCGCTGTCGGCGCGACACCGTCTCTGACCACGACGCTGCTGCCGCCGGCGCTCGCGCGCTTCCACGTCGCATTTCCCGGTGTCGATCTCGTGCTCCACGAGGCGGGCTCGCGTGACCTCGTGCGTGAGCTCGAGCAAGGGGCGCTCGACATCGCGCTCGTGATCCTGCCGTTGCGGCATGAGGTGCTCGAGACGACGCCGCTGCTGCGCGAGGAGCTCGTTGTCGCCGTCGCCGCTGACCACCCGCTCGCGTCGCGCAAGACGATAGGTGTGGCTGATCTCAAGGGCGTTCCCCTCGTGATGTTCCGCGACGGCTATGACCTGCGCGCAACGACGCTCGCGGCCTTCCGGCGCGCGGGGTTCGAGCCGACTCTCGCTCTCGAGGGTGGCGAGATGGACGGCGTGCTCCGCCTTGCGGCGGCGGGCCTCGGCGTGGCCATCGTGCCCAGCCTGGTGATCGAACCCGCGGGTCCGCTGCGCGCGGTGCGGCTCGCGGATCCGCTCACGCGCACGATCGGCTTCGCGAACCGGCGCGATCGCCGCCTTACCCGTGCGGGACGTGAGTTCGTCGAGACGGTCCGCGCGCTCGTGCGCGGACGAGAGTGGCTGCGTACGCGGCCCGCGGGGCTCACGGTGCTCGACGCCAAGGGCTGACTGAGAGAGGTGATAAAAGTAATGGCATGAAGCGTATCCAGGTGCAGCTAACCGAGGAGCAGGAGAAACGGTTGCGGCGCAGAGCAAACAGCTCGGGCCGTTCGCTGGCCAGTGTGATTCGCGATGCCATCGATCGTTACGTCCTCGAAGACGATCGCGAGGCCAGGATCCACCGCGCCCTCGCAGCGATGGGTCGATACAGCGATCCCGCCGGCGGGACCGATATCGGCACGAATCACGACCGCTATCTCGCTGACGCCTACGAACAACAGGCCAACCGCCGCCGTCGCCGGTGACTATGTTTGTCGACGCGTCGGCGCTCGTCGCACAACTCGATCGTCCCGATCACTACCACGCGAGCCGCCTCTTTCTATTTCACGCGGTCGCGGTCGGAAGCTGTGCGAAGAGATCCACCACGTTGTCGTCGGGGTCGACGATCTGCGCATAGCGTTGACCCCAGAACGCGTCCCACGGATCCTTCTTCGAGCGAAATCCAGCGCGCACGACGCGCGCGTGCGTTGCGTCGACCTCTCCGGGCGAGGAACACTCGAACGCCAGACCCATGCGGTGTCCCTTGGGATCGACCCAGTCGGGATCGAGCTGCTTGATCAGCTCGAGCGTGTCCCACATGAGGCGAATGCCGCTCGGGAGGGTCGCGTCGAGGTGGTCGTCGGCAGCATCAGCCACGTCGATGCCCAGCAGACGGTAAAAGCGCACCGACTCCTTCATGTCGCGGGTCACGATCCCGATGGCGGCGAGGGCCGGCATGAATCGAGGCTAGTACCTAGAGCCCGTCGCCGAGAGCGCTTCCCCACGCGGCCATGTCCGGGTCCCTTTTGCCGAGGCCACGGCAATACGCGGCATCCGCAATCTCGAACAACTGCTCGCGTCGATAGCGCTCGACCGCCGCGTTGAGGCGGATCGATTTCGTCTTCATCGGTGGCCTCCCGTTGTCAACCGAACTGTAGGACGTCCCGTGACAACCACTCCGAAAACTTCCGCGAACCTGCTCATCCGCGTTAGCGGCTTGTCCGTATGGGGATCGAGAACCGCATCACGGGAGGTCTCCCATGCGCCCGCTCGCAATGAGCCTCGCCACCGCATTGCTCGTCGCAGCCTGCGGCGGCACTGCCGCGCCGAGCCCGAGTCCCAGTCCATCGCCGACCCCGAAGCCGACGGTCGTCGCGAAGGTCGCGACCGACGCCACGCTCGGCAAGATCCTCGTCGATCAGGCTGGCAAGACCGTGTACCAGTGGTTCAAAGACATCGACGAGAACAGCCAGTGCTACGACGCGTGCGCCGCGATCTGGCCGCCGTTCCTCGTCGAGGTCAAGACCGTCGCGGGGGACGGCGTGGTGAACGGGAAGCTCGGCACGGTCGCCCGGAAGGACGGAAAGCTGCAGGCCACGTACAACACCATGCCGCTCTACTACTTCGTTCGCGACACCGCGGACAAGCCGACGTCGGGTCACGGAAGCACCGGTTTCGGAGCGCTCTGGGTCGTCGTGCGCGCGCCCTAAGGTGGCGGGCCTAGCGGCTAGCCGAGCGTGAAGACCTTGACCGCGTTCGCCTTGCCCCGCACGGTCGCGACCCCCAGCGGGCGCAGGGCGACGCCGTCATCGCGCAGGCGATCAGCCGTGTCGCGCGAGAGGATCGAGTCGACCTTGAAGTCCTTGGTGAGCGTCTCCATCCGCGACGCCGTGTTCACCGCGTCGCCGAAGGCGTCGTACTGCGAGCGCTCGGGGAGGCCGATCGTCCCGACGACCACGTCACCGGTGTGGATGCCGACTCCGAACTGGACGACCTCCTCGCCCCGCGCGGCGCGGCCGGCGTTGAGCTCCGCGATGCGGCGGCGCATATCGAGCGCCGCGCGCGCGGCCGCGGACGCGCCGTTGGTCGGATCGCTCATCGCACCAAAGATCGCCATGAGCCCGTCGCCCGTGAATTTGTCGAGGATGCCGCCCTGGTCGAGGACGCACCGACCCATGACCGTGAGGTATTCGTTCACCGCCGTCACGAATGCTTCGGGTGGGAGACGCTCGGCGAGCGCCGTCGACCCGCGCAGGTCGGTAAAGAGGATCGTCACGGTCTGACGCTCGCCCTCGAGCCGCAGCGGATCGCCCTGGATCACGCGCTCGACAACGGTCGGCGGAAGGAACCGCTCGAGCCCGCGCCGGCGGTCGAGCTCGAGGAAGAGGGCACCGAGCGCCAATACCACCGCGACGAGCATGAGCCCGTGGTATTCCCACCACGACGGCGTCCACGTTGGACCAAGGAACTGCGAGACCTGCGCCTGCGCGAGTAGGACGTACGCGATGCCGAGAGCGCCCTGGAGCGGCAGACCGGAGCGAAAGAAGTCGCGTCCCTGCGCGAACGCCGAATACAGGTAGAGCGCGATGACAGCCGACACGAGCACGTACGGCAGCCATCCCGCGCCACCGGTGACGTCGCCGGCGGCGGGTGCGCCGTAGCCGTACGTCGCCGGGTCGTAGCCCGGCTGGGATCCCGCCTGTACGAGGATCCAGCGCGCGCTCCCGCTGAACGCCTCGGGCCATCCCAGAGCAAGTGCGGCATACGCCGCGAGCCCCGTGACCACCGCGCCCGTCAACACGCGCGGACGGATCCTCCGCTCGAGCCATGCGGCGAGCGGCGTGTAGCGGACCGCGAAGAACACCGCGGCGACCGCGAGCGCCAGCTGGCCGGAGATCGCCACCACCAGGCCCGCGGGCTGGGCGCGCTCGCCCCGCTCGAGCACGTCGGGCGTCGAGAGGCCATGCACCGCGAAGATCCCGGCCATGCATCCGAATCCCAGCGCGATGAGAAGCGTCCGGAAATGGCCCACGTCCAGTGCGGCGCGCGCGACGAGGAACGCGACGAGCGCCGCGACGATCGAGACGTTCGATGTGATCACGAAGTGCTCGAGCCTGATCAGGATCGGCTGATTCCGTGCGGGATCGGTCAGAAACCACGCCAGCAGAACGCTTGGGAGCAGCGCCACGACCATCACCGCGACCGGCCGGACAGGCGACATGTTGGTGGGGAGGTTACGCGGCGGAGGCGACCTTCGCGATCTTCGGGAGGAGCTCGCTCAGATCGAACGGTTTCTCGATGATCTCCGCGGCGGAAAGGTTCTTGGCGTGCATGCGCAGGTCGCGGGCGGCGGAGAGAAGGACGATCGGGATGTCTTCGTCGCGCGCGCGGAGCTCGGTTGCGAACTGCCAGCCGTCCATGACCGGCATCATCAGATCGAGCACGATCACGTCCGGCCGGAAGGTCTTCATGATCGCGAGCGCCTCCTGCCCGTTTTCGGCAGGCACGACCTCGAAGCCCTCGTCCTCGAGAGCGGTGAAGAGAAGCTCTCGAATGTCGGGGTCATCGTCGACGACGAGCACGCGTTTCCCAGCCACCGTGACTCGGTAGATTGCCACACCTCATCGGGTCGGCGGTCAAGCGAGCGAGTGCGGTTCGCGCAGCGATGCCGCGAACACGGCCGGTATCAGTACGAAGCCGACCGCAAAGAGCGCGAGCCAGAGCCAGATCGCCTCGAAATGGCAGGTCACGCCGGCCGGGCAACCCTCGAGCGACCGAGCGCGCTCGATGAGGAGCAGCGGGAGGCTACCCGGCGACGCGACCACTGATGCTGCGACAAACGTCGTCGCGATGGTCGCGACTCCGCGCTCGATCCCACCCACGCGTCGATCGATGACCCCCGCTTGCCATCTCGCCCATCCGAGCGCGACCACGGTGGTGACCGCAGCGAGCGCGATCGAGAGCGGAAACCGCTCGGTAAATCCTTGGTCTAAAACACGTGGCAACGCCAACTCGATCAGCGTGAGTGCGGCCCAGTAAGCAAGCTTGATCGTCGTGACGCGGCCGACGAGAAGCGCGAGGGTCTTTTGGCGCGGGAGCGGAAGCCGTTCGCCTTCGAGCGTTTCCGCGTCCTACGTACTCGCTCCGCTCAGTGGTAGCTCGTCCACCACTTTTGGAGGAAGTACATGACCGCGAGCAGGATGAATACGGTCACCAGGACCATGTAGAACTCGTTGGCTTCGCTGACCTCGGTGATCACTTCAGGCTCTGAAGATATTCGATGATCGCCTTGATCTGCTCGTCGCTCAGTGAGCCGCCGGCGCTGGTGCTGAACGCGGGCATGGCGATCCCGGGCTTGATCGAAGGCGCGTTCTGGATCCAGTGAAGCAAGTACTCGGAGTCGCCCGCGGCCTTGCGCGCCTTGTTCTCGTCATTCAGCGGGCCCTGCGTGCCGTAGTGCCCGAGATTCGGCGCCTGCGGCAGCGTGCTCGGCGTGTTCGGGTCGAAGCTGTGGCAGGTGACGCAGGCCGCCTGCGGATTGCTAAGCGTGAGCGCGCGGCCGAGCTCGATCCCCGTCAGCACCTGGGGCTTTGGCGGATTGGGCTCGAGCGGTAGGTGTCCGTCTTCGGTGCCGTCGCTGTGCAGACGCACGGTGACGATGTCCGCCCAGTCCGCGTCGCTCCCGTACAGGATGAAGCTGACGAGCTGCTGGACCTGCTCGTCGTTCAGCGGTCCGCCCTCGGTGACGCTCCAGGCCGGCATCGAGATGGTCCCAGGCGGCTTCGCTCGACCGCGCTCGATCGTGAGCGTGATGAGGTCCTGCGTCGCCTTCAGCTTGACCGGGTCGCCCTGGATGTTGTCGTACTTGAAGGCCGGCTTGTTCAACGGAAGGCCCGGCAGATCCTTGCGCGATGGATCGGTGCTGCCGAGACCGGTCTTGCCGTGGCAGTCAAAGCACAGGTTCGCGTAGAGGTTCCGGCCGCGCTCGACCGACTGCTCGAGCTGATGCTGGTACGCGACCTTGTCGCGCCAGCGATCGGTCCTCGCGTCCGCGCGAACGATGAAGAGCGTGAAGAAGTAGCCCCCGACGAGCGCGAAGATCGCGAAGAGCATGCCCGCCCCGAGGAGGATCTTCTTGTCGAGGTTGGAGCTGATTTCGAGGGGATCCGGCGCCGCCGGCACCGGTGCGACGTAATAGGGCGTCGGCTGCTCCACCGTTTCGCCGGGGGCGTAGTGCTGCTCGATGAGCTCCGCTCCGCTCGGCTCGCGCGGCTCCACGGACTGCTCGTGGAAGACCGCGAAGCCGAAGAATCCGACGAGCGCGAGGAAGAGCAGCAGGCTGACCGCGGCGAGGACCGCGTTGAGATCCATCTACTCGGTGATCTCCAGGTCCTTGGGATTCCAGATGTTGGCCTGCCGGTCGATCACGTTCAGCGGGTTGGTGTCGACGATGAGCGCGCCGCTCGGGTCTGCGACGATGTGGAAGAGCTGGAGCGGCTTCGGCGCGGGGCCGCCCTTCACGACCGCGGTGTGCTTGTCGTAGAGCGAGCCGTGGCACGGGCAGTGAAACTGGTCCTCTCCGGCGTTCCACGGCACCGTGCAGCCGAGATGCGTGCACTTGCGATATGCGGCGACCACCCCGCCCGGAGCGTGTATGAGGAAAAACTTGCCCTCGACGTTGAGGATCGGGGTGTCGTTCGACGCCTTGAACTGGTCGAAGACACTCTGCTTCGAGCCGACGGCGATCTTGGCGCCGAGCCCGAGGATCTTGTTGACGCGAAAGAACGGCACGACGATCGCGGTGAGCTCGGTGAGCGCGAGCAGCGTGGCGCCGAGGAAGCCGACGCGCAGCAGCTGACGGCGCTTGATGCGGCCGATCAGGCCGGCGACGGTGGTGTCGGTGTGCGGTCGGATCACGTCATCACTTCGTCGGCGCGAAGCACTGGTGCGTCGCGGGCACGGCCCAGGGCGCGAAGAGGTCCATGCCCGGGCCGCGCATCGACGTGCCGACGACGGTCAGGACGAGATACGTGGCGACCCAGCCCGTGTAGATAGCGATCATCCACTCGCGCGTGCTCGCGCCGTAGAGCCGCTTCACGATGACCACGAGCAAGACCGAGAGCCCGATCATGATCGCGATAGGGATGACGTAGTTCGGGAAGAGCTGCTTGCCGCCCGGGAAGTAGTCGCTCGCGAACTCGATATACCCATGCGCCTTGAGGAAGGCGTCGAGCAGGATCAATGAGAACGTCAAGAGCGTCGAGTAGACGGCGGCAAAGATCGTGATGCGCTTGCCGTTCGGACTCGTGAACCAGATGCCGACGCCCTCGCGGCTGCGATCGATGTAGGGGATCGCCGCCATGAACACCAGCCAAAGGGTCGGGACAACGACGCCGGCGAGGCCCTTGTCCATGTGCAGCAGGAGCTCCTGCAGATTCAGCAAGTACCACGGCGCTTTCGAGGGATTCGGCGTGCAGTCCGGGGTCTGGTGATCCTGGAGCGGGGCGTTGAACGCGGCGGAGATCGCGAACAGGCCGATGGACCAGAGCATCGCGGCGATGAACTCGATCACCAGGAGGTGCGGCCAGACCATCGCGGTGTCCTCGACGCGTTTGTCGACGCGGACGATCGAGTCCTGCCGGACGAACGCGAGGAGCCGCAGGCGCTTCTCCTGGCCGGGGAAGGGTTGCGGTCCTCGTGGAGCGGTCATGCGTGCGAGGAGCGGCTTTGCCGCGAGGAGCCCAGTACCCGGCCCCCACGAACAGAGCAGCCGAAGGCGGCGAAGCGAGGAGGGATCACAAGGGGCCCGTGATGCCACCGTCTTTCCGGATTCGCCAGAAGTGGATGGCGATCAGGAAGCCGACGGTCAGAGGCAAGCCGACGACGTGCAAGACGTAGAAACGCAATAGCGCGTTCGGACCGAGCTGGAAACCGCCGAAGAGGACGAACGCGAACTCGTCACCGATGGCAGGCGTCGCGCGCGCGATCTCGTACCCCACAGTCACGGCCCAGAACGAGAGCTGGTCCCACGGAAGAAGGTAGCCCGTGTAGCTGAGCAGGATGGTGAAGAAGAAGAGCAGCGTGCCGACGACCCAGTTGAACTCGCGCGGCGGCTTGTACGAGCCCGTGTAGAAAACGCGAATCATATGCAGGAACACGGTGATGACCATGCCGTGCGCCGCCCAGCGATGCATGTTGCGCAGCAGCTGCCCAAACACGACGACCGTCTCCAGGTCTTTGATGTCGGAGTAGGCCCACTCGGTCGTCGGGCGGTAATAGAACATGAGCAGCGTCCCGGTGAGCGTCAGCACGAGGAAGAGGAAGAACGTGAGCCCGCCCATGCACCACGTGTACGGAATGGCCAGAGCGTGTCTTCGCACCTTCACCGGGTGCAGGTGCAGGAAGACGTTGGTGAAGACCGCGAGCGACTGATTCTTACGGGAGTCCGGGTAGCCGTGACGGAACAGTGACCGCCAGATGTAGCTCGTTTTCGTCTTCTGCCAGATCTGGGCCGGTATCTCGAGCATCGGTTAGTGCGTGAGCTCCTTCTCTCTCGCGGGCCGGGGGGCATGGCCCCCCGACTTGTTGTGGCCATTGCCGTTCAGGCCGTGGCCATTCAGGACAGGCTTGTAGCCGGCGGCGAGCGAGGGATCGTAGAGCGGGAGCGGCCGCACCGCCTTCTTCGCGCCGACGGTGAGATCGAGGTGGATCTCGTCGTCGATCGACTCCTTCGGCAGCACGTTGCCCACTGCGGGCATCACGGTGCCGTAGCGATTCATGGTTATCGCGTCGGTTGGGCAGCGGATGATGCAGAGCGCGCAGCGGATGCAGGCGGTCTCGTCGAGAAAGAACGCGACGCCGTTCTCCCACTTCTTCGCTCCGGCCACCGCCGGGATCGAGCCGTCGTCGACGATGTCGCTCATGTCGACCATGTGGATCACGTCCATCGGGCACACGTCGACGCAGCCGCCGCAGATGATGCACAGCTCGCCGATGATCTCGATGTTGAAGTTGCACTTGAGGCAGCGGTCCGATTCGGCGACAGCCTGCGCATCGGTGTAGCCCTGGTTCACCTCGAGGAAGAGGCCTCGGCGGTCCTGTTTGGCGAGCTTGGGCATTTCCTGACGCGGGATGCGGTCGTAGTCGACCGACATGTTGTGATACACGCGCGCGAGCTCGCCCTCCAGCGCGATCATGCCGATGTTGTCGGGGGTCGATGAGCGTCGCAGCGTCACGACCTCGTGGTACTCGGGGACGTTGACCGCGACCGCGTTCTCGTCGAGGAACCGCGCGATCTGCTGCGCCGCGGAGCGCCCATCGGCGACCGCCTCGATGATCGTGCTCGGCGCGGTGCGGTAGTCGCCCGCGATGAAGACCTTCGGCACAACCGTCTGATAGGTCTCGGGGTCGACCTTGATCTCGGTCCAGCGCTTGACGCGAAACTCGGGGAAGTCCGCGGCGAGCCAGGTCGTGTCCGGCGCCTGTCCGAGCGCGAGCAGCACGGTGTCGCAGGGGATCTCGAACTCGCTGCCCTGGATCGGCTCGGGCGCGCGGCGACCCGACTTGTCGGGCTCGCCCAGCTTGTTGCGAACGAAGACCGCGCCGCGCACATGGCCGTTCGGGTCGGTGAGGATCTCGACCGGCGAGATCAGGTAGACGAACTCCATGCCCTCGCGCTCGGTCTCGGTCAGCTCCTCTTCGTCGACGACCATTTCGTCACGGCTGCGACGGTAGGCGATGACGACGTGATCGGCGCCGAGCCGCCACGACGTCGACGCGCAGTCCATCGCGGTATAGCCGCCGCCCAGAACGATGACGCGCTTCCCCACCTCGAGCGGCCGGCCGCGGTACGCGCGCTCGAGGAAGACGATGCCGGCCATGACGCCCGCGGCGTCCTCCCCCTTGATGCGCGGGTAGTTCGGCTCGAAGCAACCCGCGGCGACGAGCACAGCGTCGTATTCGTCGTGCAGCTGCCGCAGCGAGACGTCCCGGCCGACGTACGTCGAGAGCCGCAGCTCGACGTTCTCGCTGACGATGCCGTTGATGTCGCGATCGATGACCTCGCGGGGCAACCGGAATGGCGGCACGCCCGCGAGCTGCGTCCCCCCGGCCTGATCGAGCGCGTCGAAGACGGTGATCCCGAAGCCAAGCTTGGCGAGATCGCTCGCCGCGGAGAGGCCGGCGCAACCCGCGCCGACGACGGCGACCTTGCCGCGCGGCGGGCCGAAGACCGGCGGTGGCGGTTGCGTATAGCGGCGCCCGCCGTCCAGCTCGACGTTCTCGTGCGCCCAGTCCGAGAGGAACTTCTTCACATAGCGGATCGAGAGCGGCTTATCGACCTCTTTGCGCCGGCATGCCGTCTCGCAGGGCGCGGCGCACACCGATCCGCAGATCGAGGCCATCGGGTTGGGATCGAGCGCGAGCTCCCAGCCCTTCTCGAACTCACCAGCCGCCGCGAGATTCAAATAGCCCCGGCAGTTGGTCTTCACCGGGCAGGCTTCCTGGCACGGAATGTTGTCCTGATACCAGGCGGGGCCCACCTCAACTACCTGGTAGAGCTCTCGCATCGGCGTCGGTCATGCTACCGGCGTGTAGTGGGCAGTCAAACGCGAACGGCCGCGGTGGAGGTGCGCATGTCGGAGGATCGGAGCTACGTGGCGGAGAACGATGCCGAGCGCGAGCGCCTGCGCTCGCTCGTCACGAGGTTGAGCGATAAAGAGTTGGGTCGGCCCATGCCTGCCGGGTGGACGGTGGCCGCGGTGCTCGCGCACGTCGGCTTTTGGGACGCGCGAGCGATCCACTTCATCGACAAGTGGGGACCGAGCGGTGAGCCTTCGACCTACGAGTCTGAAGACACCGACGCGGTGAACAACTCAGCCAAACCGTTATGCCTCGCCCTCCCGCCGCGTGCTGCGGCGGAGCTTGCGCTCCGGCTCGCGGAGGAGTCCGACCGAAAGGTAAAGGGGCTGAGCGACGCGATGCTGGCGAAGATCCGGGCAAAGGGAGGGCCTCCGTTCAACCTGTCGCGCGCGATCCATCGCAAAGAGCACCTGGATGACATCGAGCACACGTTGCTCGAGCAGAAACGCGCTAGGTCAGTCAGTCAATAGGTTCCGAGCTAGAGGCACAGTGTTCGACACCTCTGCAGTCTCGGCCGTGCTGGGATCCCCGGACGATGCCGCTTCCGCCTTTGCTGAAGGGTAGAAGTCTGTCTGGGGCCCGGTTGGCCCTGTCGAACGCCCCAAACAGGGTCATCATCCGCTCCTTGATATCGAAAATAGGTGCCGCGTAGCTCTGCCGGACGGGCCCGAACGCCTTTGATGACATAGAGAGTGCCCACTCCTTAACCCATCAGCGATTCCGCTACCGGGACAAGCCAAGCAATACAAGCATTAGAAAGCGTGTATGCCCGTGTTGCGGTCCTGCTTGACTCGCTAGCCGTTCATGTTGGTTTCCCTAGATTTTCAGAGTCCGGCTAACACACTGCCGAAATCAGTTTGCAATGCTTGGCCACCTACTACTTCTTCTTGACGCGGAACCTGAGGCTGGTCCTCGGCCCGGTTTCTTGCACGCCGATCTTCTCGAGCCCGACGTTCTCGAGAGCGGTCTCGAACAACCGCCGGCCCGTCCCCAAGAGCACCGGCATGACATCGAGATGAAGCTCATCCGCCAGACCAGCACGCAATACCTGTTGGATGACGCTGATGCCGCCCACCACCTGAACGGCCTTGCCCCGCGCGGCGGCTGTCGCCTGCGCGATCGCCGATTCGACGCCGTCGGTGACAAAAGTGAAGGTCAGGTGCTCGTCCTGCTTCGGCATGACGCTGGGTGGTCGATGCGTCAACACGAAGATTGGCACCTGGAACTCGTAGTTGCCGACGAACCAGTTGGGATCCTCTGCCATCTCGAACGCCCTCCTTCCCATGAGTACCGCACCTGTCTCTGCGATGAGGGCATCCATGTATGCCGTGCCCTGAAGCGCCGCGAGGTCGGGATAGAGACGCACTACGCTGCCGCTCTGGTCAGCGACGAACCCGTCGATCGAGGTGGTCATCCCGACGATCACTTTTGCCATGAGTCCTCCGCCTGCGTCCACTCGGTCTTGCCCTTGACGAGTTCCTGATGGGCGGTCGAACACCCGCGCCGATCACCGAGCGTAAGACGCGACTCGATGGAACGGTCGCCGAGTATCCGTGCGAAGGGCTCATCGTCGAGGCGGGCCGGCGTGCCGTCGTGCGCTACGTAACCGAGCGCGACCGGCACCTCGAAGGCACCGACCTCATGCTCCGCGCGGGCACATTGACGATCGGCCACTTCTGGACCGACCGGCCGTACAACGTCTACCACTGGATCGAGGGGGGCCGGACGATCGCGTTCTACGTCAACATCGCCGCGGACACCACCATCGACACTGGGGCGATCGCGTACACCGACCTTGTCGTCGACGTGCTCCTTCGCCCATCAGGCGCGATCGAGGTACTCGACGAGGAGGAGCTGCCTCCCGACCTCGATCCGCGCCACCGGCTCGCGATCGCCAAGGCGCTCGAGACGTGCATCACCGAAGCGAGGCGTCTCATTGCCGAGATCGAGCGCGAGACCCGCGCGGCGCTCGCGTGACCGTCCTCGCCCTCAAGATCGTTCTCACACCGACGCTCATTGCGATCGCCACGCTGACCGGCCGACGCTGGGGTCCATCGATAGGCGGCTGGCTCGTCGGGCTGCCCTTCACGTCCGGTCCGGTCTCGCTCTTCCTCGCCCTCGAGCAGGGCACGAGCTTCGCGGCGGCCGCGGCGGCCGGGTCGATCGCCGGCGCCGCGGCGTCCGCGCTCTTCGCGGTCGCCTATGCGGCGATGGCGCGCCGCTCACGATGGCCGGCCTCGCTCGCGGTCGCGAGCGCGGCGTTCTTCGCGGCAGTGATTGCGTTACGCGAACTTCCGCTTGGCAGCGAGCTGCCGTTCCCTTTCCTGGCCCTTTACGTCGCGACGCTCGCAGCGCTCGCGATCGCGCTTCGCGTCATCGCCGAGCCCGGCGATCTCGCCGCGGCGGTCTCACCACCACGCTGGGATCTTCCGGCGCGCATGCTCGTCGCGACGGCGCTCGTGCTGGTGATCACAGGCGCGGCGCCGCTTCTTGGACCGCAGCTCACCGGGCTCCTCACGACGTACCCGGTCTACGCGAGCGTGCTCGCGGTCTTCGCCCAGTCGCAGCGCGGAGGCGCCGCGGCGATCCACGTCGTTCGCGGCCTCTGCTACGGCCTCTTCGCGTTCGCGTCGTTCTTCTTCGCCATCGGCGGGACGATCGAGCGAGCCGGAATCGTCATGGCGTTCGTCGCGGGGATCGCGGCCGCGCTCGTCGTCCAGGGACTGACACTCTCGCTCCTTATGAAGCGAGCGTCGCGTTCACCGAGAGCTTGACGTTGCCTTTGAGCGCTCGCGAGATCGGGCAGTTGTCCTTTGCCCCCTCCGCGGCCGCCTTGAACTTCTCCGCATCGGCGCCGGGTACGTGACCCTTCACGTCGAGGCCGCTCGACACGACGGTCCAGTTGTCGCCCACCTTGTCGAACGTGACCTTTGAGCTGACCTCGAGCCGCTGTGGCGGCGTGCCCGCGCGGGCGAGGGCGGCTGAGAGCGCCATCGCGAAGCACGACGCATGCGCCGCTGCCAGCAGCTCTTCGGGACTCGTCTTTCCCCCCGGCGCTTCGGTGCGTGCGCTCCACGACACCGGAAGATCCGCGAACTTGCCGCTAGACACGGCGCGCACCGCGCCGCTGCCCGACATGAGATCGCCGTTCCACACCGCGCGCGCTTCTCTGATCGCCGCCATCGATATTCCTCCCCGTCAGCGTACGGAGGAAGTGTCGCAGCGATCGAGATCACCCGTCTGATAACCGGTGCGGTACCACTGCTGGCGCTGCGCCGACGAGCCGTGCGTCCACTGCTCCGGCTGCACGCGCCCCTGGGTCTCCTTCTGGATGCGATCGTCGCCGACCGCAGCCGCCGCGTCGAGCGCCTGCGCGATCTCCGCGTCGGTCGGTGCCTCGAGGAAGCCGGTGTCCGCCGCGTGGCGGGCCCACACCCCCGCAAGGCAATCGGCTTGAAGCTCGACCCGGATCGAAGCGGTGCGCGATCCGGTCTGCGAGAGCAGACCGAGCTGGTTCTGCACGTGATGGCCGTACTCGTGCGAGATGACGTAGCCCTCCGCGAACGGGCCGCCCTTCGCGCCGAAACGCTGCTGCAATTCCTGAAAGAAGCTGATGTCGAGGTAGACCTTCTCGTCGTCCGGACAGTAGAAGGGACCCATCGCGGTCTGGGCGAGACCGCACGCGCCCTGCGCGTACCCGGTGTAGATCACCGTCTTCGCAGGCAGGTACGTCTCGCCGCGGCGCGTGAACTCGCCACCCCAATATTTCTGGATGCTGTCGACGAAGCCGACGACGCGGCAGTCATCGCGCTTGTTCGCATCCGCGCCGGTCTGGCAGTCCTGGAGCGACGGGGCGCCTTCGACCGGCGTCTCGCCCGTGTAATCCGCCAGCGGATTCACCCCCAGGAGCAGCGCGACCACGAGGATCAGCAGGCCCAGTCCACCGCCGCCAACGATCACCGGACCGCTCACGCCGCCACCGCCGCGCCGGTCCTCGACCTGGGACGGGTCGAGGGGAGCGTCACCGCGGAAAGTCACGTGATGACGGACCGCAATCTGCAGGCCACGACGCGGCTTAGGTCGCCTTCTCGGGTCCGCGCTCCGTCGGAACCGCCTCTGCCTGGTCATCCGGGTAGTGCGCGGCGCCGTGCTCCCAGAGCCACTGAACGGTCTCCGCGAGCGCGTCTCTCGGATCTGGCTCGGTCACTTGCAGCTCCTCACGCAGCCGAACGTCCGAGCAGAAGTACGGACTGTGGATCTTGTATGGATGGTCGGCCTCATCCCACCTGACAAAGACCGGCTCCCACGTCCAACTGAGCATCCGGCCGATCTCACCCACCAGTCCGGCATAGGTCCATCCGTAGGGATCCACGACGTTCACCGGCCAGAAGTCATCGGGCGCCCTCTCGGCGGCGGCTACGACGGCGCGGGCGACGCGATCAAGCGCGACACGCGAAAAGAACTGGGCACCGCCATCCGGTAGCTTGATCTGACGCGCGCGGGCACGGACTTGGGAGACGATGGTCCATTCGCGGCCCGCGATACCCGGACCGTAGATCATCCCCGGCCGCAGAACAGCGATGGGCTCATCGTGTCTCGCCCGACGCAACGCACGCTCCATCGCGGCGTTGTCGTGTCCAGGTGATGCCCACGGATACGGTGCTAAACGCAGTGGCGCATCTTCGGTGATCGGCAACGTCTGCGTGGGAAGAACCGTTCGGCCGGCAACGGAGAGCCAAGACTTAGCAGCGACGTCGTAGCCCGACCCTGTAACGAAGTAGTCATAGACGTCCGTCGAGCTAACGACGACGAGGCGACGAGCGTGACCCGCCCGGGCCGCGCGCAGGAGTTGGTCTGCGTTCGATGCCTTCGTTCGTGTATCGATCAACACGTCCGCCCGCGCCTGTTCGACCGGTCCGCCCGGTGCGAGGAGTTCGTCGCGCTCCCCGTGCAAATGCTGCGCGGCTAGATCGATCGGCAGCTCGTGTTTTCCGGAGTGCGCGACCGTGATTTCGTGGCCGCGAGCCACCGCCCATCGGCAGGCCGACGCTCCGAGGGGGCCGGTTCCCCCGATGAAAAGGAGCCGCACGCAGCTAAGGGTGTGGCTGCGGGGGCGTCTCCGGCAATAACCACGGCAGGGCCTCGGCCATCGGCCGGACGAGCGTGACGTATTGATCGTGCTTGAGCCGATCCCGGGCAAAGATGCCGAGAGCGGCGCCGTACGCGGCGCGCTCCGCCTTGTGACCGACGTCGCCGTGCTCGTACTGCCATGAGGCCAGCGCGCGCCGGCCCTCGGTCATATCGAAGATCGACCGACGGAATTCTTCCCATGCGGATCCGCGTTCGCCCTGCTCGATGGCGTGGAGGGCAACGCGCTCGGCCGCGTGGAACCGGTCCAACGCGCCCTCGCCATGCTGATCCCAGCCCCAGGCGGCCCGCTCGACCCCGGCGGCGGAGAACACTCCGAGGTCCGCGACGAGCCGCGCGCGCTCGCGTGGGTCCACCACCGGATCAGGCGGCGGGCGCACTCCGAGCTCCCTGGTCAGACCGGCCGACGGGCGTGATCACGGCACGCTCCGCGATCTCCTGGCCGTGCGTAACGGCGATCTGCTCGCGCACTTTTTCGACGGATCCGGCCCTGATGAGGTGACGCACGTTCTCGTTCGTGTACCAGAGATAGGCGTCCACTGACTCGCTAACACCGGGGAGCACCACCTTTGTTTCATCTCAAAGGCAACGTTTAGGCGGCGCCGACCGCACCCGGACTCTACCAGGCCGCGGAGACCGGGACGGCGGTGGCGGTTACGCCACCTGTGTGCGCTCCGGTCTCCGCTGGCGCTTCGCTAGTCGCCGATCACGAAGAGATGCCCGTCGTTCTCGGTATAGATCTTCCCGTCCCCGCCGATGGCGAGCGGCGTGTAGGCCGCCCCCAAGGCCAGATTCAGGAACATCTTCGCCCGCAGCCCTCCATCGGGGTTGATCGCGTAGATGTTGCCGTCTTCGCTATTCGCATAGATCACGCCGTTCGCGTCCACAGCTGGCGCGTTGATGCACCACTCGAAACCGCCGGGATGGTCGCTCTTGCACTTGAGCGTGCCGTTGTTTTGGTAGTAGCAGCTCTCCGTGTTCGTATTAAGGAACTGATGCTCGGGCCGCAGCGTCGTGCCGCTCAGGATGCTGATGTAGTAGGGGCCCGGCGGCGCGACCGGGCAGATTTTGTTGTCGTTGCAGTACGAACCGGCGTCGTAGTGATTGTCCTTTTCGACGACCGAATACGAGCCGTTCGCATGCGCGAGGATCGCCGGCGTCGTGTCCCAGCCGAAGTCGTATGCCGCGAGGAACGCGCCCGTCGAGCTGAACTTGAACATGTGGCCGCGCGCGAAGTTGTACCGGCTGTACGCGCCGTAGAGCACGCTGCCGTCGGGCGCGACCGTGGGGGACGAGCTGGACTGATCGATAACGCGGCCTGCCGGCGGGCTGTTCGTCGCGGGATCCACGCCGGCGTGCGCTCCAGCGATGCAGCCGCCGGGGGTGCCGCTCGGTGGAAGCACGCTGAACTGAGTGCCGTCGTTGCAGCCGTCAGAGAGATGACCGCGGAGCGAGCCCGCCCACTTCGGCGTGAGATCGGGGTTCACGGCGATCACGTAGCCATAGCGCGTACGGAAATGCGCCCGGCTCACCGTGTAGATCGTCCCGTCGGGCGCGATGGCCGGGGCGACGTTGATGCCTGGGCGCTGCGTGCCGCATGGACCCGTAGGCACGACCGCGTCAGGGGTCGGCGGCCACGGGAGCTGGGCGAGGCTGAAAGTCGTCTCGCAGGTCGTCGGCGCGCCCGGGACCAGCGCCCGGTAGCTCACGCTCGCGGCGACATCGTTCGACACCTTTACCAGCCAGGAGCCCGGAATGTCGTTCGACTTGTCGATCCCGTACGGATCGGCGGGGTTCAGCTTGAGTACGTTGTAGTAGACGTTCCCGGCCGCGTCGGCGGCGAGAGGACCGGCGACGAAAGCGTTGGGGTCTTTGTCCGCGCCAGCCGGGAACGGCGAGATCGATTTCTGCGCAGCACCCGTGTTCTTGTTGATCTTCCAGATCGCGCCGTTGGCGCCCGGCGCATACACCCAGTTGCCCACGAGGACCGCGTGGAAGACCGGCTCCCATCCGAGGAGTCCCCATCGCTCGGTTGGCGATGAGCCGACGGCCGGCGAATTCGGCTCGGGCTTCCAGTCGCTCGCCCACGCCCACTTCTGGGTCAATTGGCCATCGACCCATTCGAAGGCATTCTCGCCCCAGATCTGCGTGTTCCATGTCGATGAGCCGCTGTAGGCACCTGTCTTCACTTCCATGAAGACGGTGTCGCCGTCAACGAGCGGGGCCTGGTAATGAGCGAGGAGATCGCCGAAGCTTGCCTTCTGCTCGGCGGGGACGAACGGGTCGTAGATCACGTCAGCGAGGATCTGGCCGAAGCTCTGCCCGACGACGTTGGATGCTCCGGTGTGTTGTGGGTCGCGGCCCCACTGCGGCCAGGAGGCCGGTGTTCCCGCGAGGGTCAGAGCCGGTGCAATCGCGATGGTCAGGATCGACGCGATGGATAGCGCGGTGCCAGTAACTCGAAAGCCGTGCACCTGCGTGCTCCTCTCTTACTTTCGCCCAGCCCCACCCTCACCGATCGCGCGCGGACGCCCGGATCACCCCCCTTGATCGTCCCGGTCGCCGACGACCGCGAAATAGTGCCGCGCTCGTCAAGCGACGCAGGTCGTGTGCAACTCCGTTTGGCTGCTCTATGTCTCCGCCAGCCAGCGCTCGATCTCGGCCTGGCTCCGGAGACGAACGACTTCGAGATGTGCGTACTCGGGTCGCGCAAGCCACTCGCGATAGAGCCGAACGCGGCGTGGCCGCGTGCGCAGCGCATAGAGAAGGACCGAGTCCCACGAGAGGAAGCTGCCGCGCAAGGTCTCCTGCTGGATGCCCCACAACCGTTCCCCGCTCCGCACGCGTCCAACCGTTCGACGGACGATCCGCCATAGCATCAGCCCGAACGGCGGGTCAAGCCAGACGACCGTGTCGGCCCGTGACCATACGAGGTCTCGCGCCTTTCCGTAACTCCCGTCGATCACCCATCGCTCTCCCAGCGTCGCGGTCTCCACACGCGCGCGAAATTCATTGAGCTCCGGCAACTCCCAGTTCGGATGCGTCCAGTGAAGCTCATCGAGCTCGACGAATGGGACGCCGAGCCGCGTCGCGAGTGGAGAAACCCCGCTCGCTTGAGGCCGAGCAGGACCTGCTCGAGGTACCGCTGGGGTATGCCTTGTCGCCGCGCGATGTCCTGGATGGGTTGCAGCGTCTCCCCGTCGTCGGTGAGGGCCAGGTCGAGCATCGCCTTGATGGCGTACTCGCCCTTGGCGGATACCGTCACGCCCGCCCCCGCTCCAGCATCCGCGCCGCCTCCTTGGCGAAGTACGTGATGATGATGTCCGCGCCGGCGC
>Ga0209378_1000313_pt1 | contig 36184 bp, 41 predicted proteins | sample GraSoiAngelo_156_FD_186170 | JGI IMG/M metagenome (GOLD analysis project Ga0209378, IMG submission 186170) | Grasslands soil microbial communities from the Angelo Coastal Reserve, California, USA - 14_1009_13_40cm (SPAdes) (version 2) | ecosystem: Environmental > Terrestrial > Soil > Grasslands ...
GCGGTGAAGCTGGCGCGGCATCCCGATCTGCGCCGTGACGACGTAGGGCTGATGCGCGCGCACCGTGAACTTCGCGGTCGCCGCGCCCGACGGTGCGAGCGCGTTCCCGCTAGCGTCGGTCAGCCCGATGGTCACCGTGTAGGTCCCGGGCTGCTTCGGGACGGCGACGTCGATGCTGACGTTCTGCGTCTGGTTTGGCAGGAGGGCCGGAAGCGTCTGCGGTTGGGCCGAGCTCGTCAGCAGCTGGCCCTGGCTGTTACGGAGCTCCCAGATGAGGCCGACCGAACCCGGGCCGCTCGCGGTCCACGCGCGCGTGCCGACATTCGTGATCGGCACGATGACGCGCGACTGTGTGCCGACATCCACAGCGATCGCGTTCTTCGCGACCTGGTATCGCGCGTTCGCCGATGGCTCGAGGATCGCGCTGTACACGGAGGCGCCGACCGATGAGATGAAGTTGTCCGCATCCTCGTCGAGCGCGTCCCAAGTCATCGCGACGACGACGCGCGGGCCGCTCTTCGTGTAGATGATCCCGGCGTCGTGCGTTGCGCCCACGAGATTGCCGGTCTTGTGTGCTACGACGACCCCTGCGGGTAGCTGCGCGGGGAGGCGGTTGTTGATCTGCTGGCGCTCGAGCCGGGCGAGCATCCGGTCCGACGCGGCCGGCGAGATGAGCTGGCGCCTGGCGAGGAGCGTGAAGAACATTCCGACCGCGCGCGGTGTCGCCCAGTGGTCCTCGCTCTCATCAAGCGCGACGTGGAAGTCGGCGATCCCAGCCTTCTGGAGCGTCACGTCGACGTTCGCTCCGCCCAGGATGTGCCAGAGCGCCAGCGCCGCGCCATTGTCGGAGATCGTGATCATCGCCTCGAGCGCCTCGTCCAGCGTGAGCTGGGTGCCCGCCTCCTCGAACGAGCCGTCGGCGGTGACGTCCTCTGGCTGGATGACGACCTGGTCGTTGTAGTGGAGCTGGCCGGCGTCGACGCGGCGCTCGGCTTCGGCAAGGACGCCGAGCTTGTAGAGCGAGGCCGCGATCACCTGTTCGTCAGGGTCGTGCATGAAGAGCGGTGTCGGAACGTTCGGATCGCTGACCCAGATACCAGCGCCACCGGGAAAGGCCGCGACCAGGCCGTCGAGCTGACGGATCAGGTCGGCCGTACTCGCCTCTGCGCGGACGGGCGCGACGAGGCCGAGAACCAGGCAGACCGCCAGCGTGAAACCGACCCCGCGCATCCAGCAGAGGTAACGGCATCCAGCGCGCCGTGTTTCAGGGCTTAACCGAGTTTTGACGCGTCGCATCGTGCCCGAGCCGGAGCATTTCGCGGTAGCCAGCCGGTGTCTCGTCTTCGTAGCCCACAAGGTGCAGGGCGCCGTGTGCGGCCAGGAAGGCGACCTCCGACTCGAGCGGTCGGCGGCGTCGCTTGGCCTGCCGCCGGGCTTGGGCCGGGCTGATGAGGATGTCCCCGAGACGAAGCACGCCGTCGGGGTCTTCGTCCAGGTGCGGCCTCGCGCGAGCGCCGCGGACCCCGCGCGGCAGCCGCTGGCCGAAAGAGAGCACGTCGGTCGTCCGGTCGATCCGGCGGTGCCTGCGGTTGAGCTCGCGCATCTGGGCGTCGTCGACGAACGCGAGGGCGACCTCGCTTTCGCGCGGAAGTCGCAGCGGACGGAGTGCGGCCCGGATGACTCGGCGGACCGGGGCGAGGTCGCAGGGCGCCTCGCCGGCGACGGCGATGCGCACCGCGCTCTTAGCCGCTCGCCGCGGGCTTGATGCGGGTGATGCGGTCTTCGGGGTACGGGATGCGCTCGTGGTACACGCCGAGGAGCAGCTCACAGAACGCGTCCTTGGTCTTCTGCACGTCGCGGAAGGTCAGGTCGCATTCGTCGAGCTGTCCGTCCGCGACGCGCTCGTCGATGATCCGCTCGACCATGCTGCGGATCGTCTCGGGGTTCTTTTCGGACAGCGATCGCACCGAGGCCTCGGTGCCGTCGGCGAGCATGACGATGCCGGCCTCTTTGCTGCGGGGGCGCGGGCCGGGATAGCGGAAGGAGCGCTCGTCGGGCGCCTGGCCGCGCTGCTGCGCGAGTTGGAAGAAGTACTTCACGACGCTCGTGCCGTGGTGCCCCGGGATCATTTCGCGGATCTGCGCGGGCAGGTGGTAGCGGTCGGCGAGCGCGAGGCCGTCCTTGATGTGCGCCGCGACGATCCCCGCCGAGACGAGCGGGTCGAGCTCGTCGTGCGGATTCCCACCAGTCTGGTTCTCGATGAACGCGGTGGGGTTCCGCATCTTCCCGATGTCGTGGTAGTAGGCCCCCACTCTGGCAACGAGCGGATCCGCACCGATCACCTCCGCGGCGCGCTCGGCGAGGTTCCCGACGAGCAGCGAGTGGTGGTAGGTGCCGGGGGTGCGCAGCAGGAGCTGACGCAGCAGCGGATGGTTCGGGTCGCTCAGCTCGCGAAGCTCGAACACCGTGGGAATACGGAAGACATGCCCGAGGATCGCCATGCCGGCGAAGGCGAGGAGGCCCGAGCCGAGACCGCTCACCAGGGCGCCGCCCAGTAGCTGGGCGACGCCGAGGGGGTCCTCCGCGCGGCCGACGAGGACGAAGGCGATGATGACACCCGCGGCCCCCGTCGCGACGGCGACGGCGCCCACGGCGAACTCGCGCGCGGTCGTCGCGCGGTGGACCGCGGCCATGCCGAGGAGCGCCGGCACGAGCACGTAGGCGACGAGCTCGACCTGGCTGGACATGATCCCGACGTGGAGCGCGCCCGCGATCTGTGTCGCGAGCGCGGTCCGCCCGCCGACCAGGACGGTGAGCATCATCGCGATCGCCGCGAACGGCGCGTAGTAGACGGCCACGGTGTGGGTCGGGACGAGCGTGCGACCCGCCGCGGTGAGCACCAGGAGCGAGACGACGACGAGGATCATCTTGCGATCGTCGAGCCAGGCCTCGGTCGCGTAGCGCTCGATGAACAGGGCAAGGACGCCCGCGATGAGGGCCGCCCAGAGGAGCAGCCCGATGGCGCCGCGCCAGTCCGCTCCTTCATTGGCGAGGCCGAGGGCCCGAAGCTTTTCCACCTCGAGCTTGTTGACGACCTCGTCCGTCCTCACGATGGCCTCGCCGGCTGTCACCTGGACCTGCACCGGCGTCACGGCGTTGCGCGCGTCCTGCTGCGCGAGGTTCGTCGCGAGCTGGTCAACCTTGACGTTGGCGTCGAGGTTCTGCTTGACGATCTCGGTGCCGGAGCGCTTCTGCCGGTCGGTCCATCCGGAGGGCAGCGCCTTCACCGCGTCGGCCTTGACCGCATCGAGCTGCTCGGCCCGAATGCCTTGCGCGTAGAACGACCGGAGCGCGCTGTCCAGCGTGGACGCCACCTGGTCCCACTCCGGTTGCGTCATGTCAACGATGTCCGTGGCGATCGCCGTCGTCAGCGCGACATCCGGCAAGCGCGTGAGCGCGGTGATCTTCTGGTCGCGCGTCTGCGCGGCCTCGGTGCGGATGCGTCCGATCGCGGCCACGGAGCCTTGCAGCCGCGTGCTCGCGCTGACGAGGATCGCGGGATCCGTCGTGTACTGCTTTTGCACCGCCCCGGCGACCCTCTCGCGCTCGGCATCCGTGAGGGACTCCGAGACGAACGAGACGCTCCGTGGCGCGCGGATCGCGCCCTTCGCCACCTCGCCAACGCTGTACGTCACCGTGGCGGGCGGCGCGAGAAGCAGCGCGATCGCGGTGAGGATGCCGGCTATGACCACGAACGCGCCTGCGCGGGCGCGCGGGTCGGTGCGCACGGCAGTGCGCAGGCGCGCAAGGCGCGGGTCCCCGGCCCGGATACGACGGATCACTTCTGTGCGCCGCCCTTCTCGAAGCGATCGTACGCCCGCACGATGCGGGCGACGAGCTCGTGGCGAACGACATCGCGATCGTCGAAGTCGACCATGGCGATCCCTTCGACGCCGTCGAGAATCTCGCGGGCGAGGACCATGCCGCTGCGGTCTCCGGCGAGGTCGATCTGCGTGACGTCTCCGGTCACGACGGCCTGCGAACCGAAGCCAAGCCGAGTGAGGAACATCTTCATCTGCTGCGGCGTGGTGTTCTGCGCCTCGTCCAGGATGATGAACGCCTCGTTCAACGTCCGGCCACGCATGTACGCCAGCGGGGCGACCTCGATCTCGCCGCGCTCCTGCGCGCGGGCGAAGCGCTCGGGAGGCATGAGCTCGTAGAGCGCGTCGTACAGCGGCCGCAGGTAGGGATCGATCTTTTCTTGCAGATCGCCGGGCAGGAAGCCGAGCCGCTCCCCCGCCTCGACCGCGGGGCGCGTCAGGATGAGCCGGCTCACCTTGCGATCGCGGAGCGCGGCGACGCCCATCGCGACCGCCAGATAGCTCTTCCCGGTGCCGGCTGGTCCTTTCGCGAACACCAGGTCGTACTTGCGGATCGCATCGATGTAGCGGCGCTGGTTCTCCGACTGCGGAGCGATCCGCTTTCCGCGCACGGTCGTCGCGACGATGTCGCGCATCTCGGCAGGGGCGACGACCGGCGCTTCCTTGGCGTCGCCGATCAGTCGCTCGAGCGCGGGCTTGCGCAGCGACTGATCGCGGCCCGAGAGCGTGCGCATCGCGCCGACGAGATCGCCGACGCGCGCGACCGCCTGCGCGTCGCCGCTGATGCGCAGCTCCGCGCCGCGCGAGACGATCTTCACGCTGAACTCGCGCTCCAAGCGATCGATGTTCGCCTCGTTGTCCCCGGTGACGAACATCATCTCGTCCGGGTCCGGGATCAGGATCGTGATCTGCGAAGGCGCCGCGGTCATGCCGCGCCCTCCTTGAGGAGCGCACCGACCACACCGGAGACCACCTTGCCGTCGGCGCGGCCTTTCGTCTCCGCGATCACTTTTGGCATGACGAGCTTCGTGTCCTGCGGACCCTTCGCGCCCGTCTCGGCGATAACGCGGCGCGCGATCTCGCGGATCTTCGATTCGTCCAACTGCTCAGGCAGGTACGCGTTGATGAACCCCAGCTCTTTCTCCTCTTTCTCCACCAGATCGTCGCGTCCGCCTTTGCGGAACGCCTCGATCGAATCGCGCCGCATCTTCGCTTGCTTCGTCAGCACTCCTTCGACCGCGGCGTCATCGAGCTCGCTGGGCCTGTGCTGCGCGAGCCACGCCTGACGCGCGGCCTCGTCCTTGCCTTCAGCGGTCAGGCGATCGACCGCGGCACCGAGTTGGGCCTTCTCCTCGTTCTGGATCGCGGCGAGGAGAAAGCGCACCGTGTCGCGTCGGAGGATCTCGCCTGAGCGCATGGCGGTCTTGAGGTCGCCCTCGAGCCTCTGCTTCAGTTGCGCGCCGATCGGGTCTTGCTCCTAGCGCCTACGGCCGCTTGTCACCGTTTGCGACGTTTCGCCTCTTTGCGCTTGCGGCGCGCGGCGGGGCGCTCGTAGAACTCGCGGCGGCGGGCTTCCGCGAGGATCCCGGCCTGCTGGATCTTCTTGTTGAAACGGCGAAGCGCGGCCTCAAACGACTCGCCATCACCGACGATCACTTCCGACAATGGTTGCTGGTCACCCCGCCTTCTTTTCAAAGGAAACCGGCCTCCCGAGGCCGGACTGTGCGAATGATAGTCGCCCACCAGGCCGGTCAATACGCGCATCTTTACCTATCCCAAGGCGACCAGGGAGCACCCAGTGGGCGGCCGGCCAGAACGTGGAAGTGCAGGTGCTCCACGGCCTGCCCGCCCTCCCGTCCGGTGTTCGAGACGACGCGGAAGCCGCGCGCGGCGTAGCCCGCATCCTTTGCGATCTTCGTTGCCACCTCTACCAGGTGCCCGATGAGCGCAGGGTCGTCGGCGTCGGCGAGCGAGGCGATGTGGCGCCGCGGAATCACCAGTACGTGGAGGGGCGCCTTTGGCTGGAGGTCCTTGAACGCCATGGTCTGCTCGTCCTCGGCGACCATCGTTGCCGGGGCCTCGCCCCGAGCGATCTTGCAGAAGATGCAGTTATCCGTCACCGCCGCTCCTCCCTGATGTACGTGAGGCTGTGGTGCGCGACGAGCTCGCCGGACCCATCGAACGTGCGTGCCTCGCCGAAAGCGATGCGCCTACCCGCACGGAGGACCACCGCATCGCAGACGAGATCGCCGCGCGCGCCGCGGAGAAAGCTGGTGGACATGTGAATGGTGAGCGCGAGCGTCTCCTCGCCGACGACGGTCATGAGCGCGATCCAAAAGGCGACATCCGCGGCGCCCATGGCACAGGCACCCTGAAGCGTGCCGCCGGGACGCACGAACTCTTCCTTAAAGGGAAGTCGGACGCGCGCGCTCCCGGGCGCGAGCGAGTCGACGCGGTACCCCCACGCGCGGGCGAACGGGGTCTCGACCAGGAGCTGTTGCGCCCGCTCGGCGTTGATGCGTAGCTCGGCCGCGGCTACTCCCATGTGCGCAGGTCCCGCATCTTGGGCGCACCGTCGGCGAGCGCATCGGCTCGCTCGACATCCGGCCGAACCTTGATCACGTCCTGGACGTTCTGGGCGAGCCGCGTCGCATCAAGCTCGCCGGCCGCGACGACGCGGAGCGTGAGCAGGTCGCGCGCGCCATCACGCGTGACGACCATCTGCCAGCGGCTCACCTCAGGGAACCGTGCGATGACTTCGTCGACCTGGCGCGGATGGACGAACATGCCACGTACCTTCACCGCGTCGCCGACGCGGCCGACGATGCGCACGATCCGCTCCCCGGTGCGCCCGCAGGGGCAGGGCTCCTCGGTGAGCAGCGCGAGGTCCCCGGTGCCGAAGCGAATGATCGGGTAGGTCCGCTCGTTCACGGTGGCGACGACCTCGCCGACGGCGCCGCTCGGGAGCGCCTCGCCAGTCCGCGGGTCGACGATCTCCACGACCGCGTCAGTGGGGACATGCATCCCCTCGCGTTCGAGGCATTCGTAGCCGAGGGCGCCGAGATCGGCTGTGCCGTAGCCCTGGCATACCGTCGGACCGAGGTCTTGGAGCTCACGTCGCAGCGACGACGGAAGCATCTCGCCCGCGACGAACGCCCGGCGGAGCGCGAGATCACGCGCGCCGAGCTCGGCCGCCTTCTCGTACAGGATGCGCAGCGCGCTCGGCGTGCCCACGTAGCCGGTAGCCGCGAGCCCCCGCAGCATCTGGACCTGCAGCTCCGTATTGCCTGTCCCTGCGGGGATCACTGTGCAGCCAAGCTCGCGGAGGGCGCCGTCGAACATCCAGCCCAGCGGCGTGCCGTGGTAGCTCACCGCGCAGTGGACGACCATGCCCGCTTCGAAACCGGCCGCGCGCAGCGGCCCCGCCCACCGCCAGTAGTCGGGCGCGAGCCCCTGCGGATCAAACAGCGGCCCAGGCGAGAGGAACGCGCGAGCGACGTCGGCCGGGGGCACGCCGAGGAAGCCGCCGAACGGCGGCGCGGCTCGCTGTAGGTCGATCAGCTCGTCCTTGCGCGTGATGCGGATCGCGTCGAGCGGCGCATCGCGCGAAGGGATGCGCTCGCGCATGGCCGGCGCGTGGTCGTACGCATGTGCGACGAGCGCGCGTAGCCACCGCTCGCGGTATTCGCCGCGCTCTGTGGCGGTGAGGCGCTCCGGCTCGGTCAGGAGAGCCATCGCTTCCTGCGTTTGTAGTGCTTCACCTCACGGTACGAGCGCTTCTCGCCGACGGCGGTGAGCCCGAGGTAGAACTCCTTCACGTCCTCATTCGCGCGCAGGGTCTCCGCGGGACCTTCCAGGACCACGCGACCTCCCTCCATCAGAAAGCCGTGGTGCGCGATGCCCAGCGCGGCGCGCGCGTTCTGCTCGACCAGCAGGATGGTGGTGCCGCGCTCCTGGTTGATCCGCCGGATGATGCGGAAGATCTCCTCAACGAGCATCGGCGAGAGCCCGAGCGAGGGCTCGTCGAGGAGCATGAGCCGCGGGCGGGCCATGAGCGCGCGGCCGATAGCGAGCATCTGCTGCTCGCCACCGGAGAGGTAGCCGGCGGTCCCGCTTCGCCGCTCTCCGAGCGGCGGGAAGTAGCCGTAGACGGCGGCGAGATCGCCATTGATGCCGCCGTCGCGCCGCGTGTGCGCGCCGGCGAGGAGGTTCTCCTCCACGGTGAGGTGCTCGAAGACGCGTCGGCCCTCGAGCACGTGGAAGACCCCGCGTCGGACAATCTCCGAAGGGTCGAGCCGGTCGAGCCGCACGCCGTCCAGCTCGACCGACCCTTCGGTGACCTCGCCTTCCTCGGTCCGCAGTAGTCCAGATATCGCCTTGAGCGTCGTGCTTTTGCCAGCCCCATTCGCGCCGAGCAGCGCGACGATCCGCCCATCCGGGACCTCGAGCGAGAGTCCCTTCAGGACGAGGATCACCTTGTCGTACATGACCTCGACGTTGTTGAGGGCCAGCATTGGCTATCGCGCGGTGGCAGCGGTGAGGTCCACCAGGCGGACCCACTTGCCGCCCTGCGCCTTGTAGATACGGGACGCGAGCGCGCCGCGGTGGCTCTTGTCGCTGAACGTGATCTTGTCGGTGATGCCTCCGGTGTCGTAGTCCTTGATCGACTCGAGCGCGGCCTTGAGCTTCTCACCGCTGATGTCGCCCTGGACGCGCCGGAGACCTTCGGACATGACCTTCATCGTGAGCCAGCCCTGCACATAGTTCACCGGCTGTTTGCGCCAGTCCTTCTTCTGCTTGTCGTTCCAGTCCTTGATCTCCTTGAGTCCCGAGGCTTCCTCGGAGAGCCCGACGAATGGGACCACCGCGAGCATCCCTTCCGCCGCAGTTCCGGCGAGCTCGAGGGTCTTCTCGCCGAAGCCCCAGTTCAGCGTCGCGAGCGCGGTCTTGTCGAGGCCGGCCGTCTTCGCGCTCTTGGCCTCCACCGCGACGGGCGCGGAGGTGTTCTGCATGAGGATGAAGTCGGGGGCGGCCGACTTCACCGCGAGCAGTTGCGGCGACATGTCGAGCGCGTTAGAGGCGACGACGATGTCGGGCGTGTTGACGATTCCGTTTTCCTGCATGAACTTCTTGGCGTCCTCGACGGGCGACTTCCCGAACGCGTTGTCGCCGTAGCTGAGCGACACCTTCGCGGGGCTCGAGCCCTTCCAGTTGTCCTTGATGTACTTGAGCATCACCCTGGCCTGGTCCGAATAGGTCTGGCCGATCATGAAGTTGTACGGCGTCTTGGTGACGTCGGCGACAAGATCGGCGGAATAGGACGCCGACATGAAGGGCAGCTTGTCCTTTGTGATCTTCGGCGTCATCGCGATGGTGTCGCCGGTTCCCCAGCCCATGATCGAGACGACCTGTTCCTGCGTCACGAGGCGGTTGTAGAGCTCCTCGGCCCGCGGGATCTGATACGCGTAGTCGTCGCTCACCAGCTGGATCTGCCGACCGTTCACGCCGCCCTTGTCGTTGATGAATGCGACGAAGTCCTTCACCCCCTCGGAATACGGCACGCCGACGTCCGACGTGGCGCCGGTGAGGTCGAAGATCCCGCCGATCTTGATCGGCTCTTTCGACGTCGCCGGTCCGCCGCCCGTCGTGCCACCGCACGCCGCGATCGTGAGCGCAAGGACCGCGAGGATGGGAATGGCGCGTCTCATGTCGGGAACCCCCTTTCAGTATTTGAACGGCCAGAGCCGGAAGTAGTCCTTGATGTCCCGCCAGACCTTTGCGATCCCTCGGGGCTCGAGGATGAGGAAACCGATGATCGCGACGCCGAATGCCGCCTCCTTAAGCACGTTGACGTTGAGCGCGATACCGGGAACGCTTCGAGCGACCGTGGCGAGGGCGATGGGCAGGAGCCGGATGAACGCGGCCCCGTACAGCGAGCCGCTCACGGTGCCCAGACCGCCGATGATGACCATGCCGAGGTACTCGATCGAGACTGCCAGGTTGAAGTTCTCGGGACTCACGATGAGGTCATGGTGCGCCTGGAGCGCGCCGGCCGCACCGACGATGAACGAGCTCACCATGAAGGCGGTGATCTTGTAACGAAACACGTCGACGCCCACGACGGACGCCGCGACGTCCTGGTCGCGGATGGCAATGAAGGCTCTGCCGGCGCGGCTGCGGAAGAGATTCGCGCAGCCGAGCACGGCAAGCGCCACCGCGGCGAGCGTGAGGAAGTAGTAGGCCCGCTCGGTATCGAACACGAGCGGCCCGAGGGCCGGCGCGGGGATCCCGAAGATCCCCTGGCTGCCGCCGGTCACGGGAACGAGATGGATCATGAACCACTCGATCACCACCTGGGCGGCGAGCGTCGCGATGACTAGGTAGAGGCCCTTGAGGCGCAGCGACGGAATGCCGAAGATGCCGCCGACCGCCGCGGTCACGAGCCCGGCGGCCGGGAGCGCTACCCAGAACGGGACGCCGATCCTCGTCGTCAGGTACGCGCTCGTGTAGGCGCCGACGCCGAGGAACGCGCCCTGCGCCACCGAGATCTGGCCGGTGAAGCCGACGAGGACGTTCAGTCCGAGCGCGCCGACAGCGGCGATCCCGACCTGGTTCGCGATCGACAGCTCGTACCTTCCGGCGAGAGCGCCGAAGGCGAGCGCCGCGAATATGACGATCGCGATGCGGGCGCGTGCGAGCGGCGTCGGCCGCAGCGCCATGTCAGCGGCATATGTCGTGTGGAAGGTGCCGCACTCGCGCCGCCAGGCGATGGCGCTAGACACGTTCGATCCGTTCCTTGCCGAAGAGGCCGTACGGCTTCACGAGCAGGATCAGGACGAGGAATACGAACGGCGCGACGTCGCGCACCCCGCCCCCTAGCGGAACGTCGAGGTAGCCGGCGGAGAGCGTTTCGAGCACGCCGACGATGACCCCGCCGGCCGCCGCGCCGATGATCGAATCGAGGCCGCCGACGATGGCCACGGGCAGCGCCTTGAGGCCTAACGTCGCGAGCAGGATGCCGGTCCCCTGGATCGACGCGAGAAGGATCCCGCCGATCGAGGAGACGATCGCCGCGATGACCCAGGAGGTCGCGAACACGAACCGCACGTTGATGCCCATCGACAGAGCCGCCTGCTGGTCGTCGGCGACGGCGCGCATGGCGATGCCGACTCGCGTGTAGCGGAAGGCCAGCGCGAAGAGGGCGACGAGCGCCATCGCGATCCCGAAGGACCAGAGGAACTCCAGCGAGACGGAGAGCGGTCCGATCTGGGCCGACTCCTTTGGAAGCACGTCCGGATACACGCGGTACTCGGTGCCCCAGATTCCGATCACGATCGAGCGAAGCAGGATCGCGAGCCCGATGGTCACCATGATCACCGAGATGGCCGGCTCTCCGATGAGCGGACGCAGCGCAACGCGCTCGATCGTGATGCCCAGCACGATGGAAAAGGCGAGGGTGATCAGAAACGCGACCGGCACGGGCAGGCCGATCTGGGCGATGAGCCCGTACGAGACGTACGCGCCGAGGAGAAGCATCTCCCCCTGTGCCAGGTTGAGCACATCGGTCGCCTTGTATATGAGGACGAAGCCGAGTGCGATGAGCGCGTAGACGCCGCCGATGGCGACGCCGCCGATGAGGAGCTGCAGAACGAGGGTGAGCTCAGGCGACACGCTCGCCTCCCATGGTGTGGACGCGGAGGGGCACACGCATGACCGTCGCCTTCCCTGTCTGGTACCGCACCTCGGTCTCGACGAGGATCTCCGCGCGCTCGCCGTAGAGGCCCGCGATGAGATCCGCGTAACGCTCCTCGACGAATCGGCGCCTCACCTTGCGCGTGCGGGTGAGTTCCTCATCGTCCGGGTCGAGCTCCTTGTGCAGGACGACGAACCGGACGATCTTGGCGGCGCGCGGGAGCTCGCGGTTGACACGGTCGACGTGGTGGGAGACGAGCTCGTACACCTGGGCCTTCTGGGCGAGATCGGTGTACGTCGTGTAGGTGATCTGCCGTGTCTCCGCCCACTTTCCCACGTTCGCCATGTCGATGTTCACGAGCGCGCCGACGAAGGGGCGGTCCTGCCCCACCACCACGGCTTCCTTCACATACGGTGAGAACTTCAGCTTGTTCTCGATGTACTGCGGAGAGAACTTCGATTCATCCGCGAGCGTCATGACGTCGGCCATGCGGTCGATGACTACGAGGTGGCCGTCCTCGTCGATGAGCCCCGAGTCGCCCGAGTACAGCCAGCCGTCGCGCAGCGACTTGGCCGTCGCCTGGGGGTTCTTGTAGTAGCCCTGGAACACGCTCGGGCTGCGCGAGACGATCTCCCCGGAGTCGGAGATGCGGACATCGGTCTCGGGTATGGGTTTCCCGACGGTCTCGAACTTCACGTCACCGTCGCGGTGGAGCACGGAGATCCCGGCGATCTCGGTCTGACCGTAGATCTGTTTCAGGTTCACGCCGAGAGCGTGAAAGAAGCGGAAGGCATCCGGCCCGAGCGCCGCACCGCCGGTGTACGCGCGACGCAGGCGTGAGAGGCCGAGCGAGTCCTTGAGTGGCGCGAGGACGAGCACGTCGGCGGCGGCCTCGCGAACTCGTCCGAGCGCTCCGGGACGCGCCCGGGCGAATGCGCGCGCGGTCCGCTCGTAACCGATCTTGAGGGCGAGATCGTAGAAGCGTCGCTTGATCCAAGGGCTGTCCTCGATCTTGACCTGCACCGTCGAGAGGAGGTTTTCCCAGATGCGCGGCGGAGCGAACATGACGTGCGGCCCGATCTCACGGATGTTCTGCTGCACGGTGTCCGGCTCCTCCGGAAAGTTCACCGTGAATCCGACCGTGAGCGCCGCGGCGACGGACATCATCTGCTCGCCGATCCACGCGAGCGGTAGGAACGACACGAATTCGTCCCGCTCTCCCACCGGGTCGACGGACATCAGATTCCCGGCCATGCGGGTCATGTTCTCGTGCGTGAGCATCGCGCCCTTCGGCTCTCCGGTCGTCCCCGACGTGTAGCAGATGAGCGCGATGTCGCCGGCCTGCCCGCGCGCGAGCTCTTCGGCGAAGCGCTCGGTCGGGACACCATCGCCGAGTCGCTGCACCTCGGTGAAGGGCAGCAGCGTGTCTCGCGCGTACGAGCGCAGGCCGCGCGGGTCGTAGAACACGATCTTCTTGACGCGGGGGATGCGCGCCCCCGCCTCGAGGAGCTTGTCGACCTGCTCTTGGTCTTCCACGACGACGATCCGCGCGTCGGAGTGGTCGATGACGAAGGCGAGCTCCGAAGCGACAGCGTCCTGGTAAAGCCCGACGGAGGCGCCGCCGAGCGCCTGTGCCGCGAGCTCGGCGACCACCCATTCGGGTCGGTTATCACCGACGATGGCGAGTTTGTCGCCGCGCTCGAAGCCGAGCTGGATCAAGCCGAGCGCGAACCGGCGGACGTTCTCGAGGTAGGCCGCCCAGGTGGTCTCGCGCCATATGCCGAGCTCCTTCTCGCGCAGCGCGACGCGCCCATCGCCCCAGCGCTCGGCGTTGCGCAGGAGGAGCTGGGGCAGCGTGTCGGTCACGCCACCGGCTCCGCGGCGATAGCCCGCTCGGCCGCGCGGATGGCCTCCGACTCCTCCCCGAGGTAGGCCTTGATGACGTTCGGGTCCGCGCGCACTTCATCCGGCGTGCCCTGGGCGATCTTCTTCCCGAAGTCCAGGACGGCCACGTGACTCGAGATGTCCATCACGACGCCCATGTCGTGCTCGATAAGGACCACGGTGACCCCACGCTCCTCATTGATGTCCAGAACGAACCGCGCCATGTCCTCCTTCTCCTCTAGATTCATGCCGGCCATCGGCTCGTCGAGGAGCAGCAAGCGTGGCTCGACCGCGAGCGCGCGGCCAAGCTCTACGCGTTTCTGGAGTCCGTACGGGAGTGTCCCGACGACGTGTTTCCGGATGTGCTCGATCTCGAGGAAGTCGATGATGTCCTCCACGACCTCGCGGTTGCGGACCTCCTCGGCGCGCGCGCGGCCCCAATAGACGGCGCCATCCAAGACGCCACCTCGCATGTGCACATGGCGTCCGAGCATGAGGTTGTCGAGAACGCTCATGCCCGCGAAGAGCTCGATGTTCTGGAACGACCGCGCGACCCCGAGCTTCGCGACTCGGTACGGCGCGAGTCCGGTGATGTCGCGTCCTTCGAGGGTGATCCGCCCTCGCTGCGGCCGGTACAGGCCGGAGACGGCGTTCAGGAGCGAGGTCTTCCCAGCGCCATTCGGGCCGATGATGGCGAAGATCTCGCCGCGCTCGACGTCGATGGAGACGCCCGCGAGCGCCACGACACCGCCGAATCGCAAGTGCAGATCTGCGGCGCTGAACTGGGCGCTCATCCCCCGGGCGAGCATAGACGCAGGCGTGCGAGAGTACGCGGATACCGTTCGTCGCCGTCGCGATCGCGTACCTCGCCGCCTCGATCTCGTTCCCGTATTGGATCGCGCGCGCGAAAGGCGTCGATCTGCGAGCGACCGGATCGCGCAAGCTCGGTGGATCCAATCTCGCGCACGCCGTAACGCCACTGCACGGTATAGCCGGGGGGCTGCTCGACGGCGCGAAGGGCTTCGCCGCCGTCGTCATCGCGCGGATGCTCGGGCTACCGCTCGAGACACAGCTCCTCTGCGGCCTCGCCGCGATCGCGGGACAGATGTGGCCGGTCTTCCATCAGTTCGACGGTGGCCGCGCGAACGCCACCGCCTGGGGCTTTCAGCTCGCGGCGGACTGGATCGGCTTTCTGATCGCATGGATCCCGGTCGTCGCCGCGGCCGCGCTTCGCATCACGGTGCGGCCGCGACCGAAACGGCTCCTGCCCCTCGCGAACCTTCTCTCGTATGCCGTCTTCCCCGCGGTCATCTGGGAACAGGAGGGCGTGACGCCGACGGTGCTCGCCGGGCTCGCGGCGCTCGCGCTTGTCATTGCGCGCCGTCTGACGGCGGGCTTGCGCGAGGACCTCGCGACCGGCGCCCCAGCGGCGCGGGTCATCGCGAATCGCGCGCTCTTCGATCGCAGCGAATTGCAGGAGCGCGGGCTCGTGGCGATCACGTGACCTCGGCCGTATCGCGATGAGCAGGCTTCACGCGCTCACCGATGGAGTGTTCGCCATCGCGATGACTCTCCTCGTGCTCGAGCTTCACGTGCCTGACGTGGCTTCCACTGGGGACTTCATTTCTGGGCTCGCGGCACTGGTCCCGAGCCTCTTCAGCTTCACGCTCTCTTTCGCCGTCCTTGGCGCCTACTGGCTCGGTACGGTCTGGAGCCTCGCGCCGGTCCGGCACGTCGACCGCCCGCTGCTCCTTCTGAATCTGCTCACGCTCCTATTCATCACGCTCGTTCCGTTCACGACCGCCGTGCTCGCGCGCTATCCGGACCAGCCCGGCGCGGTGATCTTGTATGGCACGCATCTCACGCTTCTCGGCCTGGCGCAATACGTGAGCTGGTCGTAGCTCAGGGCGAATCCAAGGTTGCTCGAATCGCCGGTGACGCCGGGTGAGGCCGCGGCGAGGACGCGTCGGATCCTATTCGGGCCGGTCGGGTTCGTCGCCGCGATGGTGGTTGCGCTGGTTAGCCCGCGTGCGGGCTACGCGGTCTACTACATCGTGCTCTTCGCCTACATCTTCACAGCCGCCCGCGACCGCTCGGTCATCGGACACTGATCCACGCGGACGCCTGACGAAGCCTCAACTCAGTAGGGCTAGTGCCTGCGCGACGCAACCGATAGCCGCAGTCTCGCTCCGAAGATTCCGCGGCCCGAGGGACACCGTGATCGCGCCGTGCTCTCGAGCCAACTGGATCTCTTCGGGCCCGATCCCGCCCTCGGGTCCGATGATGATGCTGAGATCGCCCCGTGGAAGCGCATCCTGCAAGCGACGCACCGGCTCTCCTTCCCAGGCGATCAAAGCGCCCTCGTTAAGCACCTCGAAGAGGTTGCCCCATTCGCGCAGCTCAACGATCGCGGGCACGCGGCCGCGCCGCGCGGTCTCTGCTGCCTCACGCGCGATCCGCTGCCAGCGCTGGCGCTTCGCCGAGCTCAACGAGCGGACGACGGAGCGCGCTGACACGAACGGCACGATGGTGCGAACGCCGAGCTGGGTCACCGCCTCGACGACCTCTTCATCGTGGTCGCCCTTGAGCAGCGGAAGGGCCAGCGTCAGGTTGAACGGCAGCTCCGCTTCAGATGCGCAGCGCTGGATTACGCGGCCGTGCGTCTCGCGATCGTTGACGTCTTGCAGCTCCACCGACGCCTCCATCCCGTTGCGGACGAGGATGATCACCTCGCCCGGGCGCAGACGAAGCACGTTCGCGATCTGATGCGCCCTTTCCCCGCGTAGCACCGGGTTGTCCGGGATCTCCTCATCGACGAAGAAGCGATGGGTCACGCGGTCAGGATGAGGCGAACCCAGTCCGAACGCTCGATGCGGTCGACGACACCGAGCCCCTGCGCCGAAAACGCGTCGAGGACCTCGGGTTCGGCCTGCGTGGTAATTCCCGCGGCGACGAGCGTTGCGGAAGTGCGCAACCGTGCGCGCAGGTGAGACGCGACCTGAACGAGGACGGGGCCGACGAGATTCGCGAGAACCATGTCGAACGTCCCTACGACATCGGCCACCGAGCCGGCGCGAATGTCGACTGACACATCGTTCCCTTTCGCGTTTTCCGTCGCCGCGCGCACCGCTAGCGGGTCGATGTCCACCGCGACGACTTTCCCCGCACCGCGCTTCGCGGCGGCGATAGCGAGGATCCCCGAGCCGGTGCCGACGTCGAGCACACGTGCTCCGTCGAGTGGCAGCCGCGACAGTACCTCGAGGCACTGCTGCGTCGTCGGATGGAGCCCGGTGCCGAATGCCATCCCGGGGTCGAGCACGAGCGCGATCGCGCCATCGTCGCGCGCGTCAGACCAGGTTGGACGGACGAGGAACGCGCCGATGCGAATCGGCGTGAACGATTCCTTCCAGGCCTCGAGCCAATCCGCGTCTTCGATCTGACGCACCGCGAGCTCGCCGATCGGCCCGAGGCCGAAAGCCTGGAGATGTCCGAGCGCGTCGCGCACATCGGAGACCTTCGCGAAGGCCTCCGCATCCTCGACGAGATACGCCTTCACGGTGTGATCGGCGCCGCCCGGCGAGTCGAGGGGCAGCTCGACGGCGATGCCGTTGTGACCGAAACGGCTCAAGATCTCGCTGACCGCTTCGACAGCCTCGGCGTGGGCGGGGACCGCGACCTCGAGCCAGCGCGGATGCGTGCCTAGCTCCCGCCCATCGCGTCTTTGATGCGGCCGAAGAGATCCTGATCGCCGTCCTGCGACGTCGCATCCTCGATGTCGCGCAGCTGGGTGTAGAGACGGCGCTGCTCTTTGCTCAGGGTCCGCGGGACGACGACGTCGAGGTAGACAAGCTGATCGCCGTGGCCCGAGCCCCCGAGGTGCGGGACGCCCTTCCCGCGCACGCGCACCATCTGCCCGTTCTGAGCGCCGGGCGGAATCCGCACCTTTGCTTCGCCCCCTTCGATCGTCGGAACGCTGATCTCGTCGCCGAGCGCCGCCTGCGCCGGCGAGATGCGCGCGAGGTGCACGAGGTCGTCGCCCTCGCGGCGGAAGAGCTCGTGCTCTTTGAGGCGGATCAGCACGTAGAGATCGCCGGTCGGCCCGCCGCGCATGCCGGCCTCGCCCTCGCCGGCGACGCGAAGCTGCTGCCCGTCGTCGATGCCCGCGAGGATCGTGAGCGTGATCTCGCGGTCCTTTCGCTCGCGGCCCTCGCCGCGGCAGCGCGTGCAGACCTTGTCGACCGTCTTTCCTGCGCCGCCGCAGCGCGGGCAGGTCGACACGTTGACGAAGCGGCCGAAGACCGACTGCTGGACCTGGCGGACCTCGCCGCGCCCGTTGCACGTGCCGCAGGTCGAGATCGACGACCCGGGCTCGGCGCCCGACCCATTGCAGCGTTCGCAGGTCTCCAGGCGCGGGACCCTGATGATCCGCTCTCGTCCCTCGACCGCGTCGAGGAGGTCGATCTCGATCTCCATACGCAGGTCCGCGCCGCGCATCGGACCGCGCGGCTCGCGGCGCCTGAGGTCGCCTCCGAAAAAGGTTTCGAAGAGGTCGCCGATGCCGAAGTCGCCGAGACCGCCGGCGGTGGAGCCGAACATGTCGTAGCGCTGGCGGCGCTGCGGGTCGGCAAGCACCTCATAGGCCTCGGTGACCTGCTTGAAGCGCTCCGCCGCGTCCGGAGCCCCGTTCACATCGGGGTGGTACTGCCGGGCGAGCTTGCGGTAGGCACTGCGGATCTGTTCGTCCGTCGCGTTCCGCGAGACGCCCAGTAGCGCGTAGTAGTCGGCTGTCGTCGCCATCACCTGTCATTATCCCGGCCCATGGACGTGCTCCCGCGTCTTGCCGTGCAGTGGCTTCACGTCACGGCCGGCGTCCTATGGATCGGCGGCGGCTTCTACACGATCTTGGTACAGCTCCCCGCGCTCCTCGCGGCGCCGCCCGCGGCGCGCGGGGCGGTCATGGCGAGCCTCGTCCCGCGGCAGTTCAAGTACATCCTGCGGGTCGCCGAGATCACGATCGTGACCGGCTTGCTCAATCTGTTCATCTCCGGGCGCGGTCAGGAGCTGACGCGACTCGACACCCGGTGGTCGTGGGCGATCCTCGCGGGGATCCTCCTCGCGGTCGGGATCTACGCGGCGACGCGCGCGACGATCGTCCGGTGGGCGTACCGCATGCTCGAGGTCGGCCCGCGCGCTGCCGCCGGCGACAGCGGGGCCGCGGCGGAGATGGGCGTGCTTGGCGCGCGCATCCGGCGCTTTGGCTATTTCCAGCTCGCCGTGGGCACGCTAATCCTTCTGGCGATGGTGACCGCCCGATTTAGCTGAGTCGGCGCGTGGGGCAACGGCGACCGGGAGGACTGCCTTCAGTTTGGGGCCAGCGATGTAGCGACGCGACGACGTGACGCCACTCGCAGAGAGATAACCCGAGCGCACCGCAACCCCCAGGTCGCGGGTCGCACTCGGACCTGTCCGACCGCTGATCGAACGGTAATCGCTGGGGCGGATACTTCCATTGATCCATGCGAAGACGAGAGCGTCCGTCAATTGGGGAGTCAGCGCGCCGCTTGCCACTTCGTCACGAAGCACACGCAGAAGCTCAGTGACTCCCTTCACCCGAGTGAGCACGTGTTCAGCTGCGCCCGTGATGGCCCTTAGAAAGTAGGCGACGAAGGGCGTCGCGTCGTATCCACGGCTGTAGCTGGCGCCGAGCGTTTCTCGGATCGCGGCGAAGTATTCGCGTCGCTGCAGATCGAGATAAGCATCGACCGAGACAAGGCCATCCAGCGCGTACCCATGATGAATGAGGAGAAGTCGCGCAAGCGCCCGCGCCGTGCGGCCGTTTCCGTCGTAGAAAGGGTGGATTCCAACGAGCTCTAGGTGCGCGAGGGCAGCTGCGATCGCCGGATGCTCACGACTAGTGCCGTCGCGCAGCCACTGGCCAAAGCGGTGCATCACATCGGGGACATCGCCGGATAGCGCAGTGGCGAAGATGATGTTCCCGTCGGCGTCACCGACTCTGTTTTCGCCGGTACGGTATTCGCCGGGCCGGAGAATGGGGTCGATGTCGTCAAGAACGCGTTTGTGAATCTCCCGGATCACGCGCTCATCGACGACAAGCCCTTCGTCCGGGCCCACCTCATCGACAAACGACAGCGCCTCGCGCGTCGCAAGCACTTCGAGTGCGTCCTTCTGTTGCGTTACAGGCATGCGCTCTAGCAGTTCCTCGACCTCAAGGTCGCTAAGGCTGTTCCCCTCAATCCGGGTAGTGCCGTGGATCGTCCGGACCCAAGCTCGATGCCGAAACCAGTCTCGGTAGCGCGGATCGATTCCGAGGTTCGCGAAGAGCCAGCGGAAATCCTCCAGACTCGCGAGAGCGGACGCGGCTACCTGCTTGTCTAGACGGTAGTCCATTGTCTTTTGCTCTCTTTCACTGATGGAAGTGTAGTCGAGTCTCTTCCATCAGTGGAAGAGGGACGGTGCCTCTTCCACGACCAGTTTCACGGTCTAAGGAACTCTGTTGCGACCGCGTCGTCCTTATCAGCATTCCCGGCCTTGGCCGGAGAGGAGGCTGGTATGCGACGGTTCCTCGCGGGCCTCGCCGCGGTCGTTGCGGCGCTCATCGGTACGACACAGCCGGCCGCAGCCTGCGCGGGTCTCATCGGCCCCAACGGCGCGGTCAACCTGCTCCGCACCTCCACGTTCGCGGGTTATCACGACGGTGTCGAGCACTACGTCACCGCGTTCAAGTTCGCCGGCGGCTCCGGCCAGTTCGGCTCCCTCATCCCGCTCCCCGGCATCCCGAGCTCCGTCGAAAAGGGCGGGGACTGGACCCTGCAGCGCCTGATCCGTGAGACCACGCCGGCCAAGGAGGCGGTCTTCTTCCGCTCGGTGGGGGCGCCCCTTGCGGCCGATGCTCAGGTCATCCTCCAGGTGCGCATCGACGCGCTCGACATCACCGTCCTCAAGGGCGGCGGCGCCGAAGTCGGGCGCTGGGCCACTGACCACGGCTTCCGTCTCCCCCCGGCCGCGCCCGAAGTCCTCGACTTCTACGCGGCGCGCAGCCCGATCTTCCTCGCGGCGGTCTTCGACGCTGACGCGGCGAAGGCGCGCGGTCAGCGGATCGGCGACGGCACGCCGGTTCACATCACCATCCCCACCGCGAACCCATGGGTGCCGCTGCGCATCCTCGCGCTCGGCAAGAACGGCGAGGACCGCATCGACGCGGACGTCTACCTCCTCACCGACCAGCGTCCCGCGCTGCTCCCCTACCCGTTCGCCAACGGCATGCGTCTCGACCACAGCGCGCCGGCGACGGTGTCGCTGCTCACCGACCTGCGCTCGGACAAAGGCATGGACTGGATCCCGCAGTCCGGGTGGCTCACGAAGGTCGCGATCGAGGCGTCGGCGAGCCAGCTCACGTATGACCTCGCGGTCGATGTCAAGGGCGCGAGCCCATCGCGCGTCGCCGCGGGACTTGAAGCGCCCGCAAGCGCGCCGGCTCCTTCGAAGCCCAACGCGGACACGGTCGCGCTCGTCGGCATCGCACTCGCCGCGCTCGGCGCCATCGTTCTCTTGCGCCGGTCGCAGACGGTCTCGGCGTGATCCTTCGCACTTTCGTCGCGCTGGCGCTCGCCGCACTCGCGGCGGGCGCCTGCGCGCCAGCCAACGCAGCGCTCCCCACAAACATCGGCATCCGCATCCACTACTCGCGCTTCGACCAGACAAAGATCGAAGTGCCGATGGGCGTGCCGGTGACGTTCACGCTGGTCAACGACGATCCCATCGAGCACGAGTGGCTCATCGGCGACGAGGCGTTCCACGCACGCCATCGCACCGGTACCGAGGCGGTGCACGGCGATCGTCCCAACGAGGTCTCGTTGCCCCCATTCGCCACGAAGACGACGACGCTGACGTTCGACAAGCCAGGGGCGCTCACGTTCATTTGCCACTTCCCGCAGCACGAGGCCTACGGGATGCTCGGCGTGGTGATGGTGACGCCCGGCTAGCCGCGTACGAGTTCGGCACCGCAACTCGGATGCCCCGACGACCCCAACGAGCGATGCTCTCCTCATGCGGTTCGCGATCGTCACGGGCGTGCTGGTCCTCCTCGGGACCTCGTGCGCACCGACGTCCGCGGAGACAACGCCGGCACCTCCGTCCGCGCAGGCATCGGCGGTGGCGCCGCGCAGCGCGCCCGCCGCATCGCAAGCGGTGAGACTGAGCCGTCCGGCGCCATACCACGGCGATCCGCCGGTCCTCTTGCGCGCGGTGCCCGAGGCAGGAACCTTCACCTCCAGGGCAGGGCGATGGCGCTACGACGGCGTGCGCGGGGCGCTCGAGCAAGTCGCCGCGGTCGACGAGCCGCTAGAGCATCCGGCACCCGTAGGGACGCTCGTCGCGGTCGAGCGCCAAACACGGACACCGGGCGGATTCGCGATCTCCAACGCGCTAGCGATTCGCGATGCAGCCGGCGGCCCGGAGCGCGTCGTCTACCGGGCTCCCGAGCTCTTCTACTGGTCGGGCTGGTCGCCCGATGGCCGATACGTCGCGCTCTGGGAGGTCGATTCCTACAGCGGCTCGGTCGATCTCGACGGCCGGCCGCTCCTGGTGATCGAGGCGACGACCGGCCATCGGTACGATCTCGGGCGGACGCTCCTGAACGGCACCACAGCCTGGACGCCGCCGCACACGTTCGCCTTCGTCGCCGGCCTCGGGAGGGATGTCTGGAAAGACAAGACGCTCAGATTGTGGTCACCGGAGAATGAGATTCGCGACGTGACCCCTTCTGGCATTTCGAGTTTCGCCCCCGCGTGGAGTGCTGACGGCGTCATGCTCTACTACGCGAGCGGGCGGGCGGGCGACTACGATCCGCTCCCCGTATTCGCCGGTCAAGGCGTCGGGGATCGGCGGATAGCCGTGTATGACGTGGTGACGAGCAAGCTCCGTCCTCTCGCGCATGAGCCGGGCTACGTCGAGGAGGGAGCGCGGCCGTCCCGCGATGGCACGAAGCTCCTGGTGCTACGCCGCAAGACCGTGGTGGCCACCGACATACGCTCCATCCCCGACGCGCCGCTCGAGGTCTGGCTGACGGATCCGAACGGCGGACACGGCGTCGCGCTCATGCGGATCACGAAGACCTTCGGCTACTACGGGTGGGATCCCGGGCCGAGCGAGTGGGAGTGGAGCGAATAGCGCCTAGATCGTCGGTTGCTCCTCGATCCGCGCGTAGCGCGCAGGTTCCGCGATAAAGGCGGAGCGGCAGGCCTTGCTGCAGAAGACGTAGCGAATTCCCCCATGCTCGGTCTCGAGGCCGAGATCGTGGGCCTGCTCGGGATCGACCTCCATCTCGCATACCGGGTCGATCTCATCGATGGGCTCTGCTTCGTACGGCACAGCGCACCTCCCCCAAACAAGAAGCGACGGCGCGACTTTCGCCGCGCCGTCGCATCCTGCGCTTTCGATGCTGGGTTTGCTAGGACTGCTCTTTGAACTCGCCCTCGATGGTGTCGCCGTCCTTCTTCGCGCCGGCTCCGGCGGGCTCGCCTTCGGGCTGCTCGGCCCCGGGCTGACCCTGCGGCTCGGCCTGTTGCTTGGTCTGCTCCTGCTGGTACATGACCTCGCCGATCTTCGTCGAGGCTGCCCGTAGTGCCTCAGTCGCGGACTTGATCCGCTCGACGTCGTCCGTCTTGAGGGCATCGCGTAGCGCCGCGAGCTTCTCCTCAACGTCCTTCTTCGTGTCCGCGGGGACCTTGTCGCCAAGGTCCTTGAGGGTCTTCTCGATGGAGTAGGCCATCGTGTCGCCCTGGTTGCGCGCCTCGATCTTCTCGCGGTTGCGCCGGTCCTCCTCCGCGTGCGCCTCGGCGTCCTTCACCAGTCGCTGGACCTCGTCCTTGGAGAGGCCGCTCGACGCCGTGATGGTGACGTGCTGCTCGCGGCCGGTCGCCTTGTCGCGCGCCTTGACGTTCACGATGCCGTTCGCATCGATGTCGAACGTCACCTCGATCTGCGGGATCCCGCGGGGTGCGGGCGCGATGCCATCGAGGATGAACCGCGCGAGGCTCTTGTTGTCCGCGGCGAGCTCCCGCTCGCCCTGCGTCACGTGGATCTCCACCTGCGTCTGCGCATCCGAGGCGGTCGTGAAGATCTGCGACTTGGACGTCGGGATGGTCGTGTTCCGCTCGATCAGCTTGGTGGCAACGCCACCGAGGGTCTCGATCCCGAGCGAGAGCGGCGTGACGTCCAGCAGAAGGACGTCCTTGACCTCGCCCTTGAGCACGCCGGCCTGGATCGCCGCGCCGATGGCGACGACCTCGTCCGGGTTGACGCTCTGGTTCGGTTGCTTTCCGTTGAAGAGCTTCTTGACGGTCTCGATGACGAGCGGCATCCGCGTTTGGCCGCCGACGAGTACCACCTCGTCGATCTGGTCGGGGTTCACGCCTGCGTCCTTGAGCGCCTGCTTCACCGACGGGATGGTCTTTTCGACCAGATCCCCGACGAGCTGCTCGAGCTTGCTCCGCGTGAGCGTCATGACGAGGTGCTTCGGACCCGACTGGTCCGCGGTGATGAACGGAAGGTTGACCTCCGACTGCTGCGTCGAGGAGAGCTCGATCTTGGCCTTCTCCGCAGCCTCCTTGAGCCGCTGCAGCGCCTGCCGGTCGGATCGCAGGTCGATGCCCTGGTCCTTCTTGAACTCTTCAACGAGCCAATCGATGACCCGCTGGTCGAAGTCGTCGCCGCCAAGGTGCGTGTCACCGTTGGTGGCCTTTACCTCGAAGACCCCTTCGCCGAGCTGCAGCACCGAGATGTCGAACGTGCCGCCGCCCAGGTCGTAGACCGCGATGATCTCGTCCTTCTTCTTGTCGAGCCCGTACGCGAGAGAGGCCGCCGTGGGCTCGTTGATGATTCGGAGGACCTCGAGTCCGGCGATCTGGCCCGCATCCTTGGTGGCTTGTCGCTGCTGGTCGTCGAAGTACGCCGGAACGGTGATGACCGCCTGCGTCACCTTGTCGCCGAGGTAGGCCTCCGAATCGGTCTTGAGCTTCTGGAGGATCATCGCCGAGACCTCCGGCGGGGTGAGCTTCTTGCCGTTACCGAGGACGATCTCGAGACCGCCGTTCGACGCCTGCTCGATCTTGTACGGGACCATCTTCATGGTGCGCTGGACCTCGAGATCGGAGAACCTCCGTCCCATGAGGCGCTTGACCGAGTAGATCGTGTTCTCGGGGTTCGTGATCGCCTGCCGTTTCGCGAGCTGGCCGACGAGGCGCTCCCCGGTCTTGGTGAACGCCACGACGGACGGCGTGATCCGTCCGCCCTCCGCGTTCGGGATGATCGTCGGCTCGCCACCTTCCATGTAGGCGGCGGCCGAGTTGGTGGTTCCGAGGTCGATGCCGATGACTTTTGCCATGTCAGTTCTTCTCCTTGCCTTCGCTCCCGCTCGACACCGTCACCAAAGCGGGACGGATGACCCGGTCGTGGAGTCGATATGCCTTCTGATGCTCCTGGATGACCGTCCCCTCCGGCTTGTCGGACGGGACATGCGCGACCGCTTCGTGCTTGTACGGGTCGAACGGCTGCCCGATGGAGTCGATGCCCTCGAGCCCCTCGGCCTCGAGGATGGCGCGAAGCTTCCGTTCGATGAGCCACATGCCCTCGACCCACGCGGTCCCCTTGAGCTCGTCCGGGATCGTGGCGAGGGCGCGGTCGTACCCGTCGAGCACGTCGAGGAGCTTCGCGATCAGATCGGACTTCGCGAACTTCGCAAACTCCGCGCGCTCGGCCTCGTTCCGCTTGCGGTAGTTGGCGAAGTCCGCGGCCATCCGCTTGAGATCGTTCGTAAGCTCTTCAGCTTTCTGGTCGGAGCTCGAAGGCTCCGCCTGGCGAGCCGCGTGCGCGGCGTTCATCTCCTGTTCCTCCGCGAGGTCCGTATGCCCGTTACCACCGCGGTCGCGCTTGCGCTGCTCGAGCAGCTCCTCGGCGCGACGCACCTTGTCGTCCATCACTGACCCTCCATGACTCGCACGAGGTCGCTCATGAGCGACCCCACATAGCGGACCGCGCCGATCGACCGCGCGTAGTCCATCCGCGTCGGCCCGACAACCCCAACGAACCCGATCACATCCGCGTCGGCTCCATAGCGGCCGACGACCAGGCTGCAACCGCGAAGCGACTCGTGCCGGTGCTCGCGGCCGATCGTGATGTGGACCTCCCCTGCACCAAGGTCGAGCGGCAGGATCTCGGCCAGACGCGTGTGATCCTCGAAGAGGCTGAGCATCTCGCGGCCGCGATCGCCCTGGGCGAACTCGGGCTGGGCAAGGATGTTCTGGAATCCGTCCACGTAGAGCTCGCGCGCGCGGAAGGCGTCGTGCTCTTCGAGGATGCGGATGAGAGCACGGACCACATCCGCGTCTGCGCCCTTCTCGCTCTCGACGCACTGTTGCATCGCCGCGGCGTTCGCGCTCGCCAGCGAGTCCGTGAGGCGTGCCGATAGCGCGTGGAGGTGCTCTGGGGTCGTCGGCGTCCCCAGCTCGAGGACCTGCTGGCGCACAGCGCCACCATCGAGGACCGCCACGAGTAGCACGCGGCGCTCATGGATCGGCACCACTTCGAGGTGTTTCAGCGTCGCTCGCTTCGCGGCCGGCGGCGTGACCAGGGACGCCTCGGCGGTTAGCCGGGCAAGGCTCGACGCCGCCACGCGCAGCCACGCTCCCGTGTCGGTGAGGGCCTGCTGGAACTGATGGGACACGGTGACTTGTTCCTCCGCACGCAGCCCCGACATCGGCATGAGGCTCTCGATGAAGTAGCGGTAGCCGAGATCGGTCGGGACCCGTCCCGCCGAGGTGTGCGGGTGGGTCAAAAGGCCCAGCTCCTCGAGATCGGCGAGCTCGTTCCGCACCGTCGCCGGTGAGACGTCCAGGTGGTATGTCCGTACCAGCTGGGCAGACGCCACCGGCTCGGCCGTCGCGATGTGCTCGCGAATGACTGCCGCGAGCAGGTCCCGCGCACGCTGGTCAAGCTCCGGAAAGACCACAGAATCGGGTTTCTTCGACAATTAGCACTCTCCCGTCGAGAGTGCTAAAAGCCTATCAGGGGCCCTTCGGCCGCGTCAAGAGCGGGCCTGCGCGTGCGGGGAGCAAGAAGGCTGGCACGCCCTCTGCGGCTACGAGGGATTCATCCGGCACGCAGGAGGGCCTTTTTAGTGTTATCCGAATTCAAGGCGTGGCTGCTCAAGGCGAACGTTCTCGCGCTGGCTCTCGCGTTCATCATCGGCGTCGCGTTGGCGGCGGTCGTCAACTCGCTCGTCAAAGACATCATCATGCCGCCGGTCGGGCTGCTGCTCGGTGGGGTGGACTTCAACAACCTCTTCATCGACCTCTCGGGCAAGCACCCCGCAAGCCTGAAGGCGGCGCAGGACGGGGGCTTGGCGACGCTCAACTACGGCGTGTTCATCAACACCGTGATCACGTTCATCATCGTGGCACTGGTCGTCTTCCTGATCGCTCGCACGTTCGTGAAGACTGTTCCGACGAAGGTCTGCCCGCGCTGCGCCGCGGATGACCTCCCGATGGCGGCAACACGCTGTCCGCATTGCACGAGCGACATTCCTCGAGCCGCCTAGCACTCAACTCGGTCAGGCGTCCGCCGTCGCAAGGAAGGGCCTCGCCGAGCGCGACCCTAAGCGGCGGTCGGCGACAGCAGGGCCCGCACGCGCGAGACCAGATCGTCCAGATCGAACGGCTTGGTCACGTAGTCAGCCGCGCCAAGCTCGGTCGCGTACAGACGCTCGGAAAGGCCGAAAATCGCGGTCACGACCACCACCGGTATCCGGGCGATGCGGCCATCGGCACGGAGCTCGCGCAGTACCGAGAAGCCGTCCCGCTTGGGCATCATCAGGTCGAGGACCATGCACGACGGACTCAGGTCGTCGACGTCGCGCATGGCCTCGTCGCCGTCGTGCGCGAGCTTCGCATCCAGCCCTTCGTCCTTCAGTGCCGTCATGATCACGTCGCCCAGCGCCGGGTCGTCCTCGACGACCAAGACCAGCGGCCGCTTGCGATTGGTGGCCACTAGAACCGGATCTCCTTCTGGAGGCGGTCGGCATCTTTGATCGCGATCCGGCGCCGGCGGATCGCGATGATCTCGCGGCGCTCGAGATCGCCAAGAACGCGGTTCACGGAGACGCGAGACGCGCCGATGAACGCCGCGAGCTCGTCTTGCGTCAGCGTGAGCTCGTTGCCGTCTCCTCCGGTCGACCGTGCGAGGTCCAGCAGGTATTTCGCGACACGGCTCGGCACGTCGAGAAAGATCAGGTCCTCGACGCGGTCGGAGAGGCGTCGGATCGTCCGCGCGAGCGTCTCGAGAACGACCCGGAACGAGGCCGGATGCGATTCCAGATAGGCCAGAAAGTCGTCCCCTGCGAGGAGCGCGGCGCGCGTCTCCTCGAGGGCGGTCGCGCTCGCCGAGCGGGGACTCCGGTCGAACAGCGCGAGCTCCCCAAAGAACTCCCCGGGACGCATGATCGCCACAAGCGCCTCTTGACCGAACTCGCCGGGGAGCGCGATCTTCACGGCGCCGTCCAGGACCATGTACAGGTGGGTGCCGGGATCGTCCTTGCGAAAGATCGTCTCGCCGCGCCGGTACTGCTTGGTCCGGACGCGGTCGCCGAGCTCGGCGAGCTCGCCGTCGGGGAGTCGCGAGAAGAGCGGCAGCCGGCGAAGGTACTCGGCCACCTGCTGCTCAGGCATCGGGCGATTCTATGGTCCGAACTTGACGTCCCCACCATCATGAGCGCCCCATGGACGAGGCGAACGAGCGAACGGCGGTCACCATCGGCGAGGCGTATGTATCCGGCGCGTTGACCGCGCTCGACGACGCGCCGCGTACGAAGCTCTTCTACGAGCTGCTTGCGGAGATCGCCGAGGCCGCGCGTCTTCGCGCATATCTCCCCCATCGCGTCACCGATCCGATGGCGGCCGCTCACCTCGACCCACGAGCGGTCTATGAGATCGATCGCGCACACGTTACGGGCGCCGCCGTCCTGATCGCATACGCCGGGATACCGTCGTTCGGCGTCGGTATCGAGGTCGAGCTCGCGCGCGAGCACGGCGTGCCGGTGATCGTCGTCGCCGAGCGGGACCGCCCCATCTCGCGGTTGCTCCTCGGGAATCCCGCGGTGGTCGAAATCGTCCGGTTCGCCGACCTCGACGGGTTGCGCAAGCAGTTACAGAGCGCGCTCGGGCGGATCGCGACCACACCAGAGGAGAGGATCCGCACTGTCGTCGCCGACGATGTCGTCGTCCAGCGTTTCATCGCGAGCCTCGGGCACGCTCGCGAGCTTCCCGGCGCGGAGGTGGCCGCCCTCCTCCGGATCGCGGATCTCGACGGCGAGGCCGCCGTGGCGTTGAAGGAAGCCGTCGCGAGCGGCAGGCTCTTCGGCGCCGGGCTGCGCGACCTGGTCGGACGCTACGCGCTCCGGGGACCCGATCTCGGCGCGTTCATCCTGCGCGACGTGCTCGAGCGCTCGCTCGCCGAGACCGCGCGCACGCTGGGTATCGACGCGCGCACCGCGAAGCGGCACCTCGGCACGGCGCGCGCTCGCGTCGGCCTTCCCGATAACGCGGAAGCCTCGACGGTCGCACAATGGCTTGTGACCGAGCTCATCGCGCCGCCGACGCGCGCGCTGCAGCTCCATCTCTTCACCGGAGGGCGCGCGTAGCCATGGGCAAAGGCCAGAAGAAACAGAAGACAAAGGGCAAGCTCGGGTGGCGCAGCAAGAAGGCCAACCACGGGCGCAAGCCCGGGATGGGCCGAGGCAGGCGCAACTAGAGGCGAGGGGGCGTCGCTTCGCGCTCCGCTACGCGTCCGGGGGCCCCTGTGCCCCTACTCCTGCCCCCTCGCTCGTTGTTCGCCTAGCGGCGCTTTTTCCTGGTCGCGCTGCGTCGTGTCGTGCGCTTCGCGGTGCTGCGGCGGCCGGTCGTCTTGCGGCGCGCCGTGGTCTTGCGGCGCGTGGTCGTCTTGCGGCCGCGCTTGGCGGTGCTCCGCTTGGCGGTGGTGCGCTTGGCGGTGGCCTTGCGGCGGCCGGTGGACCGCTTCGCGGTCGTCTTGCGTCCGCTCGTGGCCTTCTTGGCAGTGGTGCGGCGGCGCGTGGTCCTCTTCCGTCCGCCGCCCATGCTCGACGACGAGCCACTCATCGGCGACGGCGGAGGCGGGGTCGGGCTCGTGGGCAGCGGCGTGGGCCAGACGGAACCGGGTTCCTTCTGCGCGGACCAATCGGTGCCTTGGTCTTCCTGCGTCATGGTTCCTCCCCGAAATGATCGGCAACGGTCGTGTGGTGATGGCATATCGAATTCGGCGCGCAATCGCAAGCACGGGAACTCATCTCGGTCCCAGCTTGTATGGGTCACGTGGAGATCGTCGAACAGCAGGACGCTACCTCGGGTGAATGGCGTCCGTGGGAACCGCCGACCTGGCTCGTCGCCCTCGGCCTCTGCCTGGCGCTCGTCGTGGGATTCGTGCGCGCCGCGGATGTGCGCGATCCCCGCATCGGGCACCAAGCGCTGCCCACGCCGTGCGTTGCGCATACCGCGCCGGGGCCGAACGACGTCAACTACGTCTGGAGCTGGTGCCCTTAGGGCAGGAGGCGGACGAAAACCTCGCTCGCCAGCAGCCGTCCGCGCGCCGTAAGCGCCGCACGGTCGCCTGACCAGCGCACAAGCCGCGCGCGCGACACGTCAGCCAGGGCAAGCCGCACTCTCGTTACGGCGTCATCCCCGAAGCGGATCCTGTAACGGCGTAGATCAAGGCCGGTATCGAGCCGTAAGGCGAGCATCGCAGCCTCGGCTCGCGGAGCCGACTCGAGGTCGGCAGACCGCGCAGACCCGCTTCGGGCGTGCGCGATATACGTGCGCAGCTCGACCGGGTTGGCCGACCGGACGCCTCCAAGGTGGGTGTGCGCGCCCGCGCCGACACCGAGCCAGTCCCGGTCACGCCAGTAGCCGAGGTTGTGCAGCGAGCGCTTGCGCGGCCTGGCCCAGTTCGCGATCTCGTAATGGCGGTACCCGCTGCGTGCCAGCACGCCTTCGGCCAGGCGGTACAACCGCGCGACACCGGCGTCGTCGGGCTGGGCCGCCGCGGTCCGCTGGCGCCAGCGCTCGAGCACCGGCCAGCCGCCCCCGGGCCAGTTCGCGACCGAGGCTTCCGGGTCGAGACGCAGCTCGAGCGGATAGCACGAGACGTGATCGGGCGCGAGCGCGACCGCCATTTCGAGATCGCGCTGCCAGTCGGCGACGGTCTGCCCCGGCCAGCCGAAGATCAGGTCGAGATTGGTGTCGAGACCGGCGTCGCGGGCCGCCACGAGCGCCGCGGTGCTGTCCTGTGGCTGGTGCGTCCGGCCGAGCGCCCGCAGTCCGCGCGCGTCGAAGCTCTGTGCGCCGAGCGACATCCGCGTGATGCCGAGCGCCAGCCAGGCGTCAAGCCGCAGGCGATCGAGGGTCGCCGGATTGACCTCGACAGTCGCCTCGCGCGGGCGCACGTCGAAAGCTTCGCGCAGCGCCCCGGCGAGTAACTCGATCTCGCTCGGGTCGAGGAGACTCGGCGTCCCTCCGCCGACGTACAGCGTGCGGATCCGCGGCCGACCGAGCGCCCGCCCCTCGCGGGCGATCTCCTCGCGAAGGGCCTCCAGGTACGCCACGCGAAGCGTCGTCCTCGCCGGCGCTGTCGCGAAGTCGCAGTACGGGCACCGCGAGGCGCAGAACGGGATGTGGACATACAGACCGATGCCGCGAGTCATCTGCGTATCGCCCCGAGCGGATCCGGCAAGCCCGCGTCGACCGAGAGCTCGGCGGTCCGGCCAAGGTCCACGAGCCACTCACGTGACTCGTGCACGAAGGCCAGGAGGTGGGTGGGCCTCCAGTCGATCTCCGTGACGATCCGCTCTTCGCCGAAGTCGGGCAGGAGCAGGACGTACGCGGTGGCGCGATCGACGATCCGGGCGCCGGAGATGCCAAAACCCCCCAGCGTTTCCGCGCCGCCGAGCGCTCCGACGATGGAGTCGCGCAGCGGCGCGACGACCAGAGCGAGCCGCGCGTCCTCGCCCGAGGGGGCGACCCCCGCGGCGCGGTGAAGAGCGACCGCGGCGCGCGCCGCGTAGTGGCCTTCGAGCAGACCGCGGGTCTCGCGCGAGAGGCACGCCCAGATCGCGGCGGCGTCGTCGACCGCGACCGCCCGAAGGAAGGTCGTGGCCGCGAGCTGCGTCGGATGCTCGAACTGGACTTTCGGGGGCCGGGGGGCGGAGGCCCCCGAGTTCTTGGTGGTCATGTCTCGTCCCCGATCCGCAGCACCGCGAGAAAGGCCTCCTGGGGGATCTCGACGGACCCCACCATCTTCATCCGCTTCTTGCCTTCTTTTTGCTTTTCGAGGAGCTTGCGCTTGCGTGTGATGTCGCCGCCGTAGCACTTCGCGAGCACGTCCTTGCGCTTCGCCTTCACCGTCTCGCTGGCGATGACCTTGCCGCCGATCGCCGCCTGGATCCGGACGTCGAACATCTGCTTGGGGATGAGTCCCCGCAGCTTGGAGACGAGCACTCGCCCCGACAGCTGCGCCCGATCCCGATGCGTGATGATCGAGAGCGCGTCGACCAGGCTGCCGGACACGAGGATGTCGAGGCGGACGAGATCCGCGGCACGGTACTCGGCGAACTCGTAGTCGAGCGACGCGTAGCCCTGCGATCGGGACTTCAACTGGTCGTAAAAGTCGACGATCAATTCCGAGAGCGGCATCTCGTATTTGAGCATCGCCCGCGTCGGATCGACATAGCTCATGTCCAGAAGCGAGGCGCGCTTGTTCTGCGCGACTTCCATGACCGGACCGACGTGCGTCGTCGGGACAATGATCGTCACTTTCATCCACGGCTCGCGGATCTCAACGATCGTGCCCGGATCCGGCAACAGCGCGGGGTTGTCGATCGCGACCTCGGCGCCTTTCTGGGTGATCACGCGGTACTCCACGGACGGCGACGTCGCGATGAGTCCCACGTCGTACTCGCGCTCGAGTCGCTCCTGGACGATCTCGAGATGCAGCAGGCCGAGGAAACCGGCACGGAAACCGAAGCCCAAAGCCTGCGAGGTCTCGGGCTCGTAGAGGAGCGAGGCGTCGTTGAGCCGGAGCTTCTCGAGCGCGTCCTTGAGCTCCGGATAGTCCTCGGCGTTCGAAGGATAGAAGCCCGCGAAGACCATCGGCTTCGCCGGACGGTAGCCCGGCAGCGGCTCCGCGGCGGGTCGCGACGCGAGCGTGAGCGTATCTCCGACGCGGCAATCGGCCACCGCTTTCAGCCCGGTCGCGACGTAACCCACCTCGCCGGTGACGAGACGCTCGATCGGGCGCGCGTCCGGAACGAATACGCCGAGCTCCAGCAAGTCGCTCTCACGCTCCGTGGCCATCAGGCGGATCCGGTCGCCAGCGGCGAGCGCGCCGTCCACCACGCGGATGTGCGCGACGACGCCTTTGTACGCGTCGTAGTGCGAGTCGAAGATGAGCGCGCGCAGCGGGGCGTCCGGATCCCCCGTCGGCGCGGGGACGCGCTCGACGATCGCGTCGAGGAGCTCCTCCACGCCCGCGCCGGTCTTCCCCGAGGCGAGCAGGATCTCGTCCTCGCGGAAGCCGAGCGTCGTGCGGAGCTCCTCGCGCACGACGTCGAGGTCGATGTTCGGAAGGTCGATCTTATTGATGACGGGTATGACCTCGAGGCCCTGCTCCACGGCGAGATATGCGTTCGCGAGCGTCTGGGCCTCGATCCCCTGCGACGCGTCGACGAGCAGCACTGCGCCTTCGCATGCCGCGAGCGAGCGGCTCACCTCGTACGTGAAGTCAACGTGACCCGGCGTGTCGATCAGATTCAGCTCGTGATCTCGCCAGGCCATCCGGACCGCACGCGCCTTGATCGTGATCCCGTGCTCGCGCTCCAGCTCCATCGAGTCGAGGAGCTGCTCGCGCATCTCCCGGAGCGGCACGGTGCCGGTCGTTTCGAGAAGCCGGTCGGAGAGCGTCGTCTTGCCGTGATCGACATGCGCGATCACGCAAAAGTTGCGGATGCGCACGAGGTCGGCCATGGCAAGACAGGCTAGGGCGTTAACCTACCGGCCATCTCACGCTCCCCGGTCGGAGGACGGTCGGACTTCGCGGTCTCGGCGATGGTCTGGCTCATCCTCGTCGGCTTCCTCGTCATCGTCGACCTCTTCATCACGTTCGTCGGCGCGGGGCTCGAGAGCGACCCACGCGCCCAGCTCTTCTCGCCGCCCGCGATCCTGATCGTCGGCCTCGCGGGTCTGGCCGGCGTCTGGCTCTCGCATCGCACCGGGTTCCCGGCGGCGTGGGCCCCGTCCGCGCCCGCGCGCTGGCGCTTCGTTTATCCAAGCCTCATCGGGATCGCGATCGGCGTCTTCCTCTCGGTCGCCGACATCTTCCTGCACTGGACCGCGACGTTCTCGAGTCCCGGTGGAGTCCCGTTCAACGCGCCGTTCCCCGGGTCGCTGCTCTTCTATCCCGGCGGCGCGATCATCGTCGAGGTCTTCTACCGGCTCATCCCGATCCCGCTCGTGATGTACCTGATCTCGAACCTCGCCCTTCGCGGCCGGTTGCAGGAGCAGGTCTTCTGGGCGCTGGCGGCGCTGACGTCGCTCATCGAACCCATATCCCAGGACCTGCCCGACCTTCGAGTCGGGACCGAGCTCGCGGTCGGATTGAACTTCGCCGGCGATTACGTGATGAACCTCGCCCAGGCGATCATGTTCCGCCGCTACGGCTTCCTCACGTCGATCATCCTTCGCGTCGCGATGTACCTGGTCTGGCACGTCGCGTACGGCAACTTCATCTGCCGCTGCTGATCGGTCATCCCGGAGCGGCAGCGGGTCCTGGGCGGAGTCGCGTCTTCACGACGGCGATGATTTCGCCGAGCTCGCTTATCTTCAGAAAATACGCGGCACCGAGGTAAACCATCCCGCCGACCGTCGCCGCCAGCAGCGTCTGAAGGAACAGCACCGGTTTGGACGGATCGACGAGGAGATCGAACGGCAGGTTCGTCAGGCGTATGAAGCCAAACATCGCGATGCCCATCAGGAGGCTCGCGGACACCTGCTTGAGGCTCGACACGCCGAGTCCGACCAGACGCAGCCGCGCTCTCGTCGCGAGGAGCATGAGGAGGAGAGCGGCCTCGACGAGCGTCGCGATCGAGTTCGCGAGCGCCAGGCCGTTGATGCCCAGTGGTTGTGCGAGGAGGAGGTCCAGCACCACGTTCAGCCCGATCGAGACGAGCGTCAGCGCGAGCGGCGTCGTGGTGTCGCGCGCCGCGAAATAGGCACGGGCGAGGATCTGGATCAGCGCATGCCCGGCGAGGCCGAGCGAATAGAAGAGGAACGCGGCCTGCGTGAGCTCGCGCTCGCCCGGCCCGAAATTCCCGTACTGGAAGAGCAGGTTCACGATCGGACGGCGGAGGACGATCATCAAGATGGCCGTCGGCAAGGTGAGGAACAGGATCCAGCGGATCCCCTGCTGGACGGCATCGCGCATCCGGTTCACCTGGCCGAGCGAGGCGAAGTGCGAGAGCGTTGGGAAGATCGCAGCGCTGATCGCGATCGAGAAGACGCCGAGCGGCAGCATCAAGAGCTGGAAGGCGTAGTTCAGCGCGACGAGGGAGCCGGTCGGCATGCCCGACGCCAGGAACGTGTCGACGAAGAAGACAATCTGCACCGCGCCGAGCGCGAGGGTCCGCGGGCCCGCGAGGCGAAGTACGTCGCGCACGCCGGGATGCGCGAGATCCAGCGAGGCTGAGTACCGCGTTCGGCGGAACGTGAGCTCCGGAAGCTGGACCAGCCACATGACGAGCGCCCCGACCACGACTCCGAGGGCCGCCGCGTGAATGCCGAGGAAAGGCCAGCCAAAGAGCGTGAAGAGGATGATCACGAGGTTGTAGACAATCGGCGCCGTCGCACCCGATAGGAACTGGCGATACGAGTTGAGGATGCCGGTCGTCAATGAGCTGAGACCCATGAAGATCGGCGAGAGCAGCATCAGCCGAGTGAGATCGACCGTGAGGGCGATCTGGCGAGGATCGTTGAACCGCGTGACAAAGGTCGGAACGACGATGGGAGCGAGCAGCCACATCACGGCCGAGAACGCCACAAGGAGCACCAGCAGAGCGTTCAGCACGCTCGAAGCGACGTGCCAGGCCTCGGCTTCGCGTTCGCGCGCGAGGTAACCCGTGAAGACCGGTATGAACGCGGACGCGAGCGCGCCTGCGACGAGGAGCCCGAAGATCGCGTCGGGGATCTTGAACGCGGCTATGAACGCATCGAGGTCGGGCGAGCCGCCGAACGTCGCACCGAGCACCGATAGCCGCAGCCAGCCGAGGACGCGGCTCGCGACGAGCGTCCCGATCATGATCGCGGACGCGCGCGCTACCGACATCGGCACCGCCTTGATATTGAGGCATCCGCTATCGTGCGCACCCGATGGCAACAAAGAAACGCAAGCGCTCGGCCCTCAAGCGCATCCGGCAGACGCAGCGCCGCACCACCGTCAAGACGATCGGCCGCTCCGCGGCGCGGACGGCGGTGCGCACGGCACGCGAGGCCATCGCGAAGGGCGGCGAAGCGGCTGCCGACGTGATCGCGGCGGCCGCCAGCGCGCTCGACCGCGCGGCCAAGCGCGGCGCGATCCACAAGAACAGCGCGCGCCG
>Ga0209378_1000319_pt1 | contig 35773 bp, 29 predicted proteins | sample GraSoiAngelo_156_FD_186170 | JGI IMG/M metagenome (GOLD analysis project Ga0209378, IMG submission 186170) | Grasslands soil microbial communities from the Angelo Coastal Reserve, California, USA - 14_1009_13_40cm (SPAdes) (version 2) | ecosystem: Environmental > Terrestrial > Soil > Grasslands ...
GCGGCCATCGCGATGAAGGCGGTCCGCCGCTGGTCGAGAAGCAGAGCGACGAGGATCACCGGCTGCAGCCCGAGCAGGAAATAGCCGAACCTCGTGCGCACCCGCAGAGCCACCATCGCGATGGCGAGGGCGATGGCGGCGTCGAAGAAGACGATGTCCTCATGGCTCGTCACGGAGCCGGCGTCATATGGTGTCCAAGCGGGGCCCTCCTGGTAGTTACCGATCCCCTGGAGCGCCTTGACGGCGACAAGCGCAACGAACATCCACACGATGACCATGAGCTGGCGGCGGTCCTCGATTAGGTTCGCCGCGAGGAAGTAGAGGGCGCACAGCTCGATCGGCGCGCGCACCTCGTTCAGCCCCGCCTCGAGGTCCACTCCTCCTCGCGCGAGGCCGATTACGCCGCCGAGCGCGAAGGCGGCTCCGTAGCCGGCGATCGCCCAGCCGAACGGACCCATTCGCAACGCGTCGCGCCGCCCGGTCAGCCGATGGAAGACAAGACTCGCGCCGGTTAGCAGCATCAAGAGTTCGGCGAGGCTCAGACGGATCGGCAGCGGCGTGTAGGCGGACACATTCTGGAAGAGATGCGACTGCGCGGTGAGCGGGGCGAGGCCTGCGATCGCGAACTGCTCGAAGAGCAGCGCCGCGCCGAACAGCAGGTACACGCCGGTGACGGGGTGCGCGCCGACCATGAGTACGACGAGCGCGCCGACCACCGGAGCGAGCGCGAGCACGTCGCCGCCGGTGGCGACGATCACGGCGGCGTACGCGCCTGCGAATGCCAGGGTCAGTACGAAACCGACGATCGCGCCGCGGCGCGCGCGCCACGCGTACGCATCGCTCGTCGGCCAGGCCCGCGCGCCAGTCTGGAGCACGGCGCTCATCGCGAGCCGACGAGTAGCGCGAACTGGGCGGCGACCATCGCCGCCGCGAAGGTCGCGGCGACCCAGGGGCGCGCGACGCGAGATCCGCCCATGGCGCCGAGACCCGCGCAGAGCACGAAGAGGAGCACCGCCAAGGCCGTGTAGGTCACGCGCGTGCCGCGAGGAGCGCCGCGGGGACGTCGACCGAGGATCCTCTGGCTCGGTTCAGAACGATGTAGGGCGGCGCCGCGAGGCTGAGCTTGCCGAGGGCCTGCTGGATCAGGGGTAGCGGTGTGGCTCCTTCGCGCAGTACGACGAAGAGCTGGTCGACCAGCGCGGCCCAGGGCAGCACGAACGTTTCGCCGGCAAGCACCGGCGGAAGGTCCACGATGACCGTCTCGAAGGAGACGGCCTCCTTGGCCACGAACGATGCGAGCCCCCGGAGGGTCGGCCTCGCGCCCATGCCGTCGCCGAGTGGCAGGAAGGCAACGCGCGAGGGGGCGTACCGGCGGATGCAGGCCGCGGCGTCGGCCCGGTCCGCAAGTAGCTCGGCCAGCCCAACGCTCGATTCGAGACGAGCGTCGCGTGTCAGCGAGGGATGGATCCAGTTCGCGTCGACGAGCAGCACGCTGCCCCTGCGCATCGCCGCGAGCGAAAGCGCCGTGCCGAGCGCGAGCGTGCTGACGCCCTCGCCGAGCAGGGCACTGGTGAAACCGATTGTGCGAAAGCCCATCGCATCGACGCGGCTGGCCAGCCCGTCGAACGTGGCCGTGAGGCTGGCCGGTGCGCTCATCCGCTCACCTCTCCGTTTCGCGCGCCGCCGTCCGCGAATGCGATCGCGGCGAGCGAGGTGCGCAGGTCACCAGGACTCGCGCCGCCACCCGCTCGCGTCACGCGGGGTACGGCCGCGAAGAGCCGGGCGGGTGCGAGCCGGCTGACATCGGCGGGTCCTGATACGTGCGCCGGAAGCAGCGTGCCGATGACCACGAGGAGCGCGGCGAGGGCGCACCCCGCGGCGATCGCGACGGCGCCGATCATCGCGGCGGATCGAGTACCGCCTCGCGGCGAGGTCTCGACCTGTGGCTGGTCGACGACCTGGAACTCCATGCCGCTCACTGACAGGATGGCGGGCGCGAGGGCCGCTTGGTTGATGCGGCCGCGCAGGTCGCCGAGGCGGATCTGCGCGTAGTCGAGAGTCAGCCGGAGTTGATCCTTCAGATGCTGCTCGATATCGCTGAGCGCTCCGGGATGGCTCGCGTCGAACTCGTCGAGCGCGCGCTGGGCATCGAGCGCCTGGGCCTGGGCGACCTGGAGCTGCTTCTGGTAAAGCGTGTTCGTGATCGTCGTGAAGGTGGTACTCGCCTGCGCCACCCGATCCGCTCGAACAGCGAGGATGGCGTTGACCATCTCCGGTCCGAGCGGCGGATCGTGGGCCGCGAACGAGACGGTCAGCAGATTGTTCCCGTGTGTCTGGACGCGGAAGCTCTTCTGGACACCGGCCAGGAATTTCGTCTCGTCCGGCGCGGCTGCGAGCGCCGCGCGCAGGGAGGTCTGCCGGACCACGTCGCGAAGGAACTCCTTCGTCTGTAACAGCTGATTCAGCAGGTCAGCCTGCTGGGAAGCGGCCGTCTGAATGACCGTCGCATTCGGATCGTCAGGACTCGTCGTCGCCAATTCCGGCGAGGCCCGGAGCACCCAGATCGTGGCCTCGGACTCGAAGGTCGTCGCGTACTCCGTGTAGGCGGCGACGATCCCGGCTCCCCAGATGATCGCCAGGACCGCCCCGAGCAGCCAGCGATAGCGATGAGCAGTGGTGAGGTACGGCCGCATGACGGCGACGACCGTATCGGCGCCTCATTGAAGGAGTGTTAGTTGGGCCATTATTTCCCGTCGGTCGCCTGGTCGGTCGGGGGGAGGCTCGGCCAGGACGGCCTCAGCAAGCGCTACACCCACCCTCAATGCCGCCGCCGCTCCATAGGCGAGCATGCGAGCCGCCGACAACCCGACCGTTAGCGTCATCGTACCGACCTACAACCGTCGCACGCGGTTGGGCCGGCTCCTCGCGGCACTCGACAGGCAGCATCGGTCCGGGGTCCGTTTCGAGGTCGTCATCACGGTAGACGGCGCAACGGACGGCACGGCCGAGATGCTCGCGCGCCTGCGGCCTTCCTTCCCGCTCGAGGTCATCAAGCGGGCGCAGGGCGGTCCGGCGGCGGCGCGGAACGCCGCGATCGCCGCGGCCACAGGCGAGGTGCTGCTGTTCCTCGACGATGACGTCGTCCCGCAGGACGGTCTCTTCGAGCGGCACCTGGCGGTCCATCGGCGCGACCCGCGCGCCGCCGCGGTCGGACGGATGAGCGCGCCGCCCGGAGCGGTGCTTCCGCCGTGGCTCGACTGGGAGGCCGCGCTGCTCGACCGGCATTACGACAGGATCCTGTCGGGTGTCATCCCCGTCGACTGGCGGATCTTCTTCACGGCGAACGCATCGGTGCGCCGCGAGCACGCCGTCGCGGTCGGGTGCTTCGATGCGCGCTTCGTACGCGAGGAGGACCTCGAGTTCGCGCACCGGCTCGCGGATCGTGGCGTCGGGTTCCAGTTCATCTCCGACGCGGTCGTGCACCACGACCCGGACCGCACCCTCGCGGGCTGGCGGCATATGGCCTTCGAGCGCGGACGCCACGACTACATGCTCGAGACCCAGCTCGGCCGGGCCGAGCGATCGATGCGCGACGAGTGGGAGCAGCGGCACGCCGTGAATCGTGCGCTGGCGCGCTACTGCGTGGGCCATCGGCGCCGCACGCAGGTCGTCGCCCGCGCGCTCGAGCACGCGATCACGTCGGCATTCCAGCGTTCGCGTCGCCTGCGCCTTCTGCTCTGCAGCGCGCTCTTCAACGTCATGTACTGGGAGGGGGTCGCGCAAGCCGCGGGACTCGGCGCCGAGATCTGGAACGCTTTTCTCGAACGGCCGAGCTACGGCGCCGTCACGAACTCGAGCAACGCGAAACCATAACCGGCGAGGGTCAGGGTCGCGGCGTTCCCACCGGCGAGGCTCACAAGACTGGGCCCGTTCTCAAGAGGCGTGGTCGCATCGACCCGCCTCAGCGTCACCCCGATCACCGGCGGGAGACCCGAGATCGTCACTCGCACGGTGGCCGGAGATCCCCGTCCGCCCACCGCGCTGTCGCTATCTGCGCGACGGTTGACGACGAGCACGCGGACGTTCGCCGACCCCGGAGCTAGCGCGGCGAGGGTTTCAACCTCATCGAGGCTCGACGTGGCCGAGACGAGAACGCTTCCGGGCGGGAAATAGCGCGCGAGGTAGTAGTCACGCCAATACGGAAGGAGCGGCGCACCCGCGGCATCCAACAACGAGAACTGCCGAAGCGTCGGATGTACGAACTGGAACTGATAGACCGTATCGACGCCCGCTCGCGCGAAACGCGCGAATGCGCTGGCACCCCACGCGGCGCCGTACGCGGTCCACGGGCGCGCCGCGGGGTCGTCGCCATCCCAGGCGGCGTTCACGTTGACCTCGGTGATCCAGATCGGCGTATCGCCGGCGAGCGCACGCACCCTCGCGAGGCCGCGGTCGATTCCGGCGAGCCCGCAGCAGGCCCCGTCGCCACTGAACAGGAACCGATCGGTCTGTGCGTTCTGCCAACCGCCGTAGGCGTGGAAGCTAACGACGTCGGGCCGATGCCGAGCGCCCGATAGCACCGCGGGGAGATAGTCCGGGACCCGCGAGGTGACCGGGCCACCCGTGGTCGGGCCGACGAGCTTGATGGACGGGTCCACCGCGAGCATTGCGTCGGCCGAGGCGTTCCACATGCCCACGTACTGCTCGGGGGAGAGGCCCGGGCCGGGCGGGCACGCGGAGTGGTGCTGGTCCGGTTCGTTCCAGAGCTCCCAGTACGTGGCGCGGTTCCCGGTCGCGGCGGGATTCAGGATCTGCCGCCCGTCCTCGGCCACGAACGAACCGGTGTTGTAGTACGCGACCAGCCGCGCGGCGTACGCTGCGAATTCGCCGAACGTGGGATCACGCAGCGTCCGGGTACCGCAGTCCCACATCCATTGCGGTGGGTACGCGATCGTCATGAGGATCCGAGCTCCGGCGGCGCGTGCGTCGCCGACTATCAAGTCGAGGTTGGCGAAGTCCCAGTCGCCTTGCGTGAGTCCCGCCGGCATCACGAGGGGCAGCCCGGGATAACCATCCGTCGTCACATTGATGCGGATGATCGTGGGCGCGAGCGCGGCGAAGCGCGCGCGGGCCTCCCGGCTCCGATCGAGACCGCCGGGCCACACGAACTGGGTGCCAAGATGCGTCCGCACCGGCCCCAGCTCGTTGTCCGCGCGCACCGCGACCGCGACGTCGGCCGACGAAGCCGGAAGGGACGTGGCGAAGGGTGCGGCCACGGCGATCGTGATCAAGCCGATCGCGACTACGAAAACGCGGCGCATCAGCCGGACTTAGAGGACTGTGCGCGGATTGAGCGCCGATTGACGGTGCATTGAAGAGCGCCCGCCAGGGCCCGGCCCGACCGTGGGGAGCGTCGGGAAAACGTCATGGTCAGGCCGTACCGATCCTCAATGGTGCGGGGCTTCCATGCTCCTCGTGGCAGCGGACCCGATCGCTCTCCAGTCCACGATGCCAGCCCGTGCGGACGGCGCACGGCTTTCCGATTGGTCGGTTGCGGGAGCGCAGGCCGACGCACCTGCGCTCTCCGCCGTTGCTCAGGCACTCGGGGCGGCGGCCCGTCGCGAGACCTTCTACGCATTCTCCAAGCGAGCGCTCGACCTGATGATCGCCGCCGTGCTCCTTCTGGGACTCGTGCCGCTTTTCGCGCTGGTCGCTATCGCGATCCGCTTCGACGGACCCGGGCCCATCTTCTACCGTGGCGAGCGGCTCGGTCGCTACGGCAGCCGCTTCAGTGTCGTCAAGTTCCGATCGATGCGCGCCGACGCGGATCCGAACTCGCATTGCGCATTCCTCCGGAGCCTGATGCAGCAGGGCACAACGTGCACCGTTTACAAGGTCCCCGACGATCCCCGGATCACGCGGGTCGGCGCCATCCTTCGCAAGACGAGCCTCGACGAGCTGCCGCAGCTCTGGAATGTGCTCCGCGGCGAGATGAGCCTCGTCGGTCCCCGCCCGGACGTCCCTTACGCCGTCGCGGAGTACAGCGACTGGATCCACCGCCGGCTTCTCGTGAAGCCGGGGATCACGGGCTTGTGGCAGGTCAGCGGTCGCAGCCGCCTGAGTCCCCTCGAGATGTACCGCCTCGATGTGGCGTACGTCGCCGCGGCGTCACTGGCGTTCGACCTGCGGATCCTCCTGCGCACCATCCCGGTCGTCCTCACCCGGGACGGAGCGGCCTAGGCGGTGAGCGTGGCGATCGCAGCGCCCGCCGCCGGACAGCGCGCCCGAAAGATCCGCAGGGTCCGCAACTCGGACATCCTGCTTGGCGTCGTCGCCAGGGCGGTCCGCAGATCGCTCAGCGATCCAGAGCTTCGCCGCCGACTGCTGAAGGAGATCTGGATCGCGCTCAAGCGCTCCGCCGCCCAGAACGTCAAAGCCGTCGAGCTCTCACGCCTCCGCGGCATCGAGGCCGTCAGGGTGGACGGACCGATCACTCGTCTTTGCCCACTGGTCCTGAGCGCGCTCGCAACGATCCTCGAGTGCGAGACGATCTTCGAGTTCGGGACATTCCGCGGCGAGACCGCGTGGCTCCTCGCGCACAATCTTCCGAAGGCGCGCATCTTCACCCTCGACCTGCCCGGACAGGATGCGCACGACCACGCCGCGCTCGAGCTCACCGACGGGCCCGAATACTTCACCACCTGGGACCGCGGCGGCCGCTTCCGGGGAACGCCGGAGGCCGAGCGGATCACGCAGGTCCTCGGCGATTCGGCGACATTCGACTTCGCCCCGTACAGCGGCAAGGTCGACCTCGTGTACATCGACGCGAGCCACAGCTACAGCTACGTCAAGGCCGATACCGAATCGGCGTTCGGGATGCTCTCTGAGCTCGGAACGATCGTCTGGGACGATTACACGTACTACCCGGGCATCTACGCGTATGTGAACGAGCTCGCGCCCACCCTCGACCGCCCTGTCTACCACATCCTCGGTACGCGCCTCGCGCTCTACAGCCGTTGGGACATCGTGGTCCCCGACATGTGACGGAAGCCGAGCCGCGCATTCTCGTTGTCCTCGGCACCCGGCCCGAAGCGATCAAGCTCGCTCCGGTCATCAACGCTCTGCGCGCGACGCCCGATGCGCTGAGCGTCGGGGTGTGTGTTACCGGTCAGCATCGCGAGATGTTGACGCCGATCCTCGAGCTCTTCGGGATCGTGCCGGACTACCAGCTCGGCCTCATGACGCCGAACCAAAAGCTAGCGCGGCTCACGTCGGCGATCCTCGACGAGATCACGCCGGTCCTCGATGCCTTCCGTCCCGATTGGGTCATCGTCCAGGGTGATACGACGACAGCTCTTGCCGCATGCCTCGCCTCGTTCTACCAAGGCGTTCGCGTGGCTCACGTGGAGGCCGGCCTGCGCACGAACGACAAGCGCCGACCTTTCCCCGAGGAGGCGAATCGCCGCATCGTCGATACGCTCTCCGACCTGCACTTCGCTCCCACCGAACGCGCCCGGCGGAGCCTCCTCGCGGAAGGGACCAACCCAGCGACCGTGCACGTGACCGGCAACACGGTCATCGACGCGCTCTGCCAGATCAGCGCGCGCGAGTACGACGTCGGGTCCGGTCCTCTCGCCGGGGTCCCCTTCGATCGGCGCATCGTCCTGGTCACCGCTCATCGACGGGAGAGCTTCGGCCAGGGCATGATCGCGATCTGCCGCGCCCTCGCGCGGCTCGTCGACGAGGTGCCGGACGTTCAGGTCGTGTATCCCGTGCATCTCAATCCGAACGTGCGTGACCCGGTGCGAGAGCGACTGGGCGGCGATCCACGGATCAGTCTTCTCCCGCCACTCGACTATCAGGCGCTCGTTCATTTGATGCGCCGGGCCACGCTGATCCTGACCGACTCAGGGGGCATCCAGGAAGAGGCGCCGACCCTAGGAAAGCCGGTGCTCGTCCTCCGCGAGGTGACCGAAAGGCCGGAAGCGATCGAAGCCGGTTGCGCCCGACTCGTCGGCACCGACGCGAGCCGCATCGTGAGCGAGGCGCGACGGCTTCTCCAAGACCGTGGCGCCTACGACCGGATGGCGCGAGTCGTGAATCCATTCGGCGACGGCCGCGCGAGCGAACGCATCGTCGCTGTGCTGCGGTCGGCCGATGTCGCCGCTCGCTCGGCGGCACGGGAGACTACCTCGCGGCAAGGGATTGAGGCCGCCTTGACGCCGAATTGAAGACTCGCAGCGCCGCCAGCGCGGTCGGAAGACCCCGGCCGCAAGAAGTAACGCCGTGCCTCAGCGCTCCTCAACGCCCCGGCTTTGTCATCAGACGCGACGGCCAGGGTGCCGGTATTTGCCGTTGGAACGAGGAGATCTGAATGAAGACTTCGCTGCTGCGCCGCCTTAGTCCGTTCGCAATCGTCGCGGTCGTCCTGCTCCAGCTAACCGTTGGTGCGCGACCCGCCGCCGCGGCGCCAGGTGCCGTGATCGCCGACGTCGTCGTGCCCTTCGGAGACGATGGAACGCTCTGGCCCGTGGGCATCTCATCCAGCGTCGCCTTTGACGGAAAGTATCTCTACTACGCCGAGTACAGCGGTCCGATCCTGCATCGCATCGACGTGCCCCCGGCGGGCGGGCCGACCCCGGCGACGAACAAGATAGACATGCCGATCGTCGGGATGCACGCCGGAGCGATGTCGCTCGCCTACGACCGCGGCCGCGACATGTTCTGGGCGATCGGTGGCGACGGACTCTCGGTCTATCTCCTCAGCAAGACCGGCATCGCAACGCTCATGTTCACGATCAACGCGGCGACCGACCGCCCCGGCTATCAGCCCACGACCTACGCGACAGAGACCAAGCTCGCATACGACCGGTCCGACGACACGATCTGGTACGCGCCGGACGCCAATTCGCGCATCTTCCACTACCGGGCGTTTGGGGACACTCTCGGCTTCGCCCAGCTCGTCGCCGGGTCGCCATTCTTGGACGTCAGCGTGCCGCCGAACGACATGACACCGCAGTGCGGATACAGCATCGTGAGCGGGGTCGCGGTCGGTGGTCGCGACCTCTTCCTGGACATCGCGGGCTGTCCCTACTACTTCGAATATTCCAAGACCGGGACGAAGATCGGTTGGTTCCCTCTCGCGGGCACCGCCGCTGGCGACGTGGAATGCGACAACGTGAGCTACGGCGTGTCCGTGCTGTGGGTGAAGGACGCGTGGGCCGGTCACTTCCGGGCGTACGAGCAGCCCTCGGCGGGCGCGTGTGCGTTCGGCGGCGGGCTCTGACCCGCCCTTCGCGCATTGAGCGCTCGTTGACGCTGGGTTGACCGGAATGGGCAAAGACCGGCGCTATCGCGAGGCGCGTTCCGAAAGGTCATGCCGTCGCCGCAGCGCTCCTCAATCCGCGACGTGTTTGATCCCACCCGTGCGCGGAGATCTCCGGCATCGGCTCGCGCTGATCCTCGTCACGGCGATGGTCGGTGTATACCTCTACGCCGCGGAGCCGTCACCGGCGACGACGGCCCTTGGCGCCGACAATCCGATCGTCGTTGAGAACCAGTTCCCGGGATCGAACGCGTGGCTTCCGGGATCGTCCATCGCCGACGATGCGGCCGGACAGATCAAGGGCTACGCCTCGGCGACCAGCGTCGCTCAGGGACAGAGCATCAGCCTGTTCGTCACGGTCAGCCCGGCCCAGACCTACACGATCGACTTCTACCGGCTCGGCTACTACGCCGGCGCCGGTGGCCGGCTTCGTCTGCAGACCGGCCCGCTCAACGGCGTCACGCAGGCCCCGTGCGGTGCGGACTCGACCACGGGCCTCATCGAGTGCAACTGGCCGCCGAGCTACACGCTGACCATCCCGAGCGATTGGACGAGCGGCGTCTACATCGTCAAGCTGACGAACTCCCTCGGATATCAGAACTACGTCATGTTCGTCGTCAAAGACGGGCGCCCGGCGCCGTACCTCTACCAGCAGGCCGTCCTCACCGACCAGGCCTACAACAACTACCCGAACAATCACCTGACCGGGAAGAGCCTCTACAGCTTCAATAGCTACGGGCCGAACACGGTCGCCGGCGAAACGCGGGCGGTCAAAGTCTCGTTCGATCGTCCCTACGCGGACTACGGCTTTCCAGAGGTGGATGCCATCGAGTTCATCCGCTGGATCGAGCGTTCTGGTTACGACGTCACGTACTCGACGAATGTCGACACGCATGCGAATGGTTCAGCCCTCCTGACTCACAAGGCCTTCATGTCGATCGGCCACGACGAGTACTGGTCGAAGCCGATGTTCGACGCGGTCCAGGCCGCCCGCGACGCGGGGGTTGGTCTGGCGTTCTTCGGGGCAGACGCGGTCAGCGTGCAGGTGCGTATCGAGTCTGCAACCGATGGCGAACCCAACCGCGTGGTGGTCTGCTACAAGAGCGCGGCCCTCGACCCGGTGCAGGGTCCGACGACCACGGTCGCGTGGCGCAGCGCACCGGTGAATCGTCCCGAACAGGCACTCCGGGGGATCCAGGACACCTTCCACGCGATCGTGAACTCGAACGTGGATTACGTGGTCAACAACAGCTCTCACTGGATCTATGCCGGGACCGGCTTCAAGGACAACGATGTGGTGCCGGGGATCGTCGGCTACGAGAGCGACCGCTTCATGACCGGGTTCCCCGCTCCGAACTCGACGAACCAAACGCTCTTGTCGCATTCGCCGTTCACCAACAACGAGGGCGGCGCCGAGTACCAGAACTCCTCCATCTACCAGGCCCCGAGCGGCGCATGGGTCTTCTCGTCCGGCACGATGTCGTGGAGCTGGGGCCTGGACAGCTTCTGGCACGGACGCGCAGACGCCCGGATCCAGCTAACGACGACCAACCTCCTCAACGCGTTCACCGCCGCTCCCGCCCCCACACCCACTCCGACGCCAACACCTACTCCAACCCCGACACCTACTCCCACGCCGACGCCTACTCCGACACCGACGCCAACTCCGACGCCGACACCTACCCCGACGCCGACACCTACCCCGACGCCGACACCTACTCCCACACCGACGCCACCACCGAGCGGCGTCCACGATCTTCGGGTGACGGCCGCGGCGACCACGACTGCGGGCCAGTCCTTCACCGTCGGTGTGACCGCCGAGGACGCGCTGGGCAGCCCGGTCACGTCTTACAGCGGCACCGTTCACTTCGCCAGCAGCGACACGTCGTCGGGGGTCGTGCTGCCAGCCGACTCGACCTTGACGAACGGTCAGGGCACCTTCTCGCTGACCCTGACCAAGGCCGGATCGCAAACGGTCACCGTTTCCGACGCCGCGAACGCGCTCACCACGACCGCGACAATGGGCGTCACTGCCGCGGCGGCCAACAGTCTCGCGCTCGCCACCGCGGCCAGCCCGAAGGCCGGGACGCCCTTCCAGTTCACCGTGACCGCGAAGGACTCGTTCGGCAACACCGACACGTCCTACGCCGGGACGGTGCACTTCACGAGCAGCGATAGCGCGAGCGGCGTGTCGCTTCCGGCTGACGGCAGCCTGACGAACGGTCAGCAGACCTTCTCGGCGACGCTGGTCACGCTCGGCTCGCAGACCATCACGGCCACCGGCGCGACGATCACCGGAACGCTTTCGGTCACCGTCAGCCCGGGGAACGCGTCGAAGCTCGTGCTTGCCACCAGCGGCACTCCGACCGCCGGTACGGCTTTCCAGTTCACCGTGACCGCGCAGGACCCCTTTGGTAACACGGCCACGTCCTACACCGGGACGGTGCACTTCACGAGCAGCGACACGTCCTCGGGCGTCGTGCTCCCGGCCGACTCGACCTTGACGAACGGCCAGCGGACGTTCTCGGCGACGCTCATCAGGGCCGGTGCCCAGACGATCACCGCGACGGACAAAGTCACCTCGAGCATCACCGGGAACCTCAATGTCTCGGTGCGGCCCGGCGCCGCCGCGGTCGTCATCGTCGCGGCGCCAGCGACCGTCGTGGCGGGCCAGTCCTTCAACTTCACGGTCACGCTGAAGGACGGCTTCGGGAACGCGGCGACCGGCTACACCGGGACGATGCACTTCACGACCAACGACATCTCGCCGCTCGTCGTGTTGCCAGCGGACTACGCCTTCAATGGCGGCGACGCCGGAGCGCACACCTTCTCGGCGACCCTCTGGACGCCGCCGAGCCGGCCGATCACCGCGACGGACACCGTAAACGCGAGCCTCACCGGCACGGCGGCGGTAGGAGTGACGCTGGTGCCACCGCTCCCGTAGGGCGGCGAGCACAGCCAGGCACGCTCGGAATGAAGCCTGAGTGAGAGGACGCCGACGAGTTCAGCGGCCCAGAGCCAGCGCCTGGCTGGAAGCTCGCCTTGTTCTCCGGGTAGAGCGTATCGACGATCCCCTCACTTTGGCCCTCGGCCGAACGCCTGTATCCTTGGCTCTACGCGGGGTGGGTGCTGCCGAGAACGATGCCGGTCAGCGCGTCGGGATCCTCGTTGTCGATGACGACCGGGAGCTCGTCGACCTTCTTGCCTTCCTTATGGAGCAATCCGGGCTGACCCCGCTCTGCGCGACCGAACCCGTCGCCGCGCTCGAGCTCTTCGACAAGGAAGACCCGTACGTGGCGGTCGTCGATCTCAACCTCAAGCCGTGGGATGGCTTCGAGCTGCTTGCGGAGCTCCGCCGGCGCAGCGCGCGGATCCCGATCCTCGTCCTCACCGGGCGCGGCAGCGAGGACGACAAGGTGCGAGCGCTCGACATGGGCGCGGATGACTACGTCGTGAAGCCTTTCTTGCACCGCGAGCTTGTGGCCCGGATCCGAGCGCTTGCACGGCGCGCGCAGATGGACCGCAATGTCATCGAGCCGACCATCCTGGAGGCGGGTCCGCTCCGCCTCGACCTCAAAGAGCGTGGGCTCCAGATCGACGGAGCCGACGTCCGCCTCACCGGGACCGAGTTCCGGCTCCTGGAATACCTGATGCGCCACCTCGACAGCGTCGTCTCCACGACCTCGCTGGCGCGGCACGTGTGGGGCTATGACGACCCCCCGGCGCGTGACGTGGTGCGAGTGACGGTGCACCGGCTGCGCCGCAAGCTTGGCGACGATGGCGAGAGCCCGCGTTTCGTCCACACCGTTCCGGGCGTCGGACTCAAGCTTCGGTCCACACCGTCTCAACGGGCGAGCTAGCCCCCGCTGTAACGGCATTGTGTCGGCTGCCGGGCCGGTGTAACGCCTTTGTTCCCTAACGCTTAACGCATCGAGGCATCCCATTTGCGGTTTCTACAGGCCGTGGCTCGGTGAGCCGCGACTCGCATGGGGGTATGGATTTCATGATCAAGATCCTGCTGGTCGAAGACGATCTCGACATGCTCGACCTGACCGCGTATGTCCTTCGGAGAGAGCGATTCGTCGTGATGGAGGCCTCGGACGGCGCAGCGGCCCTGCGGCGATGGAGAGCCGACCGTCCGGACCTCGTCGTCCTCGACCTTGGTCTGCCGAGCCTCGATGGGTTCGAGGTCCTGCGTCGCATCCGTGCCGACGACGAGACGCCGATACTCGTCCTCACCGGTCGGCGCGACGCCCAGGACATTTTGCGGGTCTTCAACCTGGGATCCGATGACTTCCTCGCCAAGCCGTTCGAGTTCAAGGAGCTCATCGCACGGATTCGCGCGATCCTGCGCCGCGTCCAAACATCCCCGAAGGAGAACACCGAGCCCCGCGTCGAAGTCGACGGGCTCAAGCTCGACCCCGAGGCATACGAGGTGGCGTGGAGAGATGCCTACGTCCGACTCACGCCCACCGAGTTCCGCATCCTCTACCTCCTCGTGACGAATGCCGGACACGTGGTCTCCGCCAATCGTCTCTACACGTACGTGTGGGGCAGCGAAGGCGGCGACGCGAACGCGTTGCGATCGCACATCAGCCACCTGCGGCGAAAGCTCGAGACGACGGGGGAAACGCCGGGCACGATCTCGTCGGTGCCGGCGATCGGCTACGTCTACCGCAAAGTCGCGCAGCCCGCGACCGTCCCGGTGGAGACGACCGCGATCGCACCATCGGCACCGAGTTCGAAAGACGACCGGGTCCCGACCCCTACGGCGACGGCGCAGGTCGCTCCCGCACCGTCCGGCTAGCGGGCGCGGTCGAGCGCCGCGAGCGGCGAGAGGACGAGGTCGGTTCCTTACGACGACCCGCTTCCCGGCCCGGCAGCAGCCTCGAGTCAGGAGAACACGCGGTGGGCCGTGTGAAGGGAAACGAAAGCGAGAGCCCGGCCCTCGCCCTTTCCGTGGGCTCTGCGTGGCTCGAACACGCGACCTCAGCGATGTCAACGCTGCGCTCTAACCAGCTGAGCTAAGAGCCCGAGAACCAAAGTCTACTTCAAAGATCGTCTTCTGATCCCGGCCAGTAACGGGCGCGCGCCGGCCCGATGTTTGAATCGCGCCACATGCGTCATCTCGCCGCAGGCATCGCGCTAACGATCGCTCTCACGGCTTGCGGATCGAGTACGGCGTCCGTGCCACAACCCGTGCCGACCCCCGCGGCGCCGACCGTCACCCCGTACCAGACGATGACGCCGACTCCGATCCCGCCGACACCGGCTCCGACGCCGACACCGACGCCAGGCCCCACGCTCTCCTCGGTGGCGGCCGAAAAGTACTTCCATCCGCTCGCGGGGTACGAGCTCGTCGTCCCGCCCCCAGAAGTCGCGACGCAGCTGCAGGCCCTCGTCTCGGCCCCCGAGGTGACCGACATCGCCACCGGCGTTGCGCTGCGCTTGGTGACCCGGAACGGCGATGCAGCGAACATGGCCGTCCTCAGCCTCTCGCTGCTGCCGTCGTACGCTGCGCTCCCCGGAGTCCTCGACGAATTCGCCGCGAGCTACTCGCAGGCCGCGGTCGAGCGCTTCACACTCGCCGGCCATCCGGCGCTCTACTACCAGACCGCCCCGAAGAGCCTCGTGTGGGCCCACCGCACGTACATCCTCGTGGTCTACGGCACCGACCGAGCGGCGATGACCCGGTTGGGCGAAGCACTCATCGCATCGAACCCGTAGCGCTGGTCGCGCCGAACATCCGCAGGCTCTCCGTCGGAGCATCCTTCGCGAAACACACCACTCTGAACGCGCCCAACCCATTCGGATCGAGCAACGCGTCGATCGCCGAGCGCCGGCTCGCCGCGCGCAGTTGCTCGATCGGGGTCGACGGTCGCGCCGTGGCCTCGCGGATGCCGAGCGCGAGCAACACCTCGCGCTGCATCGCGGATCCCGCGAAGCGAAGTCCCGCGCCTTCCGCGGCACGGCGGATCGCCGTGAAGTCAACGCTCGCGGTCAGGTCGTGGCGGCCAGGCTCGGCCAGCGGATCGGAGATGAGGCGATGACCAGCGAACCCGCGGATCGTGCCCGCGCCGTCGCGCGTCAGGAGATCGGTCTCCTCGCCACCGTAGTCGACGAAGACGACGTAGCCCGACACCAGGGCGCCCGCGAGGCTTGCGACCCAGCCTTCAGCCGCGGGGCTGGTCTCCCACCGGCCGCCGAGGGGCACGGATTCGGGGACACGCCAGCGCAGATCCTGGCTGGGCACGCGTAAGACCTCCACGAGCGCCCCGCTCTGTTCGCCGACGAAGACCTCGCGCACACCCTCGGGCGTTCTGATCAAGACGTGGACCGGAAACGCGTCGAGGACCTCATTCGCGAACAGGACGCCCTTGATGGGCGCGAGGCTGTGAGCGACGGACGCCCATCGCAGGTCACGCCCCTCGAGCGCGAGCGATTGCTGCCCGCGCATGCGCGGCGAGACCTCGACGATCGCGGGCCGCACCCCTCGAACGGCGTCGGATCGTTCGCGCTCCAGCGCGGAGAGCAGATCGCGCATGAGGATGCCGCGTCCCGCACCTGCTTCGACGAGATCCCAGACCGCCGGCCGACCCATGTGCGACCAGAGATCAGAGACGCCGCGCGCCAGCGATTTCCCGAACGCTGGGCCCAGGTCCGCCGAGGTGACGTAATCGCCGTCGAATCCGATCGACGCCCGAGTCGTGTAGTAACCATCCTCCGGGTCGTAGAGGGCCGCCTCCATGTAGTCGGCGAATGTGATCGCTCCACCCGAGCGAATCCGCGCGACGATCCGATCGCCGAGCTTCCCCACGCGGTCGAGGGTATATGGCAGCTAAAGGCGGCGCGGGATCCGTAAAGATCCGGTAACGCTCATGGATTGAGCATCCGTTGACGTCGAGTTGACGCTCGTGACGTCGGGGTGCTCTCTAATGCGAAAAGCCGCTCAAAACGTATGCGGGCGGCGCAACGCCGCTCAACCCGGGTCCGCTCGAATGACTGAGGTGCAGCCGACAAGGGACCGCCACGCCCGCCGAATCGGATTCATTCCGATCATGGCGCTGGTCCTGATGCAGCTCGCGGTGTTCGGCGCGCGGCCCGCAGCCGCCACCGGTGGCGATCTCATCGCCGACGTCATGGTGAACGAGCCGTACCCAGACTACGTCGCTCCGAGCGTCGCATTCGACGGGCGGTACCTGTACCACACCGGGTACGGCACATCAGTCCTCCATCGGATCAACGTGCCGCCGAGGGGGACTTCCGGCAACGGGACGGGCCAGGTCGACGTCCCGATCACCGGCGCGTCCTCGGGGATCATGACGCTCGCCTATGATGCCGGCCGCGACGCCTTCTGGGCCGTAAGCGGCGACGGGCTATCCATCTACATGCTGAGCAAGACCGGTGCGGCCACGCTTGCCTTCCGGATCGATCCGAACACTGACAGGCCCGGCTATCAGCCTGTCGGCAACTACCCGAACGAAGTCAAGCTCGCGTACGACCGCGCCGACGACACCATCTGGTACAGCAACGACGCTAACTCGCGCATCTTCCATTACCAGACGTTCGCCGAGGCAGACGGGACCGCGGCCCTCGTCCCAGGGACGCCATACATCGACATCAACGTCCCGCCGAACTCGATGGATGCGGAGTGTGGCTATAGCCAGAGCAGCGGCGTGACCGTGGGAGGAGCCCACATCTTCATCACGGTCGCCGGCTGCAACTACCTGTTCGAGTTCACGAAGACCGGCGGCAAGGTGACCTCGTACGCCTACCACCCGTATCCCGGAACGGGGCCCCAAGATCTCGAGTGCGACAACCTGAGCTATGGCGTAGCCGTTTTCTGGATCCGCGACACGTATGACGGCCACATCCGCGCGTTCGAACAGCCCACATCGACATCCTGTCTCTACGGCGGTGGCACCGCCGCAGGTCCGACCCCCACTCCCACGCCGACGCCTACTCCTACACCCACGCCGACCCCGACTCCGACACCCACACCAACGCCAACGCCTACCCCGACCCCCACGCCGACCCCGACGCCAACACCGACGCCGACGCCGACGCCAACCCCAACCCCGACTCCCACACCCACACCCACACCAACGCCAACGCCTACCCCGACCCCCACGCCGACCCCGACGCCCGCACCAACACCGACGCCAACACCGACGCCGACGCCAACCCCAACCCCGACTCCTACGCCAACACCGACGCCAACACCGACGCCGACGCCAACCCCAACCCCGACTCCTACGCCAACACCGACGCCGACGCTGCCACTTCCGACCCTTCCGCCGCTTCCGACGCCCCCGTTGCCTACGCTCCCGCCGCCACCTCCGTTGCCCTAACGCGCGGCGCGGCAAGACTTACACGACGAGCATCTCGCGTAAGCGTTCGATTTCGGCGCGCAGCACGCCGATCCGCTCCAGATATGCAGCCGCGTCAGCGTGCTCCGCGCGCACGGCCGTCAGCAGCTGGCCAATGACCCACGCACGCCGGGCCTGGCGCTCCGCCATGTCGGCGGCGACTTCCGGGTGTTCCGATCTGAAGCGCGCGTACTCGTCGGCGAGCTCGACGTCGCTCGCGCAGTAGTCGGCGACGATGTCGTCGTGGGCGACCTCGAGCGCGGCGAGCAGCAGCGCCACGACGATCCCGGTTCGGTCCCGCCCGGCCTGGCAATGGACGACGACCGCCGGATCCGCGCTCGCGATCGCGGCGAGTGCCGCTCGCAGCCCGCTCCCCGGCCGCGCGAGATCGACGAGCTGTTGCGCCATCGTTCCGGCGATCGCATGTTCGTGCAGCTTCAGGGTGTGCTCGCCGTCGACACGGACGTTCCGGTACGCGAGGCCCAGCCCGAACGGGTTTGGCAGCGCCGTCACCTCATCCGGCCCACGCAGGTCGATAACGGTCTTGACGCCGTGAGCGCGGATGGCGACCGACCCTGCCGGCGTGAGCGATCCCAAGGTTGATGCGCGCACGAGGGCCCCGCTCCTGATCACGCCGCCAGCGCAGCGAAGGCCACCGAGATCGCGCACGTTGAGGTACGCGTCCCACATCAGGCGCCGATCGTGTGCGATCAGGCGTCCCAGCGCGGCGGACCGGGCGGGCGGATCTCAGGCGGGCGCGGCGCGTTGTGGCCGTCGAGCGGGATCTCTTCCGACGGCTTCCACGTACGCGCGGCGGCGAGTTCTTCTTTCGCCAGCACCGTCCTCCCGAAGCGACCGTAGGTCGAGAGCTCGAAGTTCGGGGTCTCGCCGAGCGCGCCGTGCGGGCAGACCTCGACACAGTCGCCGCAGTAGATGCAGCGGACGATGTCCAGCTCGTACGTCTGCAGGTCGCGCTCGCGCATCATCAGCGCTCCAGTCGGGCAGGTCTCAGCGCACGCACCGCATGACACGCAGTCGGTGTACTTGAGCGAGACGTTCCATGGTGTGGTGACGATCGAGTCGTAGCCCCCGCCCATCAGGCCATAGCAGTTCGCGCCGATGACGTCGCGGCAGATGCGCACGCACTGTGTGCAGTTGATGCACTTGTTGAGGTCGCGAAGGATGAAGTCATGGCTGAAGTCGTACTCGTAGTCGTGATAGTCCACCGGCTCGGCACGGTGGAAGCGGTTGTCGGTGAGCCCATGCTCGAGCGATAGGCGCTGCAGGTGGCAGCGGCCGACGTCCGGGCAGACGCACTGGAGACAGCGCGCAGCTTCCTTCTCGGCCGCTGCCTTGTCGTACCCGTTCTCGATGAGCTGGAAGCTCTGCACGCGCTCGGTGAACGGCAACATCGGCATCCGGACTTGCGGCTCCTCGGGCTTGTAGGGGACGATATCGATGAGCTCGGGTACGGCCTCCTCGGCCGCGATCTCCTCCGCGACCCGCGCCATGTCGTCGCCGGCCAGGTACCGGTCGATAGCCTTCGCCGCGAGCTTGCCTTGCGCGATGCACTGGATGACCGTGACCGCGCCCATCTGACAGTCGCCACCGGCAAACACCCCTGGACGATCGGTCATGAGCGCGCCGTTTGTCACGACTGTCTCGCGCTTGCTCTTGCGGACGCCCTGCTCGCGCTCGAAGAAATCGAGATCCGGGTACTGGCCATATGCCGGTATGACCGCGTCACACTCGATGACGAAGTTCGAGCCCTCGATCGCCACCGGACGCCGCCGCCCCGACGCATCGGGCTCGCCGAGCGCCATGCGCTGGAACTCGACGCCGCCGACGCGACCGTTCTTCTCGATGACACGCACGGCCCCGGCGAAAAACTCGAGCTTGATGCCCTCGTGCTCGGCGTCGTCGACCTCGCTGTAGTGCGCGCCCATCTCCTTGCGCGACCGCCTGTACACCACAGTGACCTCCGCGCCGAGCCGGCGTGAGGTCCGCGCGCAGTCGAAGGTGGTGAATCCACCGCCAAGGACTACGACCTTCTGACCCTTCCCCACGGGGACCGGGTTGCCCTCCGCGTTCATCCGGAGGTAGTTGATCGCCTCGATGACGCCGGGCAGGTCCTCGCCTGGGATACGGAGCTCATTGGACCGCCACGCCCCGATACCGAGGAACACGGCGTCGTATCCCTGGGTGAAGAGATCGTCTATCGAGAAATCGCGGCCGAGCATCATCCCGCCCTTGAACTCCGTGTCCCGCAGTTGCCACACCGAGTTCAGCTCTTTGTCGAGCTTGACCTTCGGGAGGCGGTACTCGGGGATGCCGTAACGAGCGATCCCGCCCTGCTTCTCCATCATGTCGAACACCGTGACCGCATGGCCCTTGAGCGCGGCGTAGTACGCCGCGGTCATACCCGCCGGGCCGGCGCCCACCACAGCGACACGCTTGCCCGTCGCCGGAAGCTGAGGGAACGGCGTGGGCGCCTTGTCCATCTCCATGACCATCTCGCCGGTGTAGCCGTGGCACTGGCAGATCGCGATCTCTTCCTCGACAAGCCCGCGGCGACAGACCTCCTGGCAAGGCTTCGGGCAAACGAGGCCGAGCATGTAGGGGAACGGAAGGACTTCCTTCACCAAGCGCGCCGCTTCGACGTGCTGGCCCTTCGCCATGAGTTCCAGGTAGCCCGGGATGTCGATGTGCGTAGGGCAGCTGATCTGGCACGGAGGCATGCAGTACGCGTTGTGGTCGCTGAGGATGTACTCGAGGTTCTGCTTGCGCAGCTTGAACAGCGATTCCGAGGCCTGGGTGATCTTCATGCCCGGCTCGACCGGGAGGTGGCATGAAGGCATGGGCCGGTGGTAGCCCTCGATCTCCACGAGGCACATGCGGCAAGCCGCCGCCGGCGCGAGCTTCTCGTCATCGCACAGCGTCGGCACATTGAATCCGGCGCGCTGCGCGGCCCTCAGTATCGCTTCGCCGGGAATCGCAGTGACTTCCTTACCGTCTATCCAAATCGAGCATGTCGGCTGACCGCTGGGGATCTCTCCCACGTGCGCGACCGTCGGCAACTGCGATTCACCCGGCTGCGTGTACCTCTCGAGAAGACTCATATCGAAATCACATTACCGGCCGGACGCGTGACTGCGCAGCAGGCGGGAAGGCGAGCCGGTGTCTCGCGGCGCAGCGGGAGTTGCCGTCCGCCGAGCAAAGCGAACATTGGAGGTGCGCAGGCAAAGGGACCCGCGAGCACGCGAGCACCCCGAGCCTCAACCGCCTGCGGCCCAACAAAGTGAGTCAGGGCTGGACCATCGTTTCGTAGCGGCGGCTTCGCACGGCCTTGCAGGTGCCTTCAGGACACCGACGTTCTTGGATATGCACTCGATAGTCTTCGGGGAACTCGCGCATCGTGGTGCGAAGGATGGACGGCGCGGTGATGCCGAAGCCGCACAACGAGAAGCGCTCCATGTGCGTGCCGAGCTCGTCCAGCCAGGCCATGTCGCTGTCGCGTCCGAGCCCGGAATACGTGCTCTCGAGTATCGCCTGCACGCGCTTCGTGCCGACGCGACAGGGGACGCAGATCGCGCAGTTCTCCCGCGCCAGGTACGCGAAGAGCGTGGCGGCCTCATTCACGATGCACGTGCCCGCGGCGATCGCCCGGACCTGCGCCGATCCCATATGGGTGCCGGCGACCCGAAGATCGTCGAAGTCGAGTCGCGTGTCTAAACGCGACGTGCCGAGGATCCCGCCGGTCGGTCCGCCGACGTGTATGCCCTTCAGCTTTCCTGTCGCCCCACCGGCCCCGCTTAGGATCTCGCCGAGCTGCGTCCCGAGGACGACCTCGTAGACACCAGGACGCGTGACCGCTCCGGTCACCGACACGAGCTTCGTGTTGGCCCGGGCCTGGTCTTCGACGACCAACGGGAGCCAGGCCAGAGTCTCGACGCTCGAGACGAGCGTCGGCCGCAGCCGCAGTCCCTGCGCCGCCGGGTACGGCGGGCGCTGATGCGCCATCGCCCGGCGCGACTCGAGCACGGCGAGCAGTGCCGACTCCTCGCCGCCCATGAACCCGCCGGGGCCGAGCGCGATCTCGATCGGGACGCCGAGCTCCGCGCCCATCTCGCCGATAGCCCGCTCCGCGGCGGCGCGCGCCTCGATCGCTTCGGGGTGCAGATACAGGTAAATCTGCGTCGCGCCGACCGCGTGCGCGGCGATCGCGACCCCGCGCACCACGTTTGCCCCATTACGCGTGAGGAGCGTCCGCGCGAGCGGACTGCCTGGGTCGGCGTCGTACCCGTTCGCCACGAGGTACGCCTCGCCTCCCTGGGCGTTGCGGCGAACGGCACGCAGCTTCTCGGCGAACGGATAACCCGCGCCGCCGCGGCCGCGAAGGCCGCTGCGCTCGATGATTTCGATGAGCTCGTCAATCGCGATCGATCGAGCGCGCTGGAGCGCACCGCGAGCCTCCCCCTCGAGAAGCCGCGGCGCCGTGCTAGCGGGCATCAAGAAATGCCGGCGCGGAGCGCGTGGTGGACCTCGTGCTCGTGCAGGTCGTCGTGGGCGGGAGGCGGGGAAACTTCAGGCCACACGCCGGCGACCCCAAGGTTGCCGGTGTATTTACGTCCGCCGCGCGGGATGGCGGTTCCTTCGCCTTCGGGAGCGCCGCGGAAGTTCGCGAGCAGCGATGCGGTCGTGTAGAGGTCGGTCATGGTCTTGCCGAACTCGGCGGCGATGAGCTCGGCGGCGCGCCAGGGCAGGTAGCCGTACGCCGCGTTCGTGGCGTAGAGCACGCGCGTCAGACGATCGGCCACCTCGGGCGTCTCCCTGAGGACGCGCCGCACCGGACCGAGATCGAGACGTTCCTCCTGCTCCGCCGGGATGGTCGTCACCGCCGTGGACATCGGCCGACGCTCGCCGTACGGCGCCGTCTGCACCATGCGGATGCGGTAATACGAGGCGCGCGGCGCGAGCGGTGGCCGTTTGCGGAAACCGCCCTTGAACGTGTACGAGATCGAGATGGCCCGCGGTGGACACGCCTTCTCGCACATGAGACAAGACTCGCATTTGAAGATGCTCGTCTCCGGCTCCAACAGCAGAGCGATGAGCCCGCGAGACCGTTCCGGAAGATCGCGCTTCTCGTAGGGATATTTGCGAGTAACAGGTCGCGGACGGACAAAATGCTCCAGCGTTCGGAGCATGCCGCTGATGATTCCTCTCACCTGTCGACATCTCCGAGCACGATGTCGATCGAGCCGAGGATCGCGACGGCGTCCGCGACCAAACGATCCCTGAGCAGCCACGGAAGGATTTGCAGGTTGTTGAAGGAGGGGCCGCGCATCTTCGCGCGGAACGGGTTCGGGCTGCGGCCGTCGCTGATCATGTAAATGCCGACCTCGCCCTTCGCGCCCTCGACCGTGTAGTACGCCTCGCCCTTCGGGCACTTCCAGACGTGGCCGAGCCGCGCGCGCACCGGACCGCCCGGCAGCTTGTCGATGCACTCGCGGATGAGCGCGATCGCGAGGCGCATTTCCCCGAGCCGCACCCGGTACCGCGCATACGCATCGCCCTCGGCGAACACGACGGGCTTGAGCGACGCGAGCTCAGGGTAGATGGAGTACGGCCGGTCGCGACGCAGATCCCAGTCGACGCCCGAGCCACGCAGCATCGGACCCGTCAAGCCATACGCCTTCGCCAGCTCCGCCGGGATCGTACCGACGCCGACGGTCCGCTCGAGGAAGATCTCGTTCTGATCGAGGATCGTGACGTAGTCGTCCTCGATGTGCTTCGCGAAGCGATCGAGGAAGCGCGAGAGCTTTGCGACCCAGCCCGGCGGGAAGTCATAGAGCACGCCGCCCGGCCGGTAGTAGTTGAAGTTCATGCGCGAGCCGCAGAGCTCCTCGAGCATGTCGAGGATCTCCTCGCGATCGCGGAAGCACCAGAGGATGGGCGTCGTCGCGCCCACGTCGAGTCCGTACGTACCGAGCCACACGAGGTGCGAGGCGCAGCGGCTCATCTCGTCGACGATCACGCGGATGAACTCGGCGCGGCGGGGAACGTCGATATCGCCGATTGCTTCCATCGCGCCCGCGTACGCGTGCTCGTTGAGCATGTTCGAGACGTAGTCGGCCTGGTCCGCGTAGCGGATCCCGCCGTGGTACGTGCGCCACTCGAAGATCTTTTCGATGCCGCGGTGCAGGTACCCCATGACCGGGATGCACTCGATGATCTTTTCGCCGGCGAGCTTGAGGACCAAGCGCAGCACGCCGTGGGTCGATGGATGCTGAGGCCCCATGTTGAGGATGAGCTCCTCGACCTCGCCCTCTTCGGACTGGATCGTCGGGAGCGCGTAGCCGGTGGAGTCCGCGACCTGGCGACGCTCCGCGTCGGTGGTGGCTATGGCCTATCCACCTTTAGCGATCTTGCTCAATCTCTCGGCTACGCCTCGAGACACGCTCATGGCTGACGGAGTGAGCTCCTCACGAGTCAGGGGCCCCTGGGCACGTAGTGACCGCTCGTCGCTCACGCTAACCACCCTTGGCTATCTTTTCGCGAAGCCGAAGGAGCCCTTCGAGGAGCGCTTCGGGGCGCGGCGGGCAGCCCGCCACATACACATCGACCGGCACGATCGTGTCGACACCCTGGAGCGTCGCGTAGCTGTCCCAGAACTCGCCGCCCGACGACGCGCAGTTGCCCATGGCGATGACCCACTTCGGCTCGGGCATCTGCTCGTACAGCCGACGGAGCCGGGGCGCCATCTTGTGGGTCACGGTTCCCGCGACGATCATGACGTCGGCCTGCCGCGGGCTCGAGCGGAAGACTTCCATACCGAACCGGGCGGTGTCGTGGTGCGACATCGACGCGGCCATCATCTCGATGGCGCAGCACGCGAGTCCATAGCCGAGAGGCCATGGGGAGCGCGATCTGGCCCAGTTCACGAGGTTGCTCACCGTCGTGAAGACGATGTTGTCGTCGTTCGCGAGGACGCCCGGCGTCGGACTCGTCGGATCCGCGCTCCCGAGACCGGTCTGGGTGGTGACCGGTCGCCGCTGTATGACATCCTCCTCGAAGTCGATGGGCCGCGCGGGGACTTTTTCGTCGATCGCCATCGCCTTCAGTCTATTGAGTTTTGGCGCTAATGCTGGGCGGTCTGCTGCGCTCCAAAATGCTTCATCAGCTCGCCGACCGTCATCGCGCCGTAGTGCTTGCCTACCTGCGGCTCTGCGATCCGCCACAGAATGCGCATCGCGCGCGGACCGCTACTGCCGACCTCCGACAGACGGAGGTGTGCGTAGTCGCTGACGTCTGGGAGGTCACGGAGCTTGTGGGCGAGCAAACGCGCGGCTTCCTCTTCGGCCATCTGTAGCCCGGTCCGTGCGGTCGCCGTCGCGGCGGCCGTCGTCGCCGCGGACGTCTCGACCGTGCTCTGAACGGTGGCCGTCGCAGGAGTCGTCGACTCGCCGTTGGTGGCGGTCGACGGCGCGGCCGCGGCGGCGGCTGGCGGGGCCCCTGCCGCGGGAGGCGGCGCCGCGGGCTGTTTGGCGTTCCCACCCCGATCGCCGTCTCCGGACCTCATCCCGGCGAGCGCTCCTGAGCGCATCGCGCCACCGATCAAGTTCGGCACGTCGAGACCGGTCAGGCCCTTGATCGCGGTGGCCGACTCCGCGACCACGCGCGTTGTGTTCTTGACCATCTCCGAGGCCCCGTCCGAGCTCATCACGGTGAGCGAGTCGATGTGCTGCATCGGCTCGGCCGCCGCTCGGACGATGTCCGGCAGCGCCGCGAGAACAGTCTGGATGATGGCCGCGTCGTTGAACTGCTTGTACGCGTCCGCGCGCATCCCGAGCGCCTTCGCCTCGGCCTCCCCTTTCGTGAAGACCACGGCTGCTTCCGCGGATCCTTGCAGCCGCTCCGCCTCGGCTCCGGCTTCTGCAGCGGCGATGCGTGCGCGCTTCTCGCCTTCAGCTCGCTGGATCGCTGCCTGCGCCTCGGCCGCCGCAGGTTTCACCAGCGTCGAGAGAAGCTCCTGCTCCTTGCGAAGGGCTGCGAGGGTCGCGAGCTCGGTCTGCTTGCGAGTGACCTCCTGCTGAGCCTCGGCCTGCGCCAGGGGTCCCGCCTGAGCGGCCCGCGCTTCCGCAGCCGCCGTCTGGACCTGCGCCTCGGCGCGCTTGAGTGCGACATCCCGCTGCGCCTGGATCTTGATCTGCTCTGCCTCGGCCTCACGAACGGAAGCGAGCTGATCTGCCGCAGCCTTTGCCATGCGCGCGTCCTTCTCGACGACCGCCAGCTTTTGCTGCCCGAGAAGATCCACGTACCCGGACTCGTCGCTGATGGACTGGATGGTGAAGGCATCGATCTGCAGGCCGCTCGAAGATAGGTCGCCCTTCGCCGCGTCCTGCACCTCCTGCTGGAGCTTTTGCCGGTCCATGATCAATTCCTCGATCGTGAGCCGACCGACGATCGATCTCAGGCTTCCTTCGAGAACGTTCTTCACGATCGAATCGACATGCTCATCCTTGGCGTCGAGGAATCGTTCGGCGGCGTTGCGTAGCGACTCAACGTCCCGACCGATCTTGAAGGTCGCGACGCCCTGGACTTTCACCTTGATGCCCTGGCTGGTTACCGCGTCACCGAGCACGACGTCGATCTGGCGCACGGTGAGCTTCAGCCGTCCTACACGGTGGATGAGCGGCATGACGAACGTGCCGCCCCCGACGACGACCTTCACGCCTTTGTCGCCGGCCGTGACCATCAGCTGGCCTTTCTCGTCGCGGACCTTGGCGCCTCGCGAGCCGGCGACGATGAGCGCCTCGTTCGCGTTCGCGACCCGATACCGGCTCGCGGCGTAGAACACAAGAAGCGCGACGATGATGACCGTCCCGAAGACGAGCAGCGGACCCACACCAGTAAGACCGAGCATGGCCTTCCTCCCCTACAGCCGGTGCGCTCTGCGCACCTGCACGTACCGGGTGACGCAAAGCGTCACCCTTTATGACGCAACGCGAGCGAGCGGTTCGACGATGACGTTCGTTCCAGCGATCCCGGTGACGCGAATGGACGAACCCGGAGGTACGTCGACGTCCGACGTCGCGGTGAGGTTGTGCGATGCGCCCGCATAGCTGATGAAGACGCTCCCGTAGCGCTTTGCCGGGATCGCGACGTTGACGCGTCCGGTCTGGCCGACGAGGTCGTTGAGGCTGAACGGCTCTGGGCCCTCCGACCTGCGAAGCGCGCTGAACATGCCAAAGACCAGCCCGAAGCCGATTGCCCCGAAGACGCCGCCGACCAGCGATGCGGGTCCATTCTCGAGCTTCAGGACCTGGGTCCCGATGAGACCGCCGATACCGAACATCGCGACGAAGCCGAGAAGCGGCGGCATGAGCGCAACCCCGCCGACGTGCACGCCGATGTGTAGCGCGTCGAACATGCCGCCGATGACGTCGTCGAGAACGACCGTGAGCAGCAGCAGACCCCCGCCGACCAGCAGGCAGAAGATGAAGATTGCGTCGGCGAGATCGAACTCGATCAGCGCGCGCCTCCCCTGTCCGAGCCCGATTCTACGGTGCCGGGGGGCCGAGCCCCCCCAATCGGAGCAGGCTCACAAGGCCTCCGTCGCTTTCGTGAGAAGCTCCAGCAGGGCGTCATGCAAAGCGGATCCGCTCGCCACTATGCGCGGCAACGCGGGATTCGCGGGCGTCAGCTGGGACACGCGTCCCCCGGCCTCGCGCACGAGCAGCGCGCCCGCCATCCAGTCCCACGGCTGGTCGACCGACTCGAAATACGCGTCGAACCGACCGCTGGCCACGTACGCGAGATCGAGCGAGGCCGATCCGAGGCGACGAACGTCGCGAACTTCGCCGAGGACGCCGGCGAGGATGCGCCCTTGAAGCCGACGGCTATCGGTGACATACGCGAAGCCGGTCGCGACCAGCGCCGTCGGAAGGTCGGCCTTTTCAGTGACCCGGAGGGGCCGATCGCCGAGTCGCGCGCCGCCGCCGCGTGTAGCACTGAAGAGCTCGTCGCGGAGCGGGTCGTACACCACGCCGGCGAGCGCTCCGTCTGCGTCGGCGCAGCAGATCGCGACCGCCCAGTGAGGGATGCCGTAGAGGTAGTTGGTCGTCCCGTCGAGGGGATCGATGTACCACTGGACGTCGGTCCGACCTCTGGCCTCCGAACCTTCCTCCGCGACGAGCGCGTCGTCCGCCCGGCGCTCCCGGATATAGGACACGACCATGCGCTCCGCGCGCTCGTCCGCCTCGGAGACCATGTCCGTGGCGCTCGATTTCACACGCAGACCCGCCGCGGGGCCGCCGAATCGCTCGATGAGAAGCGCCGCGGCGGCGCGCGCGGCTCCGACGGCGATCTCGAGCGCCTCTTCCGCGGTCAATGCCACGGTGTCACCCACGATTGGCGCTCCGCCCTCCATCGTTGATGGCGAAGGTCGCCGTCGTGCTCACCGACGCCGTGGGCACACGGACCGTGGACACCGCACGGAAGTCGGCCGTCAGCCGGCCGCGCTCGAGGGTGCAGCGCACGTATCCGCGATGGTTGTCGAAGAACTTGAGCTGAGGGTTCTTCGCGGACTGCGTGAACTCCGTCTGTGGGATGAACGGGTCCCCCTCCGAGCTGATGGACGTACCGAGTAGCTCCGTCGCCACGGCCGGCGAGGTCGGGTCCGAGAAATCGCGCCTTAGGTCGTAGACGAAGTTCACGTGGCTGTCGCCGGAAAGCACGACCGGATTCCTCGTGCGCGCGAGCTGATCGAGAATCAACTGGCGATCGGCGACGTAGCCCATCCAGTTGTCGACGCCGTCGAAGATGTGCCTGCCCGCGTCCGGGCTCGAGTCCTGCTGCGCGAAGCGCACCGATTGCGCGATGAAATTCCATGCGGCATTCGATTCGGCAAGGCCCGTGAGAAGCCAAACACGTTGCTCGGCGCCGAGCATCGTCCGCTTGGGATCGAGGCTCGCCGGGCAGTAACCCGATGGCGTCTCGTCCTGCTCCCGGCAGAGCGCGACCTCGGGGGAGCGGTACTGCCTGGTGTCCAGCACGTAGAACGTCGCGAGATCGCCGAACGAGATGGTTCGGTAGAGCTTGAGATCAGGCCCCTGTGGTCGTGGGACGCGGATCGGCATGTGCTCGTAGAACGCCTGGTAACCGGCGGCGCGCTCGGCGATCGCCTGCTTATTGCGAGGGTCCTCCTTGTCGATCCCTCCCGCGTAGTTGTTCTCGACCTCGTGGTCGTCCCAGGTGACGATCCACGGGAAGGCGGCGTGCGAGGCTTGAAGATCCTTGTCCGTGCGGTATTGGGCGTAGCGATCGCGGTAGTCGGCGAGACTGAAGCTCCAGCCGCGCTTGGCATACTCCCGCACGATGTCGCCGCGGGGGTTGCCCTCGTAGATGTAGTCGCCGAGGAACAGCACCACGTGGAGATCCTCGCGCGCCATGGCGGCGTGGGCGGTGTAGTAGCCATGCGCGTAGTTCTGGCAGGAGGCGAATGCGAAGCGCAGATCCAGCACGGCGCCGACCGGCGGGGCCGTCCGCGTCCGGCCGATCGGGCTCTCCATGCCGCCGGCACGGAACCGGTACCAGTAGTCGCGATTCGGCTCGAGGCCGTTCACGTCGACATGCACCGAATGCGCGAGGTCCGGGATCGCCGCGGCGCTGCCGGTGCGCACCACGTCCTTCATCGCTTCGTCGCGCGCGACGAGCCACTCCACATCGACGGACTGCTTGGGTACTCCGCCGCCCTTCAGCGGATCCGGCGCGAGGCGCGTCCACAGGACCACGCGGTCGGGAAGCGGGTCACCGGAAGCGACGCCGAGCGTGAAGGGGTATCGGTCGAACTTGACCGGGCCGGAGGGCTGCGCGCACGCACCGAGAGGCCCGAGCGCCGCGAGCGCGGCGATGCGCGCGGAGGCAGCGAGGAACGCGCGGCGATCCATCACGGTCGCGCTGGGCCGAGGCCCTCGCCTCGTGCGCGCGGTATACGGATGGGTCGTGAATGCGGATCGATCAGAGGCAACGTGGGCTCACGGTCATTTCATCGAACGCGACTTGAATAGCTTCTCGACGTAGAGCCGCTCCGCGCGGCGCGCTCGTTCCGCCTGTGTGCGACGTCGTCGCCACTCCGTGAGAGGCAGGCCGTGATTGCCGCGCAGCCAACCAAAATACGTCTCGTCTGCGGCGGTCCTCTGTTGAATCACGAGCTCCAGGCCGGCGATCTCCTTTCCGGTCAGGCCGCTCTGCGCGGCGGGCTTGGCCTTCTCCTTCGGACTCTCCTTGACCTTTGGCTCCTGTGGTTCGATCTCGGACTTGCGGCCACGCTTTATCGGAGCGATAAGGAAGGCGGCCTCCGGTTCATCGCGAACGAGCGGAGTGAGCTCGGCGATGATCTTGGGCGTCGCGCGCTTTGCGGCCTTCCAGACAGCCTCGGTCCCAGAGTCGATCGCTTCGAGATCCGCCCAGGGAACGTCTAGCTTCGCGCGTTGAGCCGCGCTCAAGCCCTTCGCGGCCGCGCGCATCGCCTCGAGCCGCTCGCGGAGCGCCTTGACGTCGGCGGGATCGTCGAGAACCTGCTTCTTCGGATATCGGCTCAAGCCGTAGACGAACTGGGCGTTCCTGAGGACTTCGAGGACAGCCTCCCGGTCTTTGTCTGAGATCGCCAACACTCAGAACCTTAGCGGAGCCCTCGAGCTAGGCCGAGTTGATTGGGGACTCTGCCTCGTGCGCGTCGAGATTGCAGCTCGTTTATGCGACGCGACGCATAAGGTCTGACTCGTTGGCGAGGACCGCCGTCTTGGAGCGCCCGCACCGACCTCGCCCGCTCGTAGGTTACTGGATCAGCTCCGTCGCCTGCGCGAGCACGGACGATGGGATCGTCAGGCCGAGCGCCTTCGCCGTCTTCAGGTTGATGATGAGGTCGTACTTGGTGGGGAGCTCGATCGGTAGGTCGGCCGGTTTCGCGCCCTTGAGGATTCGATCGACGTAGGCGGCCGTGTGTCGTTCTTGATCCACGACGTCCGTTCCGTAGTAGATCAGCGCACCACCGTCGACCCATTCCCTGGTGCTCCCCGTGATCGACGGCAAGCGGTTCGCCGCTATGAACTCCAGGATCCGGTCCCGCTCATTGCTGATCACCCCGGACGCACCGAGCTGGATCGCGTCAGGGTGGGCACGGCTCGCGGCGGCGAAGGCCACGGCGAAGTCCTCCGGAGCGCGCACCTCAAGGAGTAGGAGCTCGATCCCCAGCGCAGGCGCCGCACTCCGGGCGTCTTGATACGCCCGCACTCCCTGAGCAAGACCTGCATCGACGAGGTAGGCCACGCGCGACGCTGCCGGCACCGCCTGCTTCAGCAGTTGCAGCCGTCGTGTGTTGATCGACGTTGCGGCCGTCCCGGTGATGTTGCCGCCCGGCCGCGCGAAGCTCGCGACCAGGCCGTCCCCGACCGGATCAGTCGAGCCGGCGTCCATGACGATGGGGATGCTGGTCGTCGCCTTCTTCAGGGCGAGCAACGCATTGGTATCGCGCGAGACGATGACGTCGAATTTCCGCGCGACCATCGCCGCGGCAAGCGTGGGGAGTCGCTCGGTAAGACCCTCGGCTTCCTGTACTTCGAAGCTGTAGTTAGGACCTTCGACGTAGCCGAGGTCGCGCATGGCCTGTCGAAATGAGTCGAGCTGGGTCTTGGATGCGGCTTGCGTTTGCAACAGCAGCCAACCGACGCGATACGCCTTCGGCGGCGCGGGCGCAGCGCCGCAGACCGACAGCACGACGAGCGTGGACGAGGCGGCTGCAGCACGCAAGAACGCGCGACGCGACTGGCGCATACGGCGTCCTTCCTCTGCTGCGGATGCTACTCGGGGTTCCGCGGGCCTCGATCGTTCGCACGGGGAGTAGGTTGACCTTGTGAGGAAGCGGCAGGGACAGCTCTTTCGGAAGTACGTGCTCGTCTTCGTCGCGCTGGTCGGCGGCACGCTCGTCGCAAGCACGCTGCTGCAGCTGTACTTCTCGTACCAGGAGAGTCAGGGCTCGCTCTTGCGCGTCGAGCGCGTCGAGGCGTCGCGCGCGGCGCTGAAGATCTCGCAGTTCGTCGACGGCATCCGCACGCAACTCGATGCGGTCATCCCACCACCGGGGCTGACCGACGTGTCGCTCGACGAGCGCGGGGCGGACTATGAGCGCCTCCTGGCCCGTCGCGGGCAGGCGATCGAGGAGGTCCGCTTCATCGACTCGCAGGGAAGGGAGCAACTGCTCAGAGGGCGGCTCCACCTGAACGAGACGCGGAGCGGCAAGGATCGGTCGGACCAACCTGAGTACGTCAAAACCCGCGGCGGCGACACGTACTACGAGGGGATGGTCGAGTTCCGTGGAGGCTCCGAACCCCACTTCAACATGGCCGTGCCAGACGGGAAGAACGCCGGCGTCGCCGTCGCGGACGTGAATCTCCGGTTCATCCTCGAGCCCGTGTCGATCAAAATCGGCACGGAAGGGCATGCGTACGCCTATGTCGTCGACTCAGCCGGACAGCTGATCGGGCACCCCGACATCAGCGCCGTCCTTCGGCACCCCAATCTTTCGTCGCTCCCGCAGGTGCAGGCCGCGATCCGCGGCAGCGCACCGCTCGAGGAGCGAGCCATGGTGGCAAGAGACGTCGCCGGGCGATCCGTGCTCACGGCCTACGAGGTCGTTCCGTCGACCGGCTGGGCTGTCTTCGTGGAGCAGCCCTCCGACGAGGCGTTCGCCTCGCTCAACGCCTCGCTGCTGCGCGCGGCTGGACTGCTCGGACTTGCACTGGTCGTCGCCGTGATCGCAAGCCTGGCCCTCGCCCGCCGGATGGTCGTCCCCATCGACGCCGTTCGCGCGGGCGCGGCCCGCATTGGCGCGGGCGCGTTCGAGCAGCGGATCGCGATACGCACCGGCGACGAGCTGGAGGATCTGGCGGAGGAGTTCAACCGGATGAGCTCGCGACTGCAGGAGTCCTACGCGAATTTGGAGGGGAAGGTCGTCGAGCGCACGCGTGAGCTGGCCGATGCGCGCGACCAGCTCGAGGTCGCGAGCCGCCACAAATCGGAGTTCCTGGCGAACATGAGCCACGAGCTCCGCACACCGCTGAACGCGATCATCGGGTTCTCCGAGGTACTGCTTCAGAAGATCTTCGGTGACATCAACGCGAAGCAGGCAGATTACCTGGGCGACATCCTGTCATCGGGCAAGCATCAGCTCTCGCTCATCAACGACATCCTCGATCTGTCGAAGGTCGAAGCGGGCAGGCTCGAGCTCGAGCGCTCGACCTTCTCCATCTCCGACGCCGTCGGTGGTGCGATCGCGTTCGTCCGCGAGCGCGCGACGCAGCATTCCATCGCGCTTTCTGAGGACATCGAACCGGGCATCGGCACGATCGACGCCGACGAGCGGAAGGTGAAGCAGGTCCTCGTGAACCTCCTGTCGAACGCCGTGAAGTTCACACCGGACCGCGGCCGCGTTGACGTGAGCGCGCGGCGCAACGGCGGGCAGGTGTTCTTCGCGGTGAAGGACACCGGACCCGGCATCGCTCCTGAAGACATCGTTCGCATCTTCCAAGAGTTCGAGCAGACGAGCACCGCGCGTGGCAAGGAGGGCACGGGTCTTGGGCTCGCGCTCGCGAAGCGCCTTGTGGAGCTGCACGGCGGCCGCATCTGGGTCGACAGCGTGGTCGGCCGCGGCAGCACCTTTTCGTTCTCGCTGCCGCTGACACCCGCGAGCGTCGGTGCGGCCGCTCCTGCACCTGTTTCGATCCGATGAATCGGCGCGGGCTCCTGCGCGCCGCGGCCGGGCTGTGGGCCGCCACCGCGGGCGTCTCCGTGATCGGTGGGTGCGCGCCGGGCGCCTCGAGGGTCGCGGCGCTCCGCAGGATCGGCTATCTCTCGGGCAATACGCAGCAGTCCGCCGATAAGGGCAGCGGTCCGTTCAGGGAGAGGCTTCGCGAGCTCGGCCACATGGAGGATCGCGACATCTCGATCGTGTTCAAGATCGCGGACAACGTGAACGAGCGCCTCGCTGGCTACGCCGCCGAGCTCGTCGGCATGCCGGTGGATGTTCTCCTCGCCGTAGCCACGAGCGCGCAGCTCGCCGCGAAGAAGGCGACCAGCACGATCCCGATTGTGTTGGTCCTCTCCGCGGATCCGGTTGGACAAGGCCTCGTGGCCAACCTCGCGCATCCCGGCGGGAACATCACCGGGTTGGTCACGGGCTCGTTGTCCGTCACCGGCAAGCAGGTGGAGCTTCTCAAGGAGACAGTGCCCGGCCTCGCGCGCCTGGCCGTGATCGGGAACGCGACCAACACGACGATGACCAGCCTTCTGCCCGCTGTTGAAGACGCCGCCCGCGTCATGGGGGTGACCGTCCAAGCGTTCCCCGTGAGCAGTCCGGGCGAGCTCGATTCGGCCCTGGATCGGATCGCGGCACAACGACTCGATGCGCTGCTCGTGCTGCCCGCGCTGTCCCTGGTCCGGACGGACGATCAGATCCCAGCGTTCGCGAATAAGGCTGGCCTTCCCCAGATCTACGCCGACATCGAGTTCGCGCGCGCCGGAGGGTTACTGCATTACGGCGCGAACTTCGCTGCCCAACATCGCAGGGCTGCGGACTACGTCGACAAGATCCTGAAAGGCGCTCGCCCGGCGGATCTGCCGATCGAGCAGCCGACAGAGTTCGACCTCATCGTCAATCCTGCGGCGGCGAAGAAGCTCCGTCTGACGATCCCGGATAGCGTCATGCGGCGTGCTACGGAGTTCGTGCCGTAGCGATCGGATGACAGGCGTGACTCGCGCGAGACCGCCGATCAGCGGTGAGTCCGGCTCGGCCACCATGACATGCCGACGTCACTCGCTGGCATGCTGAAACGGCGAGCTTCCTAAACGTACAGTGAGGCACCCATTTAGTTGGGCTTCACGACTTTTAGTGCCAGGATGCCTCGGAGCTAAGCGGATTTAATCGGCGACTCTGCCTTGTGCGCGCGGTATTGGAGCTCGTTCAGTACCGCACCCGGAAACGACAAGAACGCGATTCCCGAATGATCACAGTCGGCTGACCGCTAGGGCGCTCATTCACGCGGCACCATTTAGTGACGATATGGAACGGGACGGGCGAACAGGCAATAGCCGATCCCGGATCGTCCGCCTCGAGTAGCTGGTCAAGTCTCCAGACCGCCGTCACCTGGATCTTCTCCGATCGGTGAAGAAGGACCTCATCCTGAGCTTGACCGCAGCTCCACGTCCTCCCGGCCCGACGACTCAATCGCGCTCGCGCTCGCTGTCGCGAGCGCCGTCGTGATTGCCACCCCCGTCATCATCGTCGTCGTGCTCGCCGTCCCTGCGATCGCCATCGTCGTGGTCGTTGTCGTCGTCCTCGTCTGGCCGGACGACGGTCACGACCTTCGATCCCCGCATCGACGGGTCTGACACATCGTTCACGGTGATGGTCCGTGGACCGAGGGTCTTGAGCTTCACGACGAACCGGTGCCGTCCGCGGTCCGCCGCGGTGAAGGTGTAGTCACTCGGAAGCGTCGCCAGCGGATCCGTGCTCGTGAAGTGCACCGTCCCGATGAAGTTCTTGATCGTCTTGCCAGCGCTGTCCTTCGCGACGACGGTGATCGAGAACGCCTTGTCAGCCTTCGCCTTCGCGGGTGCCCTGATGAGGAAGTGACGCGCGCTCGCTGCAGCGACGTTGATCGACGCCGAGCCGGTGATCGAGCTCGTCACGGTGTCGGTGGCGGTGATGCTCTTGGTCCCGGCGGTCTTGAGCGTGATCGTGAAGGTGTGCGTTCCGGCGTCGGCGGCGGTGAAGGTGTAGTCGGCGGGAAGCACCGCCAGGGCGTCGCTGGAGGTCCAGTGCACTGTGCCGGTGTACCCAAGGGTGGTGTTGTTGGCGGCGTCCTTGGCCGTCAGGACGACTGCGAAGCTGGTCTCCGCGGTCGCCGTGGCCGGCGCGGACACGGCCAAGTGCGTGGTCGTCGCCGCGGTCACGGTGAGTGAAGCCGTGCCGGTCTTGCCCGAGGTGTGCGTGCCGGTGACGGTGTGCAGCCCGGCGACCGAG
>Ga0209378_1000323_pt1 | contig 35523 bp, 35 predicted proteins | sample GraSoiAngelo_156_FD_186170 | JGI IMG/M metagenome (GOLD analysis project Ga0209378, IMG submission 186170) | Grasslands soil microbial communities from the Angelo Coastal Reserve, California, USA - 14_1009_13_40cm (SPAdes) (version 2) | ecosystem: Environmental > Terrestrial > Soil > Grasslands ...
GGTAGTCGAGGGGCGTCACGGCTGTCGAGGAGCGTCACGGGTTCCCCGGGACGCGACGAGCGTTGGGGGTCTGGGGGCCATCTCGGGGCCCCCAGGCTAATGGGCGGGCCATGTCGGGGCCCCCCATCTCAGGGGAGCACATGGAGCCAGCAGCGCGTCGCGTGGCCGGGAGCGACCTCGGTCTCGGGCGGGGCCTCGACGCAGCGCTCGAACGCGGCCGGGCAGCGCGGGGCGAACGCGCAGCCGGCGGCCAGCGTCGCGAGGTCGGGCGGCTGCCCGGCGATGGCGGCGAGGCGCTCGCGGCGCGCGCCGAAGCGCGGGATCGATTCGAGCAGCGCGCGCGTGTAGGGATGCGCGGGCTGGGTGAAGATGCGGCGCACGGGACCGATCTCGACGATGCGCCCTGCGTACATGACCGCCACGCGGTCGCAGGTGCGCGCCACGATCCCGAGGTTGTGGGTGACGAAGATCATCGCGAACCGGTGGCGCTGCTGCAGCTCCTTGAGCAGGCCGAGGTACTGCGCCTGGATCGTGAGATCGAGGCTGGTCGTCGGCTCGTCCGCCATGAGCAGGCGCGGCGGCCCCGCGATGGCCATGGCGCCGACGACGCGCTGGCGCATCCCGCCCGACAGCTGGTGCGGGAACGCGCGCAGCCGCGCGGCTGGGGCGGGGATCCTCACCGAGGCGAGCAGCTCGGCGGCGCGTGCGACGACGGCGCTGCCGCGCAGACCGTGGTACATCGCGAGCGGCTCGCGCATCTGCATGCCGATGGAGAACACGGGATTGAGCGAGGACATCGGATCCTGCAGGATCATCGCGACCGTGCGGCCGCGGATCCGCTGCATCTCGTCGTCGGTCTTCTTCAAGAGATCGTTGCCGTCGAGGAGGACCGCGCCGCCGACGATGCGCGCGGCCGGCCGCGGCACGAGGCGGACGATGCTCAGGCACGTCATGCTCTTGCCCGAGCCGGACTCACCGACGAGGCCGAGCGTCTCGGCCTCGCCGAGCGCGAAGGAGACGCCGTCCACCGCCTTGATCGTCCCCCAGCGGGTGACGATGTGCGTGCGGAGGTCGCGAACGTCGATGACGGCGGACACGCGGCTCAGAGCTGGCGCAGCTTGGGGTCCAGGGTGTCGCGCAGCCAGTCGCCGAGCAGGTTGAAGGCGAGCACGACGAGCAGGATGGCCAGCCCGGGCAGGAACGATACCCACCACGCGCTCGTCACGACGTCGCGTCCCTCGGCGATCATCGAGCCCCACGCCGGCGTCGGCGGCGGGATGCCGGCCCCGAGGAACGACAGCGACGCCTCGACGATGATGACGTAGCCGACCTGCAGCGTGACCAGGACCACCAGCGTGTTGAGCGTGTTGGGCAGCAGATGCCGGGTGATGATCCGCCAGGCGCCGGCGCCGGCGATGCGCGCCTGCGCGATGAAGTCGAGCGTCATGAGCGTGAGCACCTGGCCGCGGATCACGCGCGCGTAGCGCGCCCACAGGATTACCGCGATCGCGATGACGACGTTGGTGAAGCTCGGGCCGACGGTGACGGCCAGGATCAGCGCGAGCAGGATCACCGGGAACGAGAGCGTGGCGTCGGTGACCCGCATCAGCGCCGCGTCGACGCGGCCGCCGTAGTAACCGGCCACGAGGCCGATGGTGGCGCCGACCGCGCCGGCCAGGAGCACGGCCAGCGCGCCCACCGCGAGCGAGACGCGCGAGCCCCAGATGATGCGCGTCAGCATGTCCCGGCCCAGCCGGTCGGTGCCGAGCGGGTGCGCCCACGAGCCACGCTCCTCCCACACCGGCGGGCGGAAGCGCAGGCGCAGCGACTGCTCGTAGGGATCGCCGGGGCTGAGCAGCGGCGCCAGCAGCGCGATGAGCACGAACACGGCGATGATGCCGATGGAGACGACCGGCACCCGGCGCCCGCGCGCCCGCGGCTCGGGCCGCGCCGCGCGCTCGGGAACGGCGACGACGCTCACCGCGAATACCGGATGCGCGGATCGATCACCGCGTAGAGACAATCGACGCCGAGGTTGACGGCGGCCACGATGGTGGCGGTGGTGAGCACGACCGCCTGGATCACCGGGAAATCGCGCGAGGTGATGCCGTCGTACGCGAGGCGCCCGAGCCCCGGCCACGCGAACACCGTCTCGACGACGATGGCCGTGGTGACGAGGATCGCGAAGTAGATGCCGGCGAAGGTGACGACGGGGATGAGCGCGTTCTTGAGCGCGTGGACCCACACCACCTTGCGCTCGGCGACGCCCTTGAGCCGGGCGAGCTTCACGTACTCAGAGTCGAGCACCTCGAGCATCCCCGAGCGCAGCAGGCGCATCATGCCGGCCACCACGAACCAGCCGAGCGTGAGGCCGGGCAGGACGTAGGAGGCGAGGCTGTCGGCGCCGCCCGCCGGCAGCCACTGCCAGCGCCCTGCGACGAACTCCACGAGCACGATGGCCACCCAGAACGTCGGCAGCGACTGCCCGAGCACGGCCACGATCTGCGCCGCGCGGTCCACACCGGTGCCCTTCTTCACGGCCGCCATCACGCCGAGCGGAAAGGCGATGGCCAGCGACGCGCCCATCGCGAAGGCGGCGAGCTTGAGTGAGTTCGGCAGCCGCTCGCGCAGCAGCTCGATGACGGGCCGGCGCGCGCGGATCGAGGTGCCGAAGTCCCCGGTGACCGCGCGGCCGACGAACGAGAAGTACTGCTCGACGTACGGTCGGTCGAGCCCGAGGTACTTGCGGGCGTTGGCATAGTCCTCCTCGCTGGCGTTCATCGGGAGGATCATGTGCAGCGGGTCGCCGGTGGCGCGAGCGAGGACAAAGACCACGACAGACAGAATCGCCAGTGCCACCAGCGACTGGAGGAGACGAAAGAGGACGAAGCGAAGCACGGGTTGTTGAAGGTTGGGGGGGAGCCGAGCTCCCCCCCAACTCCCCCCCAGCGCCTATTTCCGCGCGAGCTCGTCGATGAACAGGTCGTACATCACGGCGCCCGGGTTGTACTTGCCGAGCGTCTTGGAGGTCGCGTACGGCGAGTGCACGTAGACGACCGGCACGCCGTGGTGCTCGCTGCGCATCCGCGTGTAGATGTTGCGCATGAGCGCGTTGATCTTCTCCCGGTCGGTCTGGCGCATGACCTGCGCGATCATGCCGTCGATCTCCGGATCGTTGACGGTGTCGTTCAGCTTGGACGGCGTGTAGGCCTGTTTCTCCAGCAGGGCGTAGGTGCCGATCCAGTCACGGTTGGCGATGTTGTAGTAGCCCACCGCGCCGGGCGCCTTGCGATCCACCCACTGTTTGCGGAAGGCCGGGTAGTCGACGGGGATGAGCTTGCTCTTGACGCCGATCTTCTCCCAGTAGCCCGCCACCGCCTCCGCGAACGACTTGCCCTCGGCGAAGCCGGGGAGCTGGAAGGCGTAGACGTCTTGCGTGAAGCCGCCGGCGTAGCCGGCGTCGGCGAGCAGCTTCTTGGCGCGCGCGACGTCGTACGGGTAGGCCATCTCCGGCGTCACCTTGAAGCCGACCTCCTTGAACGCCCACGACAGCCCCATCGGAATCGCCGCCGGCTCGGCGTAGCCACCGAAGATCGACTGCGCGATCTCGGCACGATCGATGGCCAGATTGAGCGCCTCGCGCACGCGCTTGTCCTTGGTGGGCGGCGTCCGGCCCTCGGGGCCGAGGATCCACCACATGTGGATGATGGCTTCTTCCCTCCGCATGTGGACCGGGAAGCCTTCCTTCTCCAGCTCCTTCACGCGCTCGCGGCTCACGTCGGCCACGTCCGCCTCACCGCGGCGCAGCAGCGCGATGCGCGTCGTCTCCTCGGGGACGAGCTTGAACGTCACGTTCTTGTACTTCGGCACGCCGATGCGCCAGTGGTTGTCGACCGCCGTCATCTTGATGTGCGAGCCGACCACCTGCTCGACGAACTTGTAGGGGCCGGTGCCGACGGGCTTGCGGGCGAATACATCATCGCCGTTGGCCTCGATGTATTTCTTCGGAAGTACCATTCCTTCTGTCGAAAGCGATCGCGACAAGTACGTTGGAATGATCAGCGTGGATTCCTTCAGGACAATCACGACGCGGTCGGGCGCCGGCGTCTCGATGTCGGCGATGAGCGTGCGCAGCGGGCCCGCATAGCCCGTCGTGGAGCGCTTGCTCATGGCGCGCTGGAGGCTGAACTTCACGTCCTCCGACGTCATGTCGCTGCCGTCGTGGAACTTCACGCCCTTTCGGAGATGGAACGTCCAGCGCCTGTGGTCGGCCGAGCTTTCCCACTTGCTGGCCAGCCCGCCCGCCTGCGACGGCTGGCCGTCCGGCGTGACGCCGACGAGATAATCGAACATCAGCGAGAGGTAGTACTTCACGTTGTGGCCCTGGAGCGCCGGGTCCAGCGTCTCGGCGGAGAAGCTCGACAGCGCGACCGTGAGCTCCGACTTGGCTTGCGCCCACGCGGGGCTTGCGACGGCGATCAGCAGCAGCAGCGACGTCACGATGATCCGGGTTGTCGATTTCATTGGTTGGGTCCTCCGGGAGGCCCTGACCGTATCGCGGGACGGGCCGGCGGCGCAAGTCCGCCGGCCCCGACGACCCTAGCCGGCTACGATGACGCTCTGTCCCAGAAACGAAGGGCGCACGAGCGCCGTGTAACGAGCACCGACTCGCGCCGTTCGAGCGCCGGCTTCGCCGGCGCAATCGGATCCTGGGGGAGGCATCAGAGGGGGCCGCCGAGACCCCCTCCGAGTTTTTAGCTCGCTGGCTTGAGCTGGCCGCGCGTGGCCTGGACGACCTGCTCCTGCGCCCACTCCATCGCCCGCCTGGTCGGCATGCCGTGGATCGCCTTGGCGACCATGTCGGGCAGCACGTAGTTGTTCTCGATCCGGCGCACGGCGTCGTTCGGCTTCGCGGGCCACCCGCGGGGATGCGCGTACTCCGCCTCCTTCGGGAGCATCGCGAATTTTGGATTGCGCACCCAGATCGGATGGTCGGCGAGGTTGCGGAGCGGCGGCTGGTTGAAGGCATTGGACGCCACGATCCACGCGTCGAAGTTCTCCTTGCGGAACAGGAACTGGACGAACTCCTTCGCCGGCTCGGCGTTCTTCGAGAATTTCCAGAGCCCGATTCCGTTGATGCCCGGCGCGCTGTGCGTGCCCGCGGGCCCGGCCGGGCTCGGATGGTGGTTGATGTCGTCGGCGATCGGCATCTTGTTGGCGAGCGCCGTGTTGTAGGGGCTGATCGGGTTGTGGATCCACGAGCCCTTGCCGGAGAGGATGAACCGGTTGTTGGACGCGTCGTCCCAGGACAGCACCTCGGGCTCCATGCCGTCGCGATAGAGCTCCTTGTACCACTCGATCACCTGCGCGGTCCTGTCCGACACGATGGCCGGCGTCTTGCCGTCCACCTCGAGGACCTTGCCGCCGTAGCACCAGAAGATGGCCCAGAAACTCGTGTTCGAGTCGCCGCAGTGGCTGATGGCGATGCCCACCGGATTGCCCTGCCGCTTGAGGACCTTGCCCTGCCGCAGCAGCTCGTCCCATGTTTTCGGGTACTCGAGGCCGGCCTTCGCGAAGTGCGCCATGTTGTAGGTCGCGGGAAACGCGACCCAGAACCAGGGCACCGCACGCCAGCCCGAGCCCGTCTGGCACGACTCCGCGGCGAACGGATACCAGCCGCCGTACTTCTTGCCGAGCGTGTCGACCAGCGGGCCCACGTCGACGAGCAGATTCTCGAAGAGGTACGGATCGGCGTGGCTCAGGAGGACGAGATCGTGGCCGGACTGGCTCTGGGCCTCGGCGGCGCGCTTGGCCGGCAGCTGCAGGCCCTGGATGGTGTCGACTTTGACCGTGAGACCGGCCTGCTTGCCGAACACCTCGGCCTGCCGTCGGAGCTCGTCGTCGGAGGCCGGAACGAAGTGGTTGGTGCTCAAGAACGTGAGCTCGCGCTTCTGGGCGTAGGCGGGAGCGCGATCCAGCAGTACCGTGGCGCCGGCCACGGCCGAAGAGAGAAGGAAGTCGCGGCGCGTCGTTCCTCGCATGGCTCAACCCCCCTTGCGTGGACGTTGGGGCGCAAGTATCACATAATGGCCGGCGCCGAAAAAGGAGATGCCATGCCCAAGAAGCCGCTGAGCCTCGCGTGCGTGCTGTTCGTCGCGGCGCTGATGTCCGGCGCGTCGGCCGTCTCACCGGCGCTCGCCCAGGGCAAGAAGCTCAAGATCGGCGTGATCTACGACTACACCGGGCCGCTCGCGGGCGGCGGGTCGGACCTGCACGCGCTCGGCGCGAAGATCATGATCGACTACTTTGCGAAAAAAGGGGGCGTCGAGGGCTACGCGATCGAGGCAACCTACGCGGACGCTCAGAGCAAGCCCGACGTGGCCATCAACGAGGCGGTGCGGCTGGTCGAGCAGGAGAAGGTCGACATGCTCCTCGGCTTCTATTCGTCGGCGCAGTGCGTCCCGGTCGCCGCGCGCGTCGAGCAACTGAAGAAGTTCATGTGGATCACCACATGCATCTCCTCGGCCGTGCTCGAGAACCGCAATCTGAAATACGTGTTCCGGGTGCAGCCGAGCGGCCGCCAGTTCGGCTTGATGTCGATGGACTTCATCGCTCAGAACGCCAGGGCGAAGCTCGGCAAGGAGCCAAAGGACCTCAAGGTCGCCATCATCCACGAGGACGGCGCGTACGGTATCGACGTCTCGAAGGGCAACGAGGAGGGGGCGAAGAAGGCCGGCTTCAACGTCGTGCTGAAAGAAGGCTACTCGGCCACCGCGCCCGACCTCTCGTCCCTCGTGATCAAGCTCAAGCGCGCCCGCCCCGACGTCCTGTTCCACACCGGCTACAACCCCGACATCGCGCTGTTTCTGCGCCAGGCGCGCGAGCAGGGTCTGCGCTTTCACGCGCTCGTCGGCCACGGCGCCGGCTACGGCGTGTACGACAAGCTCAAGGAAGCGGTCGGCAAGGACGTCAACTATGTCTTCAACGTAGACCCGATCTCGATCTGGCTTGCCAACGAGAAGGCGCTGCGCCCCGAGCTGGTCCCGATGATCAAGATGATCGGCGACGAGTACGAGAAGGCGCGACCCGGGACGCACGTGAAGTCGGCCCACGTCGGCATGGCCGCCAGCAACACCTACGTCTTCATGACCGAGGTCCTGCCCAAGGCCATCAAGAAGTACGGTGGCATCGACGCCGACTCGCTGCGCAAGGCCGCGCTCGAGGTGAACCTGCCCGAGGGCGCCACCATGCTCGGCTTCGGCGTGCACTTCCTGGGTGACGGGCCTATGGCGGGGCAGAACGACCGCGCGTTCCCCGTCATCGTGCAGTACGTCGACGACAAGCCGTACATCGTGTGGCCCAAGAGTCTGCAGCACCGCGAGCCGGTGCTGCCGCTGCCCTCGTCGTCGCCGTACGCGGCGAATTAACGCCAATCTCTGAAAGGGATGACGACTCCTGAACGTTCCGTTCGTTCTGTCCGCTTTCCGGCTGCATACGGCGCGCCGGGAGGACCGGAGAGTCTTCTTCCCTGGAGCTACGTCGAGGAGCGTCTTCGGGCCGCGTCGAATTACTGGATGACGACGGTTGGTCCAAACGCGCGGCCGCATGTGCGGCCCGTCGATGGCGTGTGGGTCGACGGCGCGCTGTGCTTCGGTGGATCGCCGGAGACGCGCTGGGTGCGAAATCTAATGATCAATCCCTCGATCTCCGCCCATCTCTCGAGCGAAGCCGAGGCGATCATCCTCGAAGGCACCGCCGAATACGTCACGGAGCCTTCACATTCCCTCGCCGCGCCATCCGCGGCTGCTTCCAAGGAGAAATACCCGCAGCACTTCTCCGGAAATGCGGCGCCATTCCGGCCGTTCTGGGCGCTCCGGCCCACCACGGCCCTTGCTTGGACCCTCGAGGGCTTCCCACGAGGCGCGACTCGCTGGCGCTTCCCCACGCGATGAGCGTGCCGGATCACGTCAGGGCGAGGTGGGGACAAGGCGACTAGACGGCCGGGATGTTGCCCAGCACCGACCGCGTGAGCCCCGGGTGCTCCGTCCACGCCGTGCGGAGCTTCTGCGTCGCCTCGATCCAGTCGGCGCCGCGCGGAAGCACCACGCCGCCTGACCGCACCGCGTAAACCCTGGGGTCGTCCACGCCGGGCGGGATCTGGCCTCGATCGCGCAGCGCCCTGGCGGCGTCGAGCAGCCGCTTGCGGGTGCGGATCACCATCGCGTCGCTCGTCCCGAGGTGCTCGCGCGTGCGGTCGTACACGGGCCCCATGCTCTCGGTCACCGCCTGGTCTTGCAGATGGATGCTTCCGATGCCGGTGAAGCTGACCGTCTTCTGCGCCTTGCGGTCGATCAGATAGTCGTTGGTGCCGTCGGCCGCGCACCGGAAGCGCCCATACCAGTCGGTGGTGTTCGGCAGCGTCTCGGGTGGCGCCACGGCCTGGCGGCCGGCGTTTCTGGGGGGTGGCGGCGCCCCGTGCGTGATCAGGAAGGCGAGCGTGTGCGCATCGTCCATCGGCACCCAGGCCCGCACGCGGACCTCGAGCCCGAGCACACCCGTGGGGATCATCGCGTAGAAGGGGAACAGGAAGTTGGCGATGCGCCAGTAGTTCGTGTCCGCCTCCGCCGGGCGATACGCGCCATACATGACGCCGGAGTCCGTGTCGGTCACCTCGTACCGCGGCGCGCGGTCGGCGAGCGCGTACCGGGCCCAGCTGTCCGGCGGCACCTCGGAGGCGTCCACGCCGCCGAGGTGCAGGTACACGGTGTGGCCGGTGTCGATGTCGCCCTCCAGCGCCTGTATCCAGTTGCAGTCGCGCTGGTACACCTGGATGCGGTTGTCGGCGAGCATCGTGGCCTCGAGCTCCGGCATCGGCGGCGGCGTCGGCCGCGGTCCCAGGTACGTCCAGATGAGCCCGCCGCGCTCGACGCAGGGATAGGTCACGGCCCGGACCTTCTGCTTGAAGTTGCTCTCCGCCGGCTCGATGGGCATGTCGACGCAGCGGCCGCCCACGTCGAACTTCCAGCCGTGATAGACACAGCGCAGGCCCTCGGCTTCGTTGCGGCCGTAGAAGAGGCTGGCGCCGCGATGCGGGCAGCTGTTCTGGATCAGGCCCACGGCCCCCGACGAGACGCGGAACGCGATGAGGTCCTCGCCCAGCAGACGCACGCGCAGCGGCGCGCCGTCGGGCTCGGGCAATTCGCTCGACAACGCGGCGGGCACCCAGTACTGCCGCATGAGGTTGCCCATCGGTGTTCCCGGTCCGATCCGACAGAGCAGCTCGTTGTCGTCCCGACTCAGCATGGGCGCCTCCGCGCGGTCTGATCAGGCGGGCCCGATGGTACACTCCCGGCGACGCGACGCAAAGGAGCGCCCAGCATGACAGCACCCACGCTTCCGCCGTTGCTCTCGAGCGACGGTCACCTGGAGGTCCTGCCCGAGCGCTGGACGCCGCGCATGCCCGCGAAGTATCGCGAGCGCGCGCCGCGGACGGTCAAGCTCTCCGACGGCGGCGACGCGATCCTCGTCGAGGGCCAGCCGCCGTATCCGGCGCCGTTCCTCGATCTCCGGGCCGGGCGGACGAACGAGACGTGGCAGCCATTCGGCACCACGGTGGAGGGCACGGCGGGCGTGGGGCCGCCGGAGCAGCGCCTGCGCGAGCAGGACATGGATGGTCTGCTCGCGGAGGTGATCTTCCCCAACATGCAGGTCGGCCCGCGGCTCTGGCGCGCGCTGACCGACGACGACGTGTACCGCGCGACCGTCCGCGCGTACAACGACTGGCTGGCCGAGGAATACTGCGCGGTCTCGCGTGACCGCCTCATCGGGCTGGGCGTCATCCCGTGGACGAACCTCGACGACGCCGTGGCCGAGCTCGAGCACTGCGCGAGGCTGGGGCTCCGCGGCGTCAACCTCGGCGTGTTCCCGAACGGCAGGGCGTATCCGCTGCCCGAGGACGACCGGTTCTGGGCGGCCGCGATCGACATGAGGATGCCGCTGACGGTGCACGTCGCCTTCGATCGCCTGGGCCCGCGCGCGTCGCAGCCGACATTCGAGTACCCGGGCGCCGATCCGGAGGTCCTCAAGAAGCTCGGGCCGCGCAAGATCGTGGAGTGGATCGCGCTGCCGTTCCTGAACATCCCGCCCGCCATCAGCCTCGCGCAGCTGGTCATGTCCGGCGTCTTCGATCGCCTGCCGGACCTCCGAATCTTCTTCGCCGAGTCGCGCCTCGGCTGGGTACCGTTCTGGATGGAGGAGGCCGACTACTGGTACGAGCGCCACCGCCACTGGGCGCAGCGCCTGCTGCACGTCCAGCCGCTGACGCAGCGGCCGAGCGACTACGTGCGCCGGCACGTCTCGTTCAGCCTGCAGCACGTCGAGCGCGTCGCGGTCGAGCTGCGTCACCACATCGACGTCGAGCGCATCATGTTCGCGACCGACTTCCCGCACATCGAGTGCGACTGGCCGAACACGCGCCCCTTCGCCGAGCGGCTCTTCGCCGGCGTGCCGGCCGACGAGGCCTTCAAGATCGCGGCGGGCAACATGCTGGCGTTCTTCCGGCTCGAGGACACGCCGGTGGGCAAGAGTGTGCTGGCGCGGGCGCCGCAGGCCGCCACGCGCGCCTAGACCGCAAGGAGACCGTCATGTTCCAGCTCCGCAAGCTCGGCCACGTCGTGCTCAACGTGACCGATCTCGAGGCCTCGGTGCGGTTCTACACCGAGGTGCTCGGGCTCTCGATCAGCGATCGCTATCCGGACAGCATGGTGCCGGGCGGCATGGTCTTCATGTGCGTGAGCACCGACCATCACGGCGTGGCGCTGGTGGGCGGCGCGTCGAAGCTCGAGCGCAGCACGCTCAATCACTTCGCGTTCGAGGTGGGCTCGCCCGACGAGGTGTTCCGCGCCCGGGCCTGGCTGCGCAAGCACGACGTCCCCATCGTCTTCGAGGGACGGCGGCGCGCCGGCTGTCAGCTCGCCATCGAGTTCCGCGACCCCGACGGCAACAACCTCGAGATCTACTGGGGCATCGACCAGGTCGGCACGACCGGCGGGTCGCGTCCCGCGAGCGAGTGGCGGCCGGCGCGGAGCCTGGAGGACGCCGTCGCCAACCCCGTACCCGGTCAGCGCCTGCCACCGATTGCGATCGACACAGTGTGACCGAGGAGCGCCACGGGTTTCCCGGGGCGCTCCGAGCGTTGGAGGGTATGGGGGGCCATGTCGGGGCCCCCCATGTAAGCAGTCAGGCGGGCGGTCCGACGTCCACGAGCCCAAGCTTGAGCAGCACGTCGTCGCCCGGCTTCATGCCGTCCAGCGCGGTGGGCGACGGTGTCAGCGTGAAGGACCCGCCCGGCGTGGCGACGGTCGCCGTCCCCTTGGCCTGATCGACGGCCGCGATCGAGCCGGTCACGGTGGCGACGCGTGTGTCGATCACGCTGACCGTCACGAAGACGACGTGGCCCGGCTTGACCTCGCTGACGACGGCGGGCGGAAACGTCGCGGCCAGCGTCATCCCGTCGGCGGCCATCTCGATCCGTCCCGTCGCGGGATCCACCGAGGTCACCTGCGCTCTCACGAGCGTGCGGGCGTCCCCCGAGCCCGTCGGCTCGCGGCCGACGCCGCCACGCCCGGACGGCGCGGGCTTCGCGCGGCCGCGCTGCGCCAGCAGCGTCTCGGCCGCCGCCGGGCCGACGTCGAGCACGCGGGACATGGCAACGCCGGCGAGCACGCGCATCAGCCCGACGACGACAACTCGTTTGGTCATCGTGCTCACCACCGCCGCCAGTAGCCGTACGGGCGGTAATAGCCGTAGACGGGATACGCGGGCGCCACCACGTAGGGCCGGGGCGCGACGACGACGGGAGCGGGCGCGACGACCACGGGCGGGGGAGCCACGGCGACCGGCGGGCCGACGGGCACCGCGATGCAGCCCGCTGCGAGCGCGGCGAGGCCGAGGACGAGCATCGATCCGGCGAGCTTGACGAGGGGCATCGTTGGTTCCTCCACCCCGTCAGACGCCGTGCCCTCAGTTGTTATTCTGACGAGAGCCCGCCCCAGACCTCGCGGGCGACCGACACGCAGAGCGCGAGCTTGGCCTTCTGCGCCTCGATCGTGAGTTCGTTGCCCTCGACCGTCGACGAGAAGCCGCACTGCGGGCTGACGGCGAGCTGGTCCATGGCGATGTGCTTCGCGGCCTCGTCCAGCCGGCGCTTCAGATCGTCCGTGTTCTCGAGCACGCCCACCTTGCTGGTGACGAGGCCGAGCACGACGCGTACGCGCTTGCCGACGTGGCGCAGCGGCGAGAAGTCGCCCGAGCGCGCGTCGTCGAACTCGAGGAAGAAGCCGTCGTACGGCATCTGCGTGAAGATCGTCTCGGCGATCCTCGCGTAGCCGCCCTGCGCGCGCCACGCCGAGCGGAAGTTGCCGCGGCACAGGTGCGTGCAGATCGCCATGTCCGCGGGCTTGTCGCGCAGCGTGGCCCGGATCATCTTCACCGACAGCGCGAGCTGCGCGTCGGGGTCCTCGCCGCGCGCCTTCAGCTGGGCGCGCAGCTCCTCGTCGCAGAGGTAGGCGAGGCTCACGTCGTCCAGCTGGAGGTAACGGCAGCCGGCGGCGTAGAGATCGGCGATCTCCGCGCGGTAGGCGGCGGCCGTGTCCTCCACGAACGCGTCGAGGTCGCGATAGACGCGCGTGTCGATGCCGGCGCGCCCGACCTGGGAGTAGAGCATGTTGGGTGAGGGAATCGTGAGCTTCGGCGTGCGGGTGACGACGGACTTCAAGAACTTGAAGGCCTCGACGAAGATGGGCCTCGGCCGCGTCACCCGGCTGGTGATCGCGAGGTCGGGCCGGGTGAAGTGGAGGTCGCCGCCCTTGCCGTGGAACGTGACGGGAATCGTCTGGCCCTGGCTCGACCAGCCGTCGAGCTGGAGCAGGAAGTCCATGTGCCACGACTTGCGGCGGTGCTCGCCGTCGGTGATGCCCTGCAGCCCGACCTCTTCCTGGAGCTTCACGACCTCCCGGATGGAGGCGTCCTCGGCCGCCGCCAGCCTGTCGGCGCCGACGCGTCCGGCTTCCTTCTCGAGCCTCAGCGCCTTGAGCGCGGCGGGACGCAGGAGGCTGCCGACGTGGTCGGCGCGGAACGGCCCTCGTGCCGCGGCCGTCATTTCACTTTTTGAGGTGCCGGCCGAGGAAGGCGAGCATCTTCTCCCAGGCGTCCTTGGCCTGCGAGGGACGGTAGCGCTCGGCGTTCGTGAAGTTCAGGAAGGCGTGGCCGGCGCCCTCGTAGCGGTGGAACTCGTGCGCCTTGCCGTGGCGCGACAGCTCGGCGTCGATCGTGTCGACGTCGGCGGGCGAGGGATTCGTGTCGTCCAGCCCGAAGAAGCCGATCATCGGCGCCGCGACGGCCTTCGTGAGGTCGAACGGCGCCGGCCCCTCGCCCCAGGGCTTCATGATGTTGCCGCCGTAGAAGACGCCGGCCGCGCGCCAGGCCGCCGGCCGCGCCCCCGCGAGCAGGTAGGTGATGCGCCCTCCCATGCAAAAGCCGAGCACCGCGAGGTCGGTGACGCGCGTGTCCTTGAGCGCGCGCAGGTGCGCGATGGTAGCGTCCGCGTCGGCGAGGATCTCCGCGTCGCGCAGCCGCCCGATGCGCGTCATCATGTCGGCGCCGTCCTCGGGCTGGCGGTGATAGAGATCCGGCGCGGCCGCGGCGTAGCCGTGGCGCGCGAGGTCGTCGACGCGGTCCTCGATGAACTTGTCGAGGCCGGGGCCGTGCGCATCAGGGCCTCCCTTTCGTCTCGAGCGCCTTGTGAAGCGCCCCATCCTTCATGATCATGCGCAGGGCGTTGCGGTCTTGCAGGATCGTGATGTCGGCGAGCGGGTCGCCGTCCACCAGCAGCAGGTCCGCCAGCGCGCCGGCCTTGATCACGCCGAGCTCACCGGGCAGGCCCATGAGCTCGCCGCCCAAACGCGTGGCCGCGACGATCGTGTCCATCGCCGGGAAGCCGAGGATCTTGACGAAGATCCAGAGATCGCGCGCGTACGTGCCGTGCGGCGTGTAGGGGAAGCCGTAGTCGCCGCCGGGCAGCACGCGGATCCCGCGCTTGCGCATACGGTTCATGGCCTCGACGGTCACCGCGAGCTCGCGCTCGAACGCCGCCGAGCGCTCGGCGGTCACGCCCCACTGGCCGGCGGCCTGGCTCAGATTGTAGGTGATGCCGAGCGCGGGCCCGACGAAGATGCGATCGCGGGCCGCCTCGAGCGCGTCGAGCGCGCGCTCGTCGACCCAGTTCGCGTGGTAGATGACGTCGATCCCGTGGCGCAGCGCGATCATCACGGACTCCGCGCTGCGGCAGTGCGCCGCCACGCGCAGCCGCGCCGCGCGCGCGACCTCCATGGCCGCCGCGACCTCGGCGTCGCTCATCGGCGTCTCGTCGGAGGGATAGCTCGACGTGCCGGCATCCCCGGAGAGGTTGAGCTTCAACAGGTCGACGCCCTCGCGCGCCAGCAGCCGGCACACGCGGCGGATCTGGTCGGGGCCGTCGGCGACCCAGCAGAACGTCGGGGTCTCGTGGTGCGGCAGGTGCAGCATGTTCGTGTCGCCGAGGCCGCCGGTGACGGTGATCTCGGGCCCGTTGGCGAAAAGCCGCGGCCCAGGCACGCGGCCGGCCTCGATCTCGCGCTTGAGCACCACGTCCAGCCGCGGCTTCGGCGACGCCGCCGAGAACGCGCTCGTGTAGCCGCAATCGAGCATCAGCTTCGCGTTGCGCACCGTGACGAGCATGTGCTCCTCGGGCGGCAGGCGCGTCAGCTCCTGGGACGGCATGTCGGCGAAGCCGAGGTGCGCGTGCGACTCGACGAGGCCGGGCATCAGCGTCGCCCCGCTGGCGTCGATGAGGGTCGCGCCGCGGGGCGGCGGCGCCGTGCCGGCCGTGACCTCGGTGATCCGGTTGGCTTCGACGCGCACGGCGCCGGCGAAGGCCGCCTTGCCGGTGCCGTCGAGGATCCTGGCGTTGGCGATCAGGTACGTGCCCATAGTGGCGCGGAGCTTACCATGGCGACCCGGGCGGACTTCTGTTATCGTCCCGTCACTCTCGTTCCCGGCAGGAGGACCACGATGAGCCTCGATCGACGAACGTTCCTGAAGCGCACCGGCGCCGCCGGCGCCGCCGCCTTCATCGCCTCGCGGCTGCCCGCCCCGGGCGCCGCTTCCGCACAGGACATGACCGTCCGGCCCGATCCCGCCGCCAAGCGCGGCGGCACGCTTCGCTACGCCGTGCACAACGCGCCCGCCCACTTCGACGTTCACCAGTCCGGCACCGTCGCCAACATCGGTCCGCAGAGCCCGATGTACGACACGCTGCTGCGGCGCAGCCCGAAGGACGGCCAGACGATCATCCCTGACCTCGCGCAGCGCTGGGAGATCTCGCCGGACGGCAAGAAGTACACGTTCTACCTGCGCAAGGGCGTCAAGTTCCACGACGGCGCCGACTTCACCGCCGACGACGTGAAGGCGACCTACGATCGCATCGCGCACCCGCCCAAGGGCGTGGTGATCCCGCGCACGCCGCTCTTCTCCACGGTCGGCGAGATCGTCGTGATCGACCCCCACAAGATCGAGTTCAGGCTGACGGAGTCGCGGCCGAAGGCCTACATGCTGGGCGCGTTCGCGAGCGGCTGGAACATCATCGTCCGCAAGAAGACGCTCGAGGAGAACCAGGGCAACCTGCGGCAGGTGATGAACTATCCGGGCACGGGACCGTTCCGCCACGTCGCGCGCCGGGACAAGGAAGTCTGGCACATGGAGCGGAACCCCGACTACTGGAACAAGGGGCTGCCGCTCGTCGACAAGCTCGACGTCTACCACATGTTCCCGTTCTCGCCTGAGCTCGGCTCCTCGTTCCTGTCCGGCAAGGTCGACTACGCGCGGCTCCTGGATCCGGTCTCCTGGCGCAAGGCCAAGGAGATGCCGGGCGTGACCGCGGCCGCGTTCAACCAGAGCGTCATCCAGGCGTTCTGGACGAACATGCAGAAGAACAAGGCGCTGGCCGACCCGCGCGTGCGCCGGGCCATCCACCTGGCCATGGACCGCCACACGCTCGTCGAAGTGGTGAAGGACACCGCCCCCATGCAGGTGGGCGGCTTCGTCTATCCGTTCCACGAGATGTCGACGCCGCGCGCCGAGCTGGAGAAGAAGCTCGGCTACCAGAAAGACATCAAGCCGGCCGTGCAGGAGGCCCGCAAGCTCATGCAGGCGGCGGGCTACGGCCAGGGTCTGAAGAACCTCGACTTCGTCGTGCGCGACATCGCGACCTTCAAGCTGTGGGCGGTGGCCATCCAGGCCATGCTGAAGGAGCACCTGAACATCGAGTCGAACCTCCGCGTCGTGCAGACCTCGGTCTGGTTCGACGAGGCGCAGGCGGGCAACTTCGACCTGGCCATCAGCGCGATCGTGTCCACGCTCATGGACCCATCCGACATCTTCAGCGCGTGGTACGGCAAGGACGGCCCGCAGAACTACTCGCGCTGGACGAACCCGGTGTTCCACGACATCGCCAACCAGGTCGAGCGCGAGCTGGACGACAACAAGCGCAGGATGCTCGTGCGCAAGGCGGAGGACATCCTCGAGAACGATCCGCCGCTCATCCCGGTGTCGTACGAGCAGATCTACGACGCCTGGTACAACAAGGTCCACGGCCAGAACCCGTCCACCTACTTCGGGATCTACGACGTGGTCCGATGGGACAACGTCTGGCTCGCTTGATTGACGTGGGGGGCCTCGAGGGGCCCCCCACATCCCCCGTCGCACCCTAAGCATGCGGAAGTACCTGGCGCGCCGGGCGGTGTACGCCGCCGTCACACTGCTCGGTGTCTCGCTGAGCATCTTCGTGATCCTCCGGATCCTGCCGGGGGATCCGCTCGTGGCCATCCTCGGGGTCGAGGGGCACGCGCGGATGACCCCGGCGGACCGCGTGCGCATCATGGCCGACCTCGGGCTCAGCGACCCGCTGCCGCTCCAGTACGTCCACTGGCTCCGCGACATCGCCGCCGGTCGCCTCGGCAAGTCGTTCTTCCGCGGCGACACCGTCTCCGAGCTGATCGCGCATCGCGGACCGATCAGCGCCGAGATTGGCGTGCTCGCGCTGTTCGTCTCGTGGCTGGTCGGCCTCCCCGTCGGCATCCTGAGCGCGTTCAAGCCGAACAGCGTGCCCGACGGCGTCGCGCGCGCGCTGTCGATCCTCTTCATCGCCGTCCCGGGCTTCTGGCTCGGCATGCTGATCGTGCTCGCCTCGCTGTTCTGGTTCGGCTATAAGGCGCCGATCGTGATCGTCCACCTCTGGGAGAACCCGTGGCAGAACTTCCAGATCGTGATCGGCCCCGCCCTCGTCCTCGGGCTCGCGCAGGGCGCGTATATCTCGCGGATGTCGCGGTCCTGTCTGCTCGAGGTCATCGGCGAGGACTTCGTGCGGACGGCGCGGGCGAAGGGATTGCGCGAGGGGATCGTCGTGATGCGCCACGCGCTGCCGAACGCGCTGCTGCCCGTCGTCACGATCTCCGGCGTGCTGCTGGGCTTCGTGCTGGGGGGGTCGGTGGCTGTCGAGCAGGCGTTCGGTGTGCCGGGGCTGGGGCGCGCGCTCGTGATCGCGGTGATCGAGCGCGACATCATCGTCGTGCAGAACCTCGTGCTGCTCTACGCCGTGATCTTCGTGGTGGTCAATGTGCTGGTCGACCTCAGCTACGCGTGGCTCGACCCGCGCATCCGGTACGGCTGATGGTACTGCGAGCCGCAGCCCGTTCGACGGGCGAGGCGAGCCTGTGATCAAGTCCGCGTTGCTCGTGGAGCTCGCCCGCTTCTCCCGCCGCAACACGCTGTCGGCCGTCGGCGGCCTCGTGGGCCTCTCCATCATCGTCATTGCGCTGGCGGCCCCGCTGCTGGCCCCGCGCGATCCGCTCAAGGCGGATTTCCGGCGCATGAACAAGCCGCCCGACGCCCAGAGCTTCCTGGGCACCGACCAGGTGGGCCGCGACACCCTGAGCCGCGTGATCTACGGCGCGCGCACCTCGCTGTTCGTGGCGTTTTCCGCCGTCATCCTCGGCACGACCGTGGGCTCGCTCTGGGGCGTCGCCTGCGGCTATCTGCGCGGACGCTTCGACCTCTACAGCCAGCGCATCATGGAAATCCTGCAGTCGTTTCCGGATCTCATCCTGGCCATGGCCATCTCCATGGCCATCGGCACTGGCCTGCAGGCCGTGATCTTCGCCATCGCGGTCACGCGCATCCCGTTCGGTGGGCGCGTCATCCGCTCGGTGGCGCTGTCGGTGCGCGAGATGCCGTACGTGGAAGCGGGGCGGGCGAGCGGAGCCTCCGCCCTGCGGATCATGGCGCTCCACGTCCTGCCCCAGTGCATCGCGCCCTACCTGGTCCTGGCCACGACGCATCTGGGGGCGGCGATCGTCATCGAAGCGGCGCTGGGCTTTCTCGGCGTCGGCGTGCCGCCGCCCACGCCGACGTGGGGCAACATGCTCGCCGACTCGATCACCGCGCTCGTCCCGCCGTGGTGGCTGGCCTTCTTCCCCGGCCTCGCCATCACCGTGACGGTGCTCGCGTTCAACCTCCTCGGCGACGGCATTCGTGACACGCTCGACCCGCGCCTGTCGCCCGCATTCTTGCGGATGATGGCGGGAGGCCGCCGGGGGTAGTCGCTCAGCGGCCCGAGAAAGTCGGCTCGCGCTTCTCCACGAACGCGCGAATCCCCTCCCGCGCGTCGTCGGTCTCGGCGCAGATGTTCTGGGCGAACGTCTCGAACTCGAGCGACGACTGGAGATCGGCTTCCGCGTTGCGATAGAGCGCGCGCCGAGCGAGCCGGATCGCGATGGGCGGCCCCTGCGCGATCTTCGCGGCCAGCTCGTACGTGGCCGGGAGCAGCCGCTCGGGTGGGTGCACCGCGCTCACGATGTCCAGGCGCAGCGCCTCGTCCGCGTCGATGATCTGTCCCGTGAAGATCATCTCGCACGCCTTCGCCATGCCGACCACGCGCGGCAGGAAGTAGGTCCCGCCCCAGTCGGGGTGGAGGCCGCGCCGGACGAATGCCTGCGAGAACCTCGCGGCGCTGGAGGCGAGGCGGATGTCGCAGGCGAGCGCGAGGTTCATCCCGGCGCCGGCGGCGGCGCCGTTCACCGCCGCGATGAGCGGCTTCGGCGAATCCCGCATGAGCAACACGGTGCGATCGCGCGACGGCGCCACGCGCTCCATGAGCGGCCGTCCGCGCCCCGCCTGGTTCGCGTCCTGCATCGCCTTGACGTCGCCCCCGGCGCAAAAGCCCTTGCCCGCGCCGGTGATGACGATCACGCGCACGTCCGGATCGTCGATGGCTCGCGTGAGGCCGGCGGTCAGGTCTTCGCGCAGCGTGCCCCCGAGGGCATTGAGGCGGTCGGGCCGATTCAACGTCAGCGTGGCGACGCGATCCTTGGTCTCGTAGAGGAGGCATTCGTAGCTCATGGCGGCCGGTTCCCCTTTCGTTTCGATGGGCGCTACTATGCCTCAATTCGGACCAAGGAGACTCGATGGCCACCTACGTCCTGATCCACGGCGCGTACCAGGGAGGCTGGATCTGGAAGCCCGTCGCCACGCGGCTGCGCGCCGCCGGCCACCTGGCCCTCACGCCGACGCTGGACGGCTGCGGTGAGCGCCGCCACCTCGTGCGCGCCGGCATCACCGTCGGCACGCACGCCCGCGAGATCGCGCAGCGGCTGTACTACGAGGACCTGACCGACGTCGTCCTCGTCGGGACGAGCGCGGGCGGCATGGTGGTCCAGAAGGCTGCCGAGCTGGCGCGCGAGCGCGTCGCGCGGCTCGTGTTCGTGGACGCGCTCGTGCTGATGCCGGGCGAAAAGGTCGACGACATCGTCAAGCGCCCGGCGCCGAACGAGATCACCCAGCTGACGACGGGACCGACGAAAGCCGACGCCGAGAGCCGGCTCTTCCGCGACCTCGATCCCGCGCTGCGCGCGTGGGCGCTGGCGCGCGTGACGCCGCACCCGATCGCCGCCCTCGAGGCGCCGATGGAGCCGACCACGTTCTGGGAGCAGGCGTGGCCGGCCACGGTGATCCGCTGCCGCCGCGCGGCGAATCCCCCCGAGCACCACCAGCGGCGCACGGCCGAACGGCTGAAGGCCGCGTGGCACGAGCTGGACACCGGCCACTATCCGATGCTGAGCGAGCCGGAGGGGCTGACGCGGCTGCTGGTGGTGTGAGCGCCGCGCCTAGACTTCCGCGTAGTCGGCGGCCCTGACTTCGACGAAGTTGCCCTTGGCCACGGCTTCTGGCGCGATGGTCGACGTCTTGCCGGGGATGGGCACCTTCTTGAGGCCGCTCTTCCAGTCCGACTCGAAGATTTTGGCGTAGTAGCGCGCGAGCGCCGGATAGCGAATCATCAGCCCCGCCTCTCGATTCTGCGCGACCCCCGTCCGCGACCAGTTTTGCGAGCTCACGAGCACGGCTGTGCCGTCCACGATGACGAGCTTGTTGTGGCAGTGGACGAAGCGGTTCACGTCGATGTACCGGATGTGCTGGCCGAGCCGCAAGCCGTACGTCGTGCGCAGGGTGTCGAGGTTCTTCTTCTCCTTGGGGACGTCCTTGGCGGCAAAGAGCTTGCCGAGGACGATCCGCACGTCGAGCGCCGGGTTTTTCTGGCGCGCCGCCTTGATCGCGTCGAGCAGGATCACGACCTCCGGATGCTCGCTGCGGATGTACTGCTGCTCGATGAGGATCGATTTCTTCGCCGACCGGAGGAAGTCTGGGACCCGCTTCATGTAGTTGTCCGGCGACAGGACGGGCGCGACGCTGATGGCCGCGCTGGACGTGAACCGCTTGCTCGGGAAGAGCTCGGCCGGAATGTTCTTCGGCATCGCCTCCACGAGGTCCGGATGGGCGGGCGTCGGCGGCGCTTCGGCGGCCTCGATGGCGCCGCCGCCGAGCTCGAGCTTCATGTCGGCACGGAGGATCCTGGCGAAGAACGCGGCGAGCGGCCTGGAGCGGATGGCCACGCCCATGTCGCGGTTGCCGGTCACGAAGTGCTGGGGGTCGCCGCCGTCGGTCGCGTTGAACGGGATGCTATTGGCCGAGTAGTTGCCACTCTGCACGAGCGTCCACAGGCGGTCGATGACGATGACCTTCTCGTGCGAGGACGGGAAGTAGCGGTTCGTCTTGGCCGCGCACGAGGGCGCGGGCACCGCCTTGCAGCCGAACTTCTTCAGCTCGTCGAACAGAGCCTGCTCATCCTTGCTGTCGATGTCGAGCATCAGGTAGACCGTCACGCCGCGCTTCATCGTGTGCAGCACGAGGTCCTTCATGTAGTCGGCGCTGAAGTCGTAGATGCCGATGATGATCTCGCTGTTGGCGCCGTCCATGAGACGTCGCGTGACGGCGTAGGTCGAGTCGGGCGAGGCGTAGGCGAGGAAATCGCCGGCGATCTTGAATTCGGGCACGCTCGTCTTCGTGTAGGCCTTCAGCGTGCAATTCCGGGGGACCAGCTCGAGGCTGGCGGCCTCGGGCGGCGACTCGGTCTCGGCGCTCGTCACGAGGAGGGGTGGCACGGCTCGGCGCTCCTCTCCGGCTACTCGAGTTTGAAGCGTGGCGCCTTGCGGGCGACCAGCGGCACCGCCACCGTCTTGCCGCCGGCCTTGATCGGTAGCGTTTCCGGCACGGCGCGGGGCCGCTTGTCGAAGAGCGCGATGACGCCGTAGGTCGGCTGCCCCCGGCGCCGGACGCGATCCACCGCGATCGCGTGGGCGCCCAGCGATCGCAGGTATGCGGAGTGCCGCTCGCGGGCGAGATGCGCGTGTCGCTCGGTCGCCATGCGGGCGGTCGCTCAGCCGCGCCGGCGGGGCCGTCGTCGCCCGCGCCCCCGGCCCGCGCGGCTCACCCGCTGCGGGGATCCGAGGGCTGTGGTGACGAGCGTCACGCCGAGCGTGGCCAGCACCGTGCCGATCGGGCTGAAGACACTGCCGCCATCGGCCCCCGCGAAGTGCAGCCCGACGGCCTTCTTGCTGGCCTGGTCCAGCACCAGGGAGCCGGAATCGCCCGGCTTCGAGTACCTCGTGCAGAACACCTGGTCCAGGAAGCCCACCGATTTGCCAAGGTCGTCGTAGTCGAGCGCGAAGCGGAAGTGGACGTCGCGGATCGTCCCGGTCGTCTTGTTCGTTGTGCGCCCCACCTTGACGATCCTCATGCCGCGCACCGGCGCGGTGGCGCCCCTGGGCACGCCCAGTCCCTTGATGGCGGACACGAGCTCGTCGCGACGCGCGTCGAGCGGCCTGGCGATCGCGCAGTCGGCGCCGTTCACGAAGTCACCCCCGGTGACGAACTTCTTGAAGCCCGAGAGCGTCGCGACGAGGTCCGCCGGCGCCTCGCCGCCGTCGGCGTCTCCGGGGTAGAGGATGTCGTCGCCGATCCTCGCGCGGCCGCTGCGGGCGAGCACGTGACTGTTGCTGAGGATATGAACGGTCTGGCCCTTCCTGACGAGCGCGCCGAGTGTTCCAGCCGTGATGTCGACGTGCCCGATGCTGTTGCCCGGCTGTACGGGGTTCCGGATCGCGTTGACCTCGAGCCGCAGGCGGCCGATGGCGATGACATCGGTGGGCACCGCGGCGGGACCGCTCAACGATTCCGGTACCGTGGGAGGGATCATCACATCCGCGCGCAGCTTCTTCGGGGGAATTTTCTTTTCGACGTAGAAGGTCACCGCGAGCTTGCCCGTCGGCCTCTTCTTGCTGATCTTCTCGCTGATGCCGACGGCGACCACGTTCTTCGTCGCCACGATACGCCGCAATGACTTGGCCTGACCGGCGCCTCCCGCGCTCAGCGATTCGATCTGGGATCGCGGGGCCCTGGTGAGCAGATCCAGCACCCGGATCATGGTCGCTTCGGAGGCCATCGGATCCTCCTTTCTACGGTCCTCCACGCTTCACGCGCCGGAGGATACTGTACCGAGCGCGTCGTGTCAGCGCGGCGGCTTCGCAAGCAGCGCCACCCCGCCGCCGGCCACGAAGGCCGCCGCGAAGATCGCGAACGCGAGCCGGTAGTCACCGGTGATGTCGTAGAGGACGCCGCCGACGATCGGGCCGGCGGCCGCCGACAGATGCCGGAACGGCGAGGCGAGACCGCGGATGGCGCCCTGCGCCTCGCGCCCGAAGTAGTCGGCCCAGGCCAGGCTCGTCACGAACGACTGCGCGCCACGCGTGAGGCCGTACACGGTCGCGAACGCGACCAGCCACGGCATCGAGCCGCCCAGCAGCAACAGCACGCCGAGGGCGCCGCCGGCGTAGCAGGCGGCGATGCAGTGGCGCACGTGCACTCGCTCGGCGATGAGCCCCCAGAGCGGCTTGGCGACGGTGTGCAGCGTGTAGAGGTACGTCACCACCGTCGCCGCCACCGCCGCGGAGATCCCACGGTCGGTGATGTAGGAGAAGAGATGCAGGTTGACGCCGAAGAAGCCGAGGCCGGCGAGATTGGTGCTGAGCACGAGCAGCCAGAACGCCGGCGTGCGCGTCGCCGCGCGCGCGCCGAGCGAGACTTCGACGACCGGCGCGTCGATCGTCGATCGGTCGGCCCGCGTCGCCGGGGCGCCGTCGGGGGCGAGCCCGTAGTCCTCGGGGCGCCGGCGCATCACCGTGGTCGCGGCGAGGCCGAGGACGAGCACCACACCGCCCAGCACGAGCCAGGCCGCCCGCCATCCGAACCGCTCGATCAGCAGCGCGACAGGGACCGGCATCACGATGCCGGCCGAGGAGAGACCCATGGTGGCGACGGCCAGCGCACGACCGCGACGGCGCACGAACCAGCGCGCGACGGTGGCGTCGCCGCTCAGATCGCCGAGCGCGATGCTGCCGAACGCCATCACGACCCCGTAGCCGAGCATGACGTGCCAGGCGCTGCCCGCGGCCGCGAGCACGATGGCGCCGCCGCCGAGGCTGAGCACGCCGAGCGCCATGACCAGCCGCGGCCCGTGGCGATCGACGAGCGGGCCAACCAGCGGCGAGAGCGCCGCGGACACCAGCCGCGCCGCCGCCGCGACGGTGGCCAGGAGCCCGCGGCCCAGGTGCAGGGCCTCGGCCATGAATGGGAAGAACACGCCGAACGCGACGGTGAGGATGCCATAGGAGAGCAGGTGGGAGACGAAGGTGCCGGCGACGACCCACCAGCCGTAGAACACGGCGCGATCGTAGCCTCCTTCGTCGATCTCGGGTAGTCGCCCCGCCCCGGCCGTGGCATCATACCGGCGCCTTCGAGGCGGAGGAGACCATCCATGAGCACGCCGGTATCCGCGTCCAGCGCCCGAAACGAAGTGCGCGGGGTCGTCCCCAAGCTCGTCGAGCTGAGCGAGAAGGTGCTCTACGCCGACGTCTGGGAGCGCTCGGGACTGTCCAAGCGCGACCGCAGTCTCATCACCGTCGCCGCCCTCACCGCGCTCTATCGATCCGATCAGCTCAAGGGTCACATCGAGCGCGCGCTCGCCAACGGGGTGACGCGCGACGAGATCAGCGAGGTCATCACGCACATGGCGTTCTACGCGGGCTGGCCGACGGCCATGACGGCCGCGCGCATCGCGAAAGGCGTCTTCGAGGAGAAAAAGTCATGAGAGTGGGATTCATCGGGCTCGGGCTGATGGGCAATCACATGGCCACCAACGTCCAGAAAGGGGGCCACGACCTCGTCGTGCACGACCTCCGCCCGGAGGCGGCCAAGCCGCACCTCTCGGCGGGCGCCAAGTGGGCCGACTCGCCGAAGCAGGTCGCCGAGGCGAGCGAGGTCGTCTTCACCTCGCTGCCGACGCCGCCCGACGTCGAGGGCGTTGCGCTGGACGACAACGGCATCCTCGCCGGTCTCGCGCGCGGCAAGGCGTATTTCGACCTCAGCACGAACTCGCCGACCGTGGTGCGGCGGATCAGCAAGATCTTCGCCGAGCGCGGCGTGCACATGCTGGACGCGCCGGTGAGCGGCGGGCCGCGCGGCGCGAAGTCGGGCAAGCTCGCCATCTGGGTCGGCGGCGACGAGGAGGTCTTCAAGCGCCACAAGCCCGTGCTCGACGCGATGGGCGACCAGGCGACCTACATCGGGCCGATCGGCGCCGGCTCCATCGCCAAGCTCGTGCACAACTGCGCGGGCTATGCCGTGCAGACCGCGCTCGCCGAGGTTTTCGCGATGGGCGTGAAGGCGGGACTCGAGCCGCTCGCGCTCTGGAAGGCCGTGCGCAAGGGCGCCAACGGCCGCCAGCGTCTCTACGACCGGCTCGGCGACAATTTCTTGCAGAACAAGTACGAGCCGCCGAGCTTCGCGCTGCGCCTGGCGCACAAGGACGTGAGCCTCGCCACCGCCGTCGGCCGCGAGTTCGGGGTGCCGATGCGGCTGTGCGAGCTGACGCTGATGGAGATGACGGAGGCGCTCAACCGCGGCTGGGGCGAGCGTGACTCGCGCGTGTCGATGCTGCTGGAGCTCGAGCGCGCCGGCATCCAGATCAAGGTCGACGAGGCGAAGGTGAAGGAAGCGTTGGAGAAGGATCCGCCCGCGGTGTTGTAAAATCGGCGGGATGATCGTTCTCGGCATCACCGAGACCCACTGCGCGACCGCCGCGATCCTGCGCGACGGCGCCATCGTGGGCTGCGCCTCCGAGGAGCGCTTCACCCGGCTCAAGAACGACGCGGGCTACCCGCGCCTGGCCGTCGACGCCCTGCTACGCGAGCTCTCGCTCACCCCGCGCGACATCGACCTGGTCGCGCTCGCCGGCACGCGCGCGTACGCGCGCGACTGGATGAACCGCGTGCTGCACGACGCGGACTACGCCCGCGAGTACTACGGCGTACGCCTCGAGGAGCGGGCGCGCGGGCTCGGACGGCGCGCGCGCAAGCTCGGCGCGCGGCTCGGCCTGGCCGAGCGCTCGCGCGGCAAGTTCGAGCTCACCGAGCGCGAGCGGCTGGCGCTCGTCACCGATCACCTCGGCCTCGAGCGGAGCCGCATCGTCGCCTACGACCACCATCTCTGCCACGCCGCGGCCGCCTACTACGGCTCGCCGTTCGCGGGCGAGCGCGCACTCGTGCTCACCAACGACAACGCGGGCGACGGCCTCTGCGCGACGGTGTCCACGGGGCGGGGGACGGCGCTCGTGCGCCACGAGGCCGTGCCGAGCGCGCCGGGCTCGCTCGGCTCGTTCTATTCGTTCGTCACCCTCTTGCTCGGCATGAAGTTCGGCGAGCACGAGTACAAGGTGATGGGCCTGGCGCCCTACGCGCCGGCCCGCCAGGCCGAGCGCGCGCACGAGGCGCTGAGCGCCGTGTTCGGGCTCGAGGCGACGACGCCCGCGCGCTTCGCGTGGAAGCGCCGCGGGCCCCGGTACCGCCTGCTGCTCGAGACGACGCTGGGGCTGCGCTTCGACGCGGTCGCGGCGGGCGCCCAGCGGATCGTGGAGGACTCGCTGCTGGCGTGGGCGCGGCTCATGCGCGAGCGTCACGGCGGCGAGCGGCTGGCGCTGGGCGGCGGCGTCTTCATGAACGTGAAGGCCAACGGGCTCATCGCCGAGGAGCCGTGGCTGCGGGATCTCTTCGTGTTCCCGTCGTGCGGCGACGAGTCCAACGCGATCGGCGCCGCCTACCTCGGCTGGCTGGCGCGCGCCGGCGTCGGAGCGACGCCCCAGCCCTTCGGCCCCGCCTACCTGGGGCCGTCGATCGACCCGGCGAGCGTCGAGACCCTGATCCGCTCGCGCGACCTCGCGTCCAGGTACCGCGTGACCGAGCACGAGCGGATCGAGGAGCGCATCGCCGAGCTCCTGGTGGCGGATGGCGTGGTGGCGCGCTGCGCCGGGCGGATGGAGTTCGGCGCGCGCGCGCTCGGCAACCGGTCGATCCTCGCCAATCCCTCGGATCACCGGGTGGTCGGGACCATCAATCGGATGATCAAGAACCGCGACTTCTGGATGCCGTTCGCCCCGTCGATCCTGCGTGAGCGCGAGGACGACTACGTGGTCAATCCCAAGGGGCTGGCGTCGCCCTACATGATGCTGGCGTTCGCGACCAATCCCAAGCGCCGCGACGAGATCACCGCCGCGCTGCATCCACACGACGCCACCGCGCGCGCCCATCTCGTGGACGAGGCGTGGAACCCGGCGTACCACCGCGTCCTGCGCGAGTTCGAGCGGCGCACCGGCATCGGCGCCGTGCTGAACACGTCGTTCAACCTCCACGGCGAGCCGCTCGTGGGCTCGCCCGAGGACGCCGTCGACACGTTCGAGCGCTCGGGGCTGTCCCACCTGGCGCTCGACCGCTGGATGATCTCGAAGAAGTAGCGATTGTATCGAGGGGCGCCACGGCTTCGCCGGGGTGCCCCGAGCGTTTGGCCGGGGGAGTCCGAGGGGGGCGTAGCCCCCCTTCGCTTGAAGAACCTGGGGGGCCATTTCGGGCCCCCCCATCTCAGTAGCCGCGCGCGCGATCCACGACGTGGCGGAGCGGGCGGCCGGCGAGCCAGCGCGCGAGGTTGTCGTTGAAGACGGGCGCGAGCTCCCCCGGCGTGCTCGGGCCGGAGATGTGCGGCGTCACGACGACGTTGTCGAGCCCCCAGAGCGGATGCTCGGCCGGCAGCGGCTCGGTCGAGAACACATCGAGGACGGCGCCGCCGATCCGGCGCTCGCGCAGCGCCGCGACCAGCGCGGCCTCGTCGACCACCGCCCCGCGGCCGATGTTGAAGAGCCACGCGGTCGGCTTCATCGCCGCCAGCGCTCGCGCCCCCAGCAGGCCCCGTGTGCCGTCGGTCAGCGGCACGACGACGACGACGAAGTCCGCCTGGCCGAGCGCGCGCTCGAGCGCGGGCAGCCGGTGGACGCGCTCGACCTCGCGCACGGCGCGGCCGGAGCGGCTGACGCCGAGCACGCGCATGCCCAGCGAGCGGGCGGCGGCGGCGATCGTGCGGCCGATGTCGCCGAGGCCGACGAGCGTCATCGTCTTGCCCGCCAGGCGATCGGGCAGAATCTCCTCGCGCCAGCGCCGCTCACGCTGCGCGGCGCGGTAGGTCTCCGTGCGTTGCGTGACCGCCAGGCACCAGCCCAGCACGTACTCGCGCATCCACGGCCCGAAGATTCCGGGCGCGCGCGTCACCGTCACGCCCGGCGGCAGCGTCGGGACGAGCACCCAGTCGACGCCGGCGCCCATCGCCTGCAGCCACCTCAGGCGCGTCGCGCGCGCGTAGAGATCGGGCGGGAACTTCCACGCGTAGATGACCTCGGCTTCGCCGACGGCCGCCGCCGCCTCCTCGCGCGTGGCGCAGACAGCCAGCCGGATGCGCCCACGCCGCGCGCGCACGGGGGCGGCGTAGGCCTTGGCCTCGTCGGGGTGGTAGACGAGGACGGTGACGGGCTCGCGCCGCCTCACGTGCGGGCGGCGGCGAGCAGGGCGTCCTCTTCCTTGAAGTCGACGTCGCGCCTGTCGAGGCCCTCGCGCAGGTACCACTCGAAGGTCTGGGCGAGCCCCGAGGCCAGCGTGTGGCGCGGCCGAATGCCCAGCTCGTGGCGGAGCCGCGTCGTCGTGTAGACCGCGTGACAGTCGTAGACGAGGTTCTGGCCGAACGGCGCCTTGGGCACGTGCACGAAGCTCACCGGGCGCTTGACGACCTCGGCGATCAGCTCGACGAACCCGACCTGGGTGATCGACTCCTCGCCGGTGACGTTGTAGGCGCGGCCGAAGGCGCGGCGGTCGCCGAGCATCGCGGCCATGGCGTCGGCGAGGTCCTCGACGTGGCCGAACTGCCGCAGCCAGCCGCCGGCGCCGGGCACCAGGACCGGCCGGCCGCGCACGAGACGGTCGAAGAAGAACGTCTCGTTGTTGCGCGTGTTGAGCGGGCCGAAGACGTGGGTGGGGCGCACGACGCTGGCGGGCAGGCCGCTGCTGAGGTAGGCGTCCTCGCCCTCGATCTTGTTCTTCGCGTACTCGCCCCAGAAGAGGCTGCGCGGCGTGTCCTCGTGGTAGGGGATCGGCAGCGCGTGATCGTGCACCCGTCCCGTCGAGACGAAGATCGCGTGGCCCGCCCGGCCGTCCAGCGCCACCAGCAGCGCGCGCACGTCGTCGCCGGTCGTCGGCGCGTAGGTGATGTCCACCAGGCCGTCGAAGCGCTCGCCGGCGAGCGCCCCGCCGAGCGCCGCGTGGTCCTTGCGGTCGGCGACGATCGTCTTCACGTCGGCGGGCACGCGCCCGGGCTGGCGACCGCGATTCAGCACGACCACGTCGTGGCGCTCGCGCAGGAGCGCCCGCACGAGGTGGAGGCTGATGAACTCGGTGCCGCCGACGACGAGCACGCGCATCAGGCCAGCGAGATCGCCACGCAGGTCGTCGTGCGCGTGACGCCGTTGACCGCGCCGATCTCGTCGGTGACGAGGCGTCCGATCGCGTCGAGCGTGGGACCCTCGACCACCGCGATGAAGTCGTAGGGGCCGGTGACCGCGTCGAGGGTGGCCAGCGCGCCCTTCGAGACGGACGCCAGCTCCTTGCGCACCGCCTTCGTCTTGCCCGGCGCGGTCTCGATGAGGACGTAGGCTTTCATGCCCTTGGAGCGGCTCTTGGCGGCCATGGCAGTTCCTCCGGACGCGGTCAGTGCCGCGTGGTGACGCCGATGACGTTCAGCAGCGTGGAGCGAAACCACGCCGCGCGCTCGACCGCGCGCGCGCCCTCGAAGTCCACGCGCGTACCGCGCTCGTCGGTCTGGTTGGCGGGATCGAAGGCGACGGTGATGCGGTGGACGGTCGTGCCCTGGCGCACGGTGAGCGCCTCGCCGCGGCTCTCGTCGCCCAGGCGCGTTCGCACGAAATAGAAGCCCTCCTCGTCCGTCTCGCCGAGGTACGAGAAGCCGGTCTTGTCACGGACGACGTCGACCCTCGCGTTGGCGACGGGCTTGCCGTGCGAGTCCTTCACGTAGCCGAGCACGCTGAAGCGGTAGTAGATCTCATGCTCGGCGGCGGCCGGCGTGGCGAGGACGAGGGCGGCGACGGCGAGGCTTGTCAGCAGACCGGCGAGATAGCGGGGGACGTACTGCTCCCACGTGATGGTCTCAGGTCCTCAGAAGCGTGCGATGGCAGCGCGCCTGGTCGGGGCAGCCGCAGAGCAGGGTGACTCGTCCCTCGGCGGCGCGGCGTCGTACCTCCGCGATCGCCGCCTGCGCCTCGGGCCGCTCGAGACCGGCGAGATAGCGGGGGACGTACTGCTCCCACGTGATGGTCTCGTCGAGGTACGCGCGCAGCAGCTCAGGCACCGGGCCCAGCTCCTTGAGCCACACGCTCACGCGCTCCTTGCGGATGCCGCGCGGCCAGAGCCGCATGATCAGCACGCGAGCGCCGTCGTCCGAAGTCGTGGGCTCGTAGATGCGCCTGGTGACGATGTCGGGCGCCGGCGCGCTCACTCGATCATCGTGGGGGGCCCCGATATGGCCCCCCACACCCCCCATCGCTCGGACGCGCCCCGGCGCAGCCGTGGCGCGCCTCGGACTTGACACAGGATGTCTCATCGCGTGGTCAGCGTCAGCCCGCCGTCCACCACGAGCGTCTGGCCGGTGACCCAGCGCGCCTCGTCGCTGGCGAGATAGACGGCGGCCCAGCCGACGTCCCACGCCGTGCCCTCGACGCCGAGCGGGATCGCCCGGCGACGGCGCTCGCGCATCTCCGGACCGAGGTCCTCGACCATCGGAGTCCACACCGTCCCGGGCGCGATCGCGTTGACGCGAATCGCTTTCGGCGCGAGCTGGTTCGCCACGCTGACGACGAAGCCGAGGATGCCGGCCTTGGCCGCGGCGTACGCGGTACCCCAGGCGCCGCGGACCGCCGCCACCGACGACACGCACGTGACGGCGCCACCGCCGCGCCGCTCGAGGGCGGGCACGGCGGCCTGAGTCGCGAGCAGCATCGACTTGAGGTCCACGGCCATCACACGGTCCCACTCGTCCTCGGTCGTGTCCATCAGCGTCTGGCGCGACTCGATGCCGACGTTGTTGTGCAGCACGTCGAGCCCGCCCCAGCGGCCGACGGCCTCGGCCACCATCGCCTCGCAGTCCGCCTTGTGGGTGACGTCGGCGGCGAAGGCGAGCGCCTGGCCCTTCTCCGCGCGGATGAGCCCGACCGTCTCCTCCGCGCGATCCTTCTGCGCGTCCACGCAGAGCACGCGCGCGCCCTCGCGCGCCATGAGGATCGCGGTGGCCTTGCCGTTGCCCACGCCCGGACCGCGCGCGCCCGCGCCCGTCACGATCGCGATCTTGCCGGCGAGTCGTTCGCCCATTGGGGTAGAGTCCTCCTGGGTCCTTATAATGCTCTCGGTACGCCGCGTCCGGCTCTGGTCCGGTCTCGTCCTCTTCGCCTACGTGACCACGCACCTGGCGAACCACTCGCTCGGCCTCGTCTCGCTCGACGCGATGGAGGCCGGACGCGTCTACTTCCTCGCGCTGTGGCGCAACCCCGTCGTCTCGCTCCTGCTGTACGCGTCGCTCGTCACGCACGTGGCGCTCGCCTTCTGGGCGCTCTACCAGCGCCGCACGCTGCGCATGCCGTTGTGGGAGGCCGCGCAGCTGGCGCTGGGCCTCGCCATCCCGCCGCTGCTCGTCACCCACATCGTCGGCACGCGGATCGCGTGGCAAGTCTACGGCGTCGAGGACGCGTACTCGCGCGTGGCGCTGTCGCTGTGGGCGCTGGCGCCCGACCTCGGCAGCCGGCAGGTCCTGATCGTGGGCCTGGCGTGGGTGCACGCGATGATCGGGCTGCACTCGATCGTCAAGCTCCGCGCCTGGTATCCGCGCGCGGCGCCCTGGCTGCTCGGCGTCGTGGTGTTGGTGCCCACGCTGGCGATCCTCGGCTTCGTGAACGGCGGGCGCCAGGCCGCCGCGCTCGCGCGCGATCCCGCCGTGCGCGCCCAGATGCTCTGGCACGGCCGCCCGCCGCTGACGCCGGCCGAGGCCGCGACGCTCGTGCGCGCCCGCGACCGCGGATTCGTCGGCTACACGACGCTGCTCGGCGCGGTGCTCGTCGCGCGCGGCGTGCGCAGCGTGCTCCAGCGGCGGCGCGGTCTGATCCGCGTGACCTATCCCAACGGCCGTCGCGTCATCGTGCCCGTCGGGCTCTCCGTGCTCGAGGTCAGCCGCTACGCGCGCATTCCGCACGCCTCGGTCTGCGGCGGTCGCGGGCGCTGCTCGACATGCCGCGTGCGCATCCATACGACACGGCCCCAGCCGCCGCCCGCCGAGGCGGAGAGCCGCGTGCTGCGCCGCCTCGGCGTGCCGAGCGACGTCCGCCTGGCCTGTCAGCTGCGGCCGACCTCCGATCTCTCGGTCACGCCGCTCCTGCCCGCCACGGCCACCGCCGCCGACGGCCGCCCGCCCGGCGACTCGCACAGCGGCCGCGAGCAGGAGGTCGTCGTCCTCTTCGCCGACCTTCGCCGCTTCACCCGGCTGGCAGAGCATCGGCTGCCGTACGACGTCGTGTTCTTCCTCAACCGATACTTCGAGGCGGTGGGCGGCGCCATCCAGCGCTCGGGCGGGGTGGCCAACCAGTACACCGGCGACGGCGTCATGGCGCTCTTCGGCCTCGACGTCGGACCGGAGGAGGGGTGCCGACAGGCGCTGGCCGCGGCCGGCGAGATGGTGCGCAGCGTCGCGACGCTGAGCGAGGCGCTGGTCGCCGACCTGCCGGAGCCGCTCCGACTCGGCATCGGGATCCACACCGGGCCGGCCGTCGTCGGCCGCATGGGCTACGCGGACGCCGTCTATCTGACGGCGGTGGGCGACACCGTGCACGTCGCCAGCCGGCTCGAGGCGCTCACGAAGGACTATGACTGCGAGCTGGTCGTCTCCGACGCCGTCGCCCGGCGGGCGGGCGTGGCGACCGAGGGGCTGCCGCGCCACGAGCTGACGCTGCGCAACCGCGCGGAGCCGCTGGCGGTGCTGGTCGTGCGCAGCGCGGTGGCCCTGGCGCCTTCCGAGCCGTCTCGCCAGAGCGGCGAGCCCTCCCGCGCCGGCAGCTGAAGTCGCTGGCATGGCGACTGCTGCTGGGGCTCAGGAGGATACCGCCATGGCCGAGGACAGACGTGACTTGTGGAAGACGACGTCGATCGGTCTCGTGATCGCCGCCATCGTCGCCGTCGTGACGGGCATCGTCGTCGCGAACCGGACCAGCACCACCGAGACCAAAGTCACCGCTCCGTCGGCGTCGCCCTCGGCCACGGTCGCCCAGGCGCCGACGACTCCGGCTGCCCAGCCGGCCACTCCGGCGCCCGCGACGTCGGCCCCCGCGCGGACCGGCGTACCGTCCCAGTCGGCGGTCGCCGAGTGCAACCGCGTCGCGGCCGCCCAGGGCGGGCCCGTGCGGAGCAAGAACGACAAGATCACCGACACCGCGAAGGACGCCGGCATCGGCGCCCTCGGCGGCGCGGCGGTCGGCGCGCTCGGCGGCGCGATCGCGAGCGGCGGTAAGGGCGCGCTCATCGGCGGCGGGGTCGGCGCCGGCGCCGGCACGCTCTACGGGATCTACGACGACAAGAAGCACGACGAGGCGTATCGCTCCGCGTATGTCGGGTGCATGAAGGCGAAGGGCTACACGGGCTAGGTTCTGGCGGCCCGATCGTCTAGTAAATGGGGGGCCCCGAAATGGCCCCCCAACCCCCCCACACGCTCGGGGCGCCCCGGCGAAGCCGTGGCACCCCTCGATACTCCGACAGGCTCCTGACTAGAAGTCATTTCAAAACCCGCTTGAGGACTAGAAGCGCGCAGGCGAGGTGAAAGAAACCGCCATAGGTCACGAGCAACCGGTCATAGCGCACTGTCAGCCTGCGAAAGTTGCCGAGCCAGCCGATCGTGCGCTCGACGATCCAGCGGCGCCGATAACGGCGTAGGCAGCGGCCGTCTTGATCTGTCGCCTTGGTGTTGTTCGAGCCAGCGGGAATGATGGGCCGAATGCGCCGACGCTTGAGGAACCGCCGCACAGCGTTGCTGTCGTAGCCACGGTCCCCGATCAGCCAGTCAGGCCTCCCGCGGATCGGCTGGGTCGCGAGAGTTTTTTCGACGAGCGTGACTTCCGCGGGCGACGCCGCGTCCAGGTGTGCTCCCAGCGGAGTACCTGCGCCATCGACCAGTACCATCCACTTTGTTCCCTTGCCGCGCTTCGTCGGGCCGATTTTAGCGCCCCTTTTTTCGCCGTGGCAAAGCTGCCGTCGATGAAGCACTCGTTCCAGCGGATTTCTGTCGGTCATCGAGCTCCTTAAGGAAAGCGCGCCAGAGCGTCAGGAGGAGGCTGGTCTCTTCCCACTGGCGCAGACGACGTCAACACGTGGTGGGGCTGCCGTACCGCGGAGGAAGTTCGCTCCATGGCGCGCCGGTCCACAGAATCCAGAGGATGCCTTCGAAACACCGGCGTGGATCCGCGCGGGGCCGTCCTCCTTGCGGTTGGCAATTCTCACGAGGTAGATGCGGTCGAATCCGGTCCCACTGCGCGTCGGTGAGCGCTCGCCACGCCATGCCTCCACGGTATGGGTCGAGCTTCTCCGTCCCAAAATTTTTTGGCATCCGGCAGCCCGACACGGCAACCTCGTTCAAGGCAATGTGATTTCTCGTACCGATCCGGACGTGGCGACCACGAATTTGTGGACGGTCCTCGTTGGTGTCCCGTCGCGCTGAAATGAATGCTCAACTGCTACGCGCAGCACATTGTCGACCCACCTACATTCGAGATAGAACTGGCCATTGTAGTTCAGCGTTATGGCCGGTAGCCTTTTGCGCTCGATCAAGTCGATAAGGTCGATCTTGCTCTCGCACCCGTCATCTGCACAGTACGGAAATGCGACCATCCTTTTCTTCGCGTCGAATACTGGTTGACCACTTACTATGAAAACGGTCGACGACGCCTGTGTCGGTTTAATCTCCAGCCGGTCCACTGTGTCCTTGCCTTCATAGATGTGACGCCAATGCAACAACAGGACGCCTTCTGCATACGGCACTCGTGTCTGCCAATCGGCTCGAGCCGCAGTGCCGTTAGCGCCTACGAGTAACGTCGGTACCACTAAGAGAATCGCTAGGTGTGGGTAGGGTTTTGACATGACGAGCCGCACCGTCAAATTCCACCGTATCACGACGCCCGACGTTGGCCGCCATACTGGAGAGCTTGCGACGACTCCGCGCGCCAGGCCACCAACCCGCCGATCCCAACGTCCTGATATCAGGCTCAAAAGCGGTGGTTTTGAAATGACTTCTAGAGCAGCCGGAAGCGCTCGCACACGACGATAGAGGTGGCGTCCAGCCGGCCGCCGAGTCGTGCCAGCACCCGGCCGAAGAAGGCCGTGTGCGCGGCTCGCCACCAGACGAGCGAGCGATCGCCCTCGCCCTCCGCGGCGGCGAAGGCAGCGTCGACGGCGCCGAACGGCACCAGCCTCACCTCCGTGGTCTCGATGATCGCGACCGGCGTGCCGTCCCCGAGCGTGACGATGCTGACGTCGCCCGCTTCGGGCAACGGAGCGCCGTCGGCCTCGA